>Ga0182021_10000327_pt1 | contig 48989 bp, 47 predicted proteins | sample 612E3MmetaG_FD_120493 | JGI IMG/M metagenome (GOLD analysis project Ga0182021, IMG submission 120493) | Permafrost microbial communities from Stordalen Mire, Sweden - 612E3M metaG (Illumina Assembly) | ecosystem: Environmental > Terrestrial > Soil > Wetlands > Permafrost | place: Sweden... | reverse complement strand
CACGATTCCGAAGTGAACGATCGTTGGCGTGGTAAATGCCGCGCCAGCCTCCGCCGCGCGTAGTGGCGGCCTTTCGGCAATGAGGGTCAGAACCACAAACTGCAGTCCGATCAACGCGCCAGCCGATGAGCCAACGATGACGTAGAAGTTTTCCCAGCCATCGAGTGCGGTCATAATTGGCTTCCTTCCATTCAGTGGGGAGACGCTCAACGTCCCACCAGTTTCTGCAAGTGTTCGGGATAACGCGCCCCTTGAACCGTGATGTTGGAGGCAACACTTTCGATCTCGCGCAGATCATCCGGCGTAAGTTTGACTGAGGCCGCCCCGGCATTTTCGCGCAATCGATTCAACTTGGTGGTGCCGGGAATCGGCACAATCCACGGCTTCTGCGCGAGCAGCCAGGCGAGCGCAATCTGCGCCGGCGTCGCCTTCTTCCGTTCGGCAATACGCTTGAGCAGGTTAACAAGCGCCTGATTCTTCTCCATCGCCTCCGGCGTGAAGCGTGGGAGATTCTTGCGAAAATCGTTGTCGCCGAACTTCGTGTCCTTGGTCATGGCACCTGTCAGGAAGCCTTTGCCCAGCGGGCTATAGCACACCAAGCCGATGCCGAGTTCCTCGCATGTTGCGAGAATGCCGTTGGCCTCCGGCCCGCGCGTCCACAACGAATACTCATTCTGCAATGCCGTGACCGGTTGCACCGCATGAGCCCGGCGGACAGTTTCTGCGCCGGGCTCCGACAGCCCGAAATGTTTCACCTTGCCCTCGGCGATGAGAGCCTTGACTGCGCCCGCCACGTCCTCGATCGGCACATTGGGATCGACGCGATGTTGGTAGAACAGGTCGATGACCTCGACGCCGAGCCGCTTCAACGACGCGTCGCAGACCTCACGGATGTGTTGGGGCCGGCTGTCCATGCTGGAATATTTGCCTGTCTTAGGATCGATCACGAAGCCGAACTTGGTGGCGATCACCACCTGGTCGCGTATGGGCTTCAACGCCTCGCCGACAATTTCCTCGTTGGTAAAGGGCCCATAGATCTCGGCAGTGTCGAAGAAGGTGACGCCCAGTTCCACTGCCTGACGGATCAATTTGATGCTCTCCTCCTTGCTGAGGGAGTGGTCGTAGCTGAAGTTCAATCCCATGCAGCCAAAGCCGATGGCCGAGACTTCCAGACTGCTTTTCCCGAGTTTACGCTTTTGCATAAGTTCTTTGGGAGCCAAGTTAGTTTTGCCCTTACAGCCCGGTCATTTTCAGCGCACTTTCAGGAAGCCGGGCTCCCTGTAGCGTGATCTTGGAAGCTGCCGCATAAATCTCTTGAAGGTCGCCATCGGTGAGTTCGACGGCAACCGCTCCCAGGTTTTCTTCAAGACGGTGCGGCTTGGTGGTGCCTGGAATGGGCACGATCCACGGTCGCTGAGCCAGCAGCCAGGCGAGAGCGATCTGGGCGGGGGCAGCGCCCTTGCGTGTCGCCACAACACGAACGAGATCGACCAGCGCCATGTTGGCCTTCAGCGCTTCGGGCGTAAAGCGGGGAACCTTGGTGCGGAAATCCGAGCTGTCGAACTTGGTGTTTTGATCGATCTTGCCCGTGAGGAATCCCGCCCCCAACGGACTGAAGCAGACAAAACCAATGCCAAGCTCTTCCAGGGTTGGCAGGATCTCGTTTTCAGGACCCCGCCACCACAGGGAATATTCACTCTGAACCGCCGTGACGGGCTGGACGGCGTGAGCGCGGCGGATCGTCTGTGCCCCGGCTTCCGAAAGCCCGAAATGTTTGACTTTGCCTTCCTTGATCAGGTTCTTCACCGCGCCGGCGACGTCCTCAATCGGCACTGCGGGGTCAACCCGATGCTGGTAGAACAAATCGATAGCATCGACACCCAGGCGTTTCAGCGAGGCCTCCGCGACCAGCTTAATATGGTCGGGGTGGCTGTTCACGCCGCCTCGACGTTCCCCCGTCGTTAGATCGATGTCGAAGCCGAACTTAGTAGCGATCACCACTTGGCCTCTGTAGGGCGCGAGCGCTTCGCCGACTAATTTCTCGTTTACAAAAGGGCCATACGCCTCGGCCGTGTCGAAAAATGTCACGCCGCGTCCTACGGCTCCCCGGATAAGGGAGATCATCTCCTGCTGGTCTGCGGCCGGACCATAACCAGAGCTCATGCCCATGCAGCCCAGCCCGATTGCCGAGACTTCCAGGCCGCTTTTCCCAAGGGATCGTTTTTTCATGAGAGTGGTTCTTTCTGCAGGTTTTCAAAAGATGAGGCCAGAGGGTGTGCAACGAAGGTGAGCTTATGCAGCCATCACCTCGTTGAGACATCGCAGAGCATTCAGAGTCCGCGGGTAGCCGATGTAGGGGAGCAGCTGTGTGACCACATCGAGGAGGACTTCCTTGTTGTTGCCCACACTTGCGTTGCCTTGGATGTGGCCTTTGACCTGCGGCTCGCAGCCGCCGAGCGAAATGAGCATGGCGAAGGTCAGCAATTCCCTGGTCTTAATATCCAGGCCGCGCCGAGTGTAGTAATCGCCGAAGCAGTTCGCCGACAGGAATTCCTGAATATGCAGCTGGTCCTTGGGGGACTGCTGATACATCCCCTCGATCATCTCTCCGAAGATCGCCTTTTGTATGGCCAACCCCTTTTCGCGGCGGGTTTCGGGCGTGGTCGTGGACTGGCCTTCCAAAGGCAGGCTTATCCCTTTCGCTTGGAACTCATCGTTGGTCGCATTCAAGAAGTCGAAGACCTTCGCGATCCCGACGTAGGGAACAGACTGGTAGAGGATCTCTTTTATCTCGATCGGAGTCACCCCGACGTGCAGCGCGGCTCCCAGCATCACCCGATATTCGCCTAGTGCCTGGCCGGCGATCGTGGAGACCAAGATCATCATCACGCGGGTCTTTGTTTCCAATTTGCTCTGCCGAATCACTTCATCAAAAGCCCAATTATCAAAAAGCCCGATCAGCTCCGGGTCGGTCTTCTTCAGCTTGGATTCATGGCCCGGGAACAGCTCCTCGTGTTTCTTGACCGCCGTCTGCGTGAGAGCGAACTTCTTCATGTGGCTGGAGCGATTGAGTGGTTTGGTCGTTTGGGAAGATACCACATGTCGTCGCGGTCGTCGCACGCGCCCTTGCGCGACCTGTTGTGGAATTGCTCAAAAATCACTGCCGGGCCGCTTCCGCCGATGTTCCGTGCCAGTTGGTTCGAGCCGCTTGCAACGGTTGTAGTCAGCGAACAAGCTTCTTTACTTTAAGTCGTTCCAGACCATGCCGGTTCCAGAAACAACCTCAGCTGAAGCGCTTGACCGTTACGTTATTGGAAAGAAGGTCGGAGGCAGCAAAGGCCCCGCCTGGCGCGATATTCAGCTCTCCACTTTCTCGCTTCCGCCGTTCTCAGAGGTTTTTACCATGCCGGCAGTAACGGAGCCATTGGTTGTATGGATTAGTTCGGGTGAGGCTGAGGCACAAGAGCGGGAGAGCAACGGGCCGTGGGTCACGAGCCACCTGAAGAAGGGTTCGTTGTTCCTGACGGCCGCGGGTGCGCCTTACGACTTCCGCTGGAGAACGCTTACTCCCGAGCCCTTTGAAGTAGTGCTTGTGCTGCTTAGCGTACCGCTTTTCAACGAGGCACTCCAGGATGTCTTCGGTGTAAATGCCGAGCACGCCCGCCTTCGAGACGTTTCTGGCTTCGAAGACCAGCACCTCGTTCAGCTGCTGCAGCAATTAAGAGAGGAGGCGAAAAGACCTGCGGCGAGTCACCTGCTCGTAAGAGGAGTTGGTCAGACAATCGCGATTCATCTCGCTCGGAACTACACGGCGCTTACCGATGCCGTGCGTGCTGACACGTCATCGCTGCCAGGTTTCAAGCTGCGCCGTATCACCGACTGGATGGCAGAGCACATGGCGGAGGAGTTCATCCTCCCGCGACTGGCCGAACAGGCCGGCATGAGTGAATTCCATTTCAACCGCCTGTTCAAACGCGCCACGGGGATTCCGCCCTCGCAGTATCAGATCAGACTGCGAATGGATGCCTCGCGGCGCCTCCTTCGCGAAACGAAAAAGAGCGTGATTACGGTCGCGAATGAAGTTGGCTACTCAAATCCGAGTCATTTTGCGCGACTCTTCCGCAAGGAAACGGGGCTTTCTCCCACGGACTACCGGCGGCAATGGTAGAGCCGAGAAGGCATGTAGGTTCAGGCCCGACCCCGCGCACTTTTTGGTGCCCACTTGGCAGGGCACTATTCCGCGCAGCGCCCCGGTAGTAGGGCGTTGGTTCGTCAGTTCCGCCGATGGGACAAAGGCCCGGGGAATATTGCCCGCGCATTGACCAAACGGGGTCATTTCGCTTGTTGCCCCTGGTTCCGGCATCTTCTGCCTAAAACCTCGTAAGTAAATAGCCGTTAGGAATTACCGACACATTTTGGTCGGCATTCCAAAAACATCATATCCGGTTCGAATCCCGGTTGGCTGCGCCGGCCACGTTGATTGGCCCCAATGTGCAGTTCGGCTGGCATTCCTGTGCTCGTCGCTTCGCATCTGCTGCGGCCGCTGGGCAATCCGTCCCCAAATGGCACGAAGTTCTTCTCGACGACGGAAGTGCCGGGCCGATCACTCCGACTTGTTGAGCGATCGCCTGGGCTGCATCGACACGTTTTCCTTGGAGGGTAATAAGGTGGTTGGCACTCTCCGCCTTCTTCGCGCCTCCAAGCTCCGTGACGCGATTTTAGAGTCTGCCGAGACGACGCCGGACCTGTTGGGTTTATCGCTCGATTTTGAACCGGTCTACGAAGTCCGCGGCGATCGCGCGCTGTTGCGAATCGTGAGCGTCGGCGCGGTCGATAGTTGCGCCGGCAAGGCAGATCCCGCCGTCATGGGATACGCGACAGCCTCGGAAGCCTTCCGGCCCTGTCTCCTGACCATAAGCATTCTCGCGTTTCGGGTAGAGCCATTTGCCGCGTTACGCACGCGCGCGCGTAGTGCGCGGAAACGGCCCGAAGCTCTACACGCGGCAGCCGCCAGCGCAGGCATCACTCGCCAAGCAGCGAATCCCATGGGCACTAAACGGCACGATTTCTGACAGGAATCGGACATGAATTTCGCCGGCTGGCTATGGTCACGGGTTACCCGTGAGACTAATAAGACAAATTGGAGCCCGATATTCCGCCGGCGGCGGAGGGAATTTGCGGGAGCTCTACGCCACGGTCGTGAGATAACGGCGGAAATTGACGGGACCGAATCCGCCGCGTAGAAGGTAGCCATGGCATCGACATCCGGCCGCGACTCCACCTTGGTCATCCGCTCATTGGCGCTCGTCTCGTTCCTTTTTCCCGCCGTGATGTCTTCCGCGGAACGCGCAGGAACGGAGATCCTCACTCTCGACCGGCCGGATGTGGTGAAGCGTTTTGTGGCGAAGGGGGCTACGGTGGAGTTCATTCCTGCCTCGGAGGGCCATCGCGCGGCGCTCAAGATCGTGGCGGAAGGCAGCGGGCCCGCCAGCGTCAGGCTCGCCTCGCCGACCGGTTGCTGGAATTGGAGCGGCTACGCCGCCGTTGGGGTGGAACTGGAGAACCCGGGCGCCCAAGCTATGTTTTTTGGCCTATCGCTCATCGAGGCGGGGGGTGGGGCGCCGCGATCTTCCGGAAACGGCGGCCAACTCGGACCCCGAAGCCGATTCTCCGTTGCTGCTCCCATCGGTGCGGCCCTGCCGATGAACCGCGGAATGCGTGGCGGACCTCCCTATCCCGGCTACATTCCTCCGCCCTTCATCACGAAGGACCCCATCGATGAAACCAGAATCGCGGCCCTTGAGATCGAGCTGCAAGGAACGCAGCCGGGCAGGTCCCTGCTCCTCACCCGCCTGGAGCTGCTGCCGCTGGTTTCCTATGACGGGATCGTCGATCGATTCGGGCAATACACCCGGTTGGAGTGGCCGGGCAAGATGCACCAGGAGGAGGAGTTGCTCGGGCGAAGAAATCAGGAGGAGGCCGGAATCGAACGGGCACCGGCGCTTCCCGGCCGCGACGCATTTGGCGGATGGAGTGCCGGCCCGCAGCTCGCCGCGCGGGGCTTCTTTTATAGCTGCTTCCGGGAGGGCAAATGGTGGCTGGTCACCCCGGCGGGTCACCTGTTCCTCTCCTTTGGCGTCAATGCCATCGACGCCGAAGAGCCGGAAACCCTGATCACGGGCCGCGAACAGATGTTTTCCTGGCTCCCCGGCGACAAGGATCCGCTGGCCCGCCTGTTCAAAGACGAGAAGGACATTCTGTACGGACCCATCCGGCAAGGTAAGGCCTTCAATTTCTACGAGGCCAATTTGCAGCGGAAATATGGCGCGGATTACATCCCGCGGTTTCTCGAGGCGGTGAACCAGCGGCTCCGCTCCTGGGGTTTCAACACGATCGCCAACTGGTCCGACCCGCGGCTCCACTCGCTCCATGAAGTGCCTTACACGGCCACCATTGACATTGACGGAGACTTCGCGCGCGTCTCGAGCGGCATCGATTATTGGGGCAAGATGACTGATCCATTCGACCCCCGCTTCCGCGAGGCCGTGCAGCGCAGCCTGGAAACCCACACCGCGAAGTACCACGACGATCCCTGGTGCATCGGCTATTTCATCGACAACGAGATCTCGTGGGGCGGCATGGGCAGCGACCGGGAACATTTTGGCCTGGCGATTGGAACCTTGAAGGAGGGCGGCGCTTCCCCGGCCAAACAGGCTTTCACCCGCCTGCTCCAACAGCGCTACCCGTCGGTCGCGGCCCTGAACGCAGCCTGGGGAACACAATTCAAATCCTGGGAACTGTCCGCCCCGGATTCCCCCGGACCCGATCTGGCGCGCGCCACGGTGAAGGCCGATTGCACCGCGTTTCTGAGGGAGTTCGCCCGCCAGTATTTCCGCGTGGTCAAGGAGTGCCTGGCCGCAACGGATCCGAACCATTTATACCTCGGTTGCCGCTTTGCGTGGCGCATCCCGGAGGCGGTCGATGCCGCTGGCGAATTCTGCGACGTGGTTAGCTTCAATATCTATGAGCGCACGGTCGACCCGGGGCAGTGGGCGTTCGCCGCCAAGCTCAACAAGCCCTGCATCATCGGCGAGTTTCATTTCGGTGCGATTGACCGCGGGATGTTTCATCCCGGACTCGTGGCCGCCCACGACCAGCTAGAGCGCGCCCGGATGTACGTCGGTTTTGTCCACTCCGTGGTCGACCATCCGGCCTTCGTGGGCTGCGGCTGGTTCGAGTACATCGATGAGCCGCTCACGGGTCGGACCTACGACGGCGAGAACTATTCCATCGGATTGGTTGATGTCACGGACACCCCGTATCCGGAGCTGATCGAGGCGGCCCGCCAGGTCCATGCGGACGCCTACGCGCGCCGCGCCGGACGCCTCGGGGGCGGAAACTAGCCGAAGGCAGGAACCGAGCTGGCGGACGAAGGCTTGCCCACGGAACAAGCGGATCAAGGGCTCGCCGTACCGAGTGCGCAGCGCGAAATGCAGCCAGGGCCTTGTGCGGGCGAAACGCGTCGATGGCCCCGTTCCGCCATTCTGAAGCGGCAATTTGCGCATCCGACCCGCTCGCCGATGCCGCGCCCGGTTCAGCTCTCCCGGATTTGATCGAGCACCGTAGCCAGCGCCTGCCGGGCCGCGGGATCGTTGGGGGAGAGACGCACCTCTTCGCGGAAACCTGGGCACCCCGTGACCCCGCCAAGATGGGACCCTAAAAACCTATTCCTAACCCCCTCCCCACAGTCCGACACCCTTAACCCTCGGTGCAACGAATGGGCATAGCATCACCGAGTTTACACTGAGTTCGCGCGGCATGACCGGACGACGCCTCGGCGAGATCCTCACCGCTCGCGGAATATCCGGCGTTATCCTGGCGGCATTTCCGATGGAGCCGCACGAGATCTCGCTTCCTTGGGACGACTTCGCCTTCGTCCAGGTGGGCCATCGCCTTAAGTTACCGCGCCTCGACTGCGTGGTGAGCGACCACACCGAGGCGATGATTATGGCGGCGCGGATGGTCGCGGGCTGCGGCTGTCGCCGCGTCGGCCTCGCGATTGAAAAGTACCAAGACGAGATTACCGACGGTCGGTGGATCATCGGTTATGCCGGACTTCGCGCGACAGTGCCATGCCTCGCCGAAATTCCCGCGTTCCTCCTCGTTCAAATGAACGCCGATCTTTTCTTGAAGTGGGTCAACCAGCACGCGGTCGATTGTGTCTTAACGCTCTCCACCTTTCGCAACGAACCAAATCATATGGAATCGTGGTTGGCTACGATCGGGCGATCCGTTCCGCGGGATATTGGTCTAATTTCGCTCGACGTGACCTCGGTGCACGCGGATTGGAGCGGGGTTGAGCAGCATTCGGATGAGATCGGCCGGGCTGCGGTCGACTTGCTGTTTTCCAAGTTGCAGGCTGGAGAACGTGGCGTCCCACGGCTCCCTCGAACCCTTCAAGTTCACGGGCACTGGCACGATGGCCGAACCTTGCTCCGACCGGTGCAAATCCAGGCTGATACCTCCAAGGTTTAGCCGTTTATTACGGCGGGCTGTGCGGAAAGAGAGAATCGCAGCGCAGAGAACGAGGCCGCTGCCGATCCCGGGCCGCCCGCGCCGGGTGAGTTTTCGCTCCCCACCGCCATCCACCATCTGCTAGGATGGACCGATGAGATCCCGTCTCCCGCTCCTGTTTTTCCTGATTCCTGCCAGCCTCTGCCGGGGTCAGGACCCGGCCCGGATGGACCAGGTCGTCCAATCCTATGCGCAGAACGGCCAGTTCATGGGCTCGGTGCTTGTCGCGCGCGGCGCCGAGATCCTGATGAGCAAGGGCTATGGTTTCGCCAACCTGGAGTGGAAGGCCGCCAATGATCCCTCGACCAAATTCCGGCTCGGATCGGTGACTAAACAATTCACGGCCGCCGCGATCCTGCTGCTCGAGGAGCGCGGGAAGCTGAAGGTGGACGACCCGGTGAAGAAATACCTGCCCGACGCGCCGGCGGCCTGGGACAAGATCACGATCTTCCATCTGCTGACCCACACCTCGGGCATCCCCAGTTTCACGGGCTTCCCGGACTATGCGGCGACCGAAGCCGCCCCCAGCACTCCGGAGAAACTGGTGGCTAGGTTTCGCGACAAGCCCCTCGATTTCGAGCCGGGAGAAAAGTGGAGCTATAGTAACTCCGGCTACGTCCTGCTGGGCCATCTGATCGAGCGGATCAGCGGGAAAACCTACGCCCAGTTTGTGCAGGAAAACATCTTTGCGCCGCTGGAGATGAAGGACTCGGGATACGATTCGAATTCCGCCATCATTTCGCACCGGGCCGCCGGCTATGAGCCCGGCCCGGACGGGCCCCGGAACGCCGGCTTCGTTCAAATGAGTATTCCATTCGCGGCGGGCGCCCTCTACTCGACGACGGAGGACCTGCTGCGTTGGGAGCAAGGCCTCTTTGGCGGCAAACTGCTCTCGGCCGCATCGCTGCAGAAGATGACCACGCCGTTCAAGACCGACTACGCTTTCGGGCTGGGTGTCGTGACGAAGAACGGGCGCAAGCTGATCAGCCACGGCGGCGGAATCGAGGGCTTCAACACCTATCTGGCTTATTATCCGGAGGACCATCTGACGGTGGTGGTGCTGGGTAACCTGAACGGAACGGCGCCGGGTGCAATCGGCGGGCTCCTCGGTGCCGTGACCCACGGGGAGCAGGTCGTGTTGCCAGGGGAAAGAAAAGCCATCACGGTTCCCCTCGACGTCCTGCAACGATACGTCGGCACGTATGAGCTGCGGCCGGGAGTGCTGAACCTCGTGACTCTCGAAAGGGATCACCTGATGACGCAGCTCACGGGTCAGCCGAAATTCCCGCTGTTTGCGGAGTCGGAGAGCAAGTTCTTCCTGAAGGTGGTGGATGCCCAGGTCGAATTCGTGAAGAACGACAAGGGAGAGGTCACGCACTTGGTTATTCATCAGGGTGGCGGCGAGCAGAAGCTGCCCCGGAAGAGTGGAACGGTCGAAGCGCCGCCGGAGCGGACGGCGATCACGGTCTCCTCCGGGATCCTGAAGCAGTACACGGGTACGTATGAGCTGCAGCCCGGCTTTGAGATCACCGTGACGCTTGAGGGAGAGCAGCTGATGGAGCAAGCCACCGGTCAGCCGAAGTTCCCGCTGTTTGCGGAGACGGAGGACAAATTCTTCCTGAAGGTGGTGGAGGCCCAGATCGAATTCGTCCGGGATGCGAAGGGGACGGTTGCGTCCCTGATCCTGCACCAGGGCGGCCGCGATTTGCCGGCACCAAGGAAGTGACCTTGCGGGCGGAACGAGGGAAATCCGGTCCAGATTCTCACGAGTTTGGCCACACCCAAACGAAACCGGCGTGGCGTGAATTACGTGATGAACAACAGCCACGTCGTCCACGGCGCCGGCAAGCTCCGGGTCTTCCTGGCTGGCGGCCGACGGCCGCCGCTCCCTTGAAGAGGAGAATGCGCCCCGCTTACTGCAGCCGGGATGGCAGACCCTGCAGGCGGGCGTTCAGGTTGGCCAGGATGCCGCTCGTATGCTGGTCGACGGTGCTGGCACCGGTCTTGATCGTTTTGGCGGGCAGGAAATTGTCGATCACGGCACAATAGTCGCTCGTGACCATGATGCCGATCAATTCACCGGTCTTGCTGAAAACCAGATCGCCGGACGAGGGGGTGAAATCGCCCGTCAGGTGTTTGATGAGCCGGTTGTCCATGCGCACATACTGCGGGTTCTGCGCATCCAGCTTGAAGGGCACTTCGCCATAGCCGGCGCCGCCGTGGCTGACCAGCACGGCCTCGGGGAATTTTGACGGCTCCAGCGCCGTCGGATAGATTTTGACTCCCAACCGTGCAGCCAGATCGGCCGCGACCGGAATCACGAGGATTCGCGGGTCGAGGGCCAGAAACTGAATCTCGGAGACCGGCGCCGTCACGGGGTCCCGGCCAAACTGGCCGCTGATGCTCTCCCAGTCAGGCTGCGGTTCGATTCGGCTGACGGGGAACGGCGTCTCGTCGGCATGCAAGAGCGCGTAGACCGCTTTCCCGTCAGTCACGAGCACGGTCTTGGTCTCCTTCACGTGATTGCCCGAGCCGAAGAAAACCTTCTTGTAGGCGGTGAGCGAGGTGAACACCCGGTTGGCAAGGAAGTCGGCGAACAGCACGTTGGCGTTGATCGGCCGGTTGTCGCGGATTTCCTTGGCGAGATCGCCGGACTTTTCCGCCAGCTTGCCCACGCCCTCGGCGAGCTGGCCGGTCTGGGCCATTACCTTCTGGCGCTCCTGGCGCTCGGCCTCGACCTGCTGCTTCGCATCCACCAGGTTCGCCTGCAGCAGCGACTTTTCCTGCTCGGCGACCTTGACGGCCACATTGAGACCCTCGATCCGCTGCTGGGCCTCGGCCTGCTGTTTCGCGAGGGTGCCCAGCTGCTGCTTCTGGCGCTCGGCCTCCGCCTGCTTTTCCTCCAGCTGGCGCTGGATCTGCGCGAGGCGTTCCTTGGTCATCGAAGTCTCCTCCGCGGCGGCGGCCACCCGCTGGTTCAACTCGCGCACGCTTTGCTGGGTGGAGGTCAGCGTTGATTCGAGCTGGCCTTTGGCCGCCTGCAGCTGGCCGAGGTTCTGTTCGCGGGTCTGTAGCGCGGCCTTGGTCTCCTCAAGCTGGGCGGCGGTCTGTTCGCGCCCCTTCTGCTCGTCCGCCAGCGACAGGCGCATCAGCTCGACGAGATCCTGGTCGCGCGGGGTGTTCCCGGCCATCTGCGGCACGGGCGCCTTCTGGGCATGCGACGGCTCCGCCTTTTCCCAGCGCGTGAGGGCGATGAGATTCAGGAAGAGAAAATCGACGATGATGAGCAGGAGCGTCTTGTTCATGACGCGTGCGCGGCGGCCGGGCTGACGGGTGGGGTGAGTCGCTGGGCGGCGAAGATGAGCTGCCGTTTATAGCCGCGCACATGGCGGATCTTGACGAACGCCACGCAGACAATGCCAAAAAGATTCGACGAATAGGCCGCCAGCAGGTTGGGCTCAATCACGCCCACCACCTGCAGTACGAGCGCGGCGGCGGTGCCCATCATGCCCACATAGAGGCCGCTGTCGAAAAGGTTTTCCTCGTTTTCCATCAGGCGCAGCTTGAGGGATGGGGGAATGTCCTGCTTGTCGATTTCACTGATTTTCAACAGGCAGGCCAGATAGGTGACTACCTGAAACAAGGCGAAAACGCCGATGGAGATGATCGTTGATTTATCCATGGTGGGATGATTGGAGGTTGAAGGAATCGGAGCCGGCGTCGCCGCATTGGCCAGCATCGGAATGACGAGCTTGACCCGGTATTCCGAGAGCGGCGCGGCCCGGAGGAGAAAGGGTTCGGTGGTGATGATGATGACGAAGGCCATGAGCAGCGCGAGGGCGCCGCTCTGCATGCGCGGCAGCAGACTGGCCGTGCCCGCCCGTTGCGCGGCCCGGCGCAGCGGGGCAAACAGCCAGCGGTCCAGCCCGCGCAGCAGGAGAAACGCGCCGAGAAAATAGCCGAGGTACTTGGCGACGATGGCGAGCTTGGGATGCAGCAGGGAGAAGGCCGCGGCGAAATCGAGCGACGCCTCCAGCCCGCGATTGACCGGCACCTGGCGCAACACGAGCTGCTGCACCGCGCCCTGCCCCAGCCCGAGCGCCAGACGGAGATCCTCCGCGCCGGGTTTGCCGTACGCGAGCAGGTAGGCGGCAACGCTGTCAGCCGACCGGGTGAAGAGTGCGGCCGTGTAGAGCAGCGGCAGCTGATCGGGAGCGACCTGCGCGAGATGGGCGAACTCGCTCACCGTCCGCGTGTCGTTGGTGAGGCGGAGCAGCTCGCTGAGCTGGATCCAGTTGAGCCGCCGGCCGAGCGCGAGCAAATCGAGGTAAACCCATTCCAGTTCGCCCATTTCGTGTGCCGCGACGGCGTCATCTGCCAGCCGTTTGATCTCCCGCTGGAGCGAAGGCGAAAGGTGCTCGCCCTGGTAGAGCAGCGCGGTGAGGAGGATGACGGCATCGAGGGGCTGGCCGCCAGGCTGCGTCGCCGGCACGAAGCGGGCCGTCCGGGTGATCCCGCGGGTCTGTATCACGGCCTGCACGCCAAGCGAGCGGGAATTGGCGAGATAGCGCCGCAACGAGTCCCGGGCGCGCTCCGCGATGAAAAACGTGAGCACCGGCGTGCTTTCCGTGCGGCCCGTGTTTTCCTTGAGATTGAACAGCGGATCGAGAAACGGATCCCAGCCGCCCCAGGCCACGAACTCCTTCTGGCGCGCGGCTACCGCCGTGAGCGCCGTCGCGAGGCGCGCAGCCTGTGGGTCGCCCACCGTCTGAGCGGCCGCTAGCACCAAGGCCGCCGGACCGGGCTTTTCCGATTCGACGAGCTGCAGACCAAAGGTGGTGAGCGACGGCGTGCCGCGTCCGGCCTCGCGCAACAGCACGGGGCTTAGCGACTTCAAGTTGACGGGCAGCATCCATGATCCGACCAGTAGCACGACTCCGGCGAAAATCAGCGCCAGCGAGGTGGCCGGCGGCGTCCCGGCAACCGGGGGAGCGGGAGGTTTCATGAAGGTCTCAGACATGGAGGAACTTGGGGATGAAAACAATTTAATTGCCGATCCGAAATACTGCAAGCACGCTGCCACTGCCATCGACCCATGTTGTTGCGAATTGTTCATTACAACGAGCCGGTCCTGCGCAAAAAAGGCGCAAAAATCGCGGTTTTCGACGCCGCGCTGGCGCGCCTAGCGCAGGACATGATCGAGGCGATGCATGCCGCGGGCGGCATCGGGCTGGCTGCGCAGCAGATTGGACAGGCGATTCAGCTGTGCGTCGTCGACCTGCGCGAGGCCGAGGTCGATTACACCTGGCTGCTCGACGGCACCAAGCCGCCCAAGGAACTCATCATGCCGCTGGCGCTGGTGAACCCCAGGGTGGCGGCGGAGCCCGAACCGACCACGACGTCCGAGGAGGGCTGCCTGTCGTTTCCGGAGATCCGGGGTGAGGTCAGCCGGCCCGACCGGATCCGGGTGCAATTCCAGGATGTCCAGGGTCACGCCCATATGCTCGATTGCACCGGGCTGCTTTCCCGCTGCATCCAGCACGAGGCCGATCATCTGAACGGCGTGCTTTTCATCGACCGCATGGAAAAGGAGACGTTGGCCGGACTCGAGGCGGCCTTGAAAGCGCTGAAGAAACAGACCCGCGAGGCGATCAAGAAGCCGGGGTGATTCCGACGCGGCACCGCGCGGCCGGATTGCACCGAACGGTCGCTGGCGACTGATCGGTCAACCGCCCGGCCACAGGATTCCGACTGCACCAAAGACCAAGGGCATCCTCCATGAGCCAGAAATCTGACGGCATGATCTACGCCCCTGAGGGCCTGCCCCGGCCGGTGGTGGCGCCCGGTGATTTCCCATTTGCGGCGGTTCACCTCGACCACGGCCACATCTACGGACAGTGCAACGGCCTGCTGGAGGCCGGGGCCACCCTCAAATGGGTCTACGACCCCGACCCAGAAAAAGTCGCGGTTTTCCGCGCAAAGTTTCCGCAAGCCCGGGCGGCCCGCGCCCTCGGCGAGATTCTCGCCGACTCGGAGGTGCGATTGGTTGCGGCCGCCGCCGTCCCCTCCGACCGCGGCCCGCTCGGCTGCCAGGTCATGGAGGCCGGCAAGGACTACTTCACCGACAAGACGCCCTTCACCACGCTCGGCCAACTTGCCGAGGCCCGGGTCGTCGCCGCCCGCACCGGATGCAAGTACCTGGTTTATTATAGCGAACGGCTGCACGTGGAGTGCGCCATGCATGCCGGCGATCTCGTGCGCGGTGGCGCCATCGGCCGCGTGATCCAGGTGCTGGGACTCGGACCGCACCGGCTGAGCAAGGCGTCGCGTCCGGCCTGGTTTTTTGAGCGGGCAAAATACGGCGGCATCCTCTGCGACATCGGCAGCCACCAGTTCGAGCAGTATCTCCATTTCAGCGGGGCCACCGATGCCACCGTCGCCTACGCGGCCGTCGGCAATTTTGCCAACCCTGACAAACCCGAGCTGGAGGATTTTGGCGAGGCCTCGCTCGTCGGAAACAATGGCACCACCAATTATATCCGGGTCGACTGGTTTACCCCCGACGGTCTCCGGACCTGGGGCGACGGCCGCACGGTGATACTGGGCACGAAGGGTTATATTGAGTTGCGCAAATATGTGAACGTCGGCGCCGACCCGCGGGGCGACAACCTCATCCTGGTCGACGACCAGGGTGAGCATTTCATCAACGTCGCCGGCCAGATCGGCTTTCGTTTCTTCGGCGAGCTGATTCTCGACTGCCTCCACCGTACTGAGAACGCCATGACCCAGGCGCACGCGTTCAAGGCTGCCGAGCTCTGCCTGCTGGCCCAGGCCGCTGCCCGGAAGATCACCCCCTAGCCTCTTGCCCTTCCGTTTTCGCTCTTTAGTCTTCCATCTTCAATCTCCGCCCCGCTCATGCCTCCCTCCATTGCCACCCGCACCGGCGACGACGGCACGACCAGCCTGCTTTACGGGCGGCGCGTGCCAAAGAACCATCCGCAGATCGAGGCGGTCGGCAGCCTCGACGAGTTCAACGCCGCGCTGGGGCTCGCCAGGGCCACCTCCGCAGGCACCGCGCAGAAACCCGTCCTGGCTTCCATTCAGCAGGATCTTGTTGCGCTCATGGGTGAGATCGCCTGCGCGGAAGCCGACCTGGCGCGCCATGCCGCCTCAAAATTTGTGAAGATCGGCGAGGCGGAACTCGCGCGGATCGATGGGGCGGTCGCCGCCATTGAGGCGAAGCAGCTGAAGTTCGACGATTGGGCCACGCCGGGCGCCAGCCAGCACGCGGCCGCGCTCGATCTCGCCCGCACCGCCGCGCGTCGGGCGGAGCGGCGGCTGGTCGCCCTGCCGGGGCACGGCAAGACGGTGCGTCCTCTCCTGCTCCAATATCTGAACCGCGTCTCCGACCTGCTCTGGCTGATGGCGCGCGAATCGGAGACGGCAGGCGCCTAGCGGTTTTCCGAAGCCTCCGCTACACGTCGCCTTCGACCGCGCCGGCGGGCGCCGGAATGAATCGCAGGAACAGGTATCCGAGGCCCGCCAGGCCGGTGCACAAGGCAACAAACCAGTCGCCGTGCTCGACATAGAAGCTGCGGCGGCCGATCCAGCGCGTGTCGCGCGAGACATTGATCGTGGCCCGGCCCTGGAAGTAGATGGTGGCATCAGCGATCCCCGGCTCGGTCCGGGTCATTCCGCTGGCATCGCGCGTGAGCACCGCGCGGATATTGCCAAATTCGTCGATCCAGCCGCTCCAGCCGCCATTGCCGCACCGCAGCACCGGGCGGCGGGTTTCCACCGCGCGCAGGACGGAATGCGCCGCATGCTGGTAGGCGGCCCCGCCCTCGCCATACCAGGCGTTGTTGGTTGCGACAAAGAGGAGATCCGCCCCGTCGCGCACATCGGCCCGGGCCAGCGCTGGAAAGATATCCTCGAAGCAGATGAGCGGGCCGACCGCCAGCGAATCCTTGCGCATCGGCACAAACAGCGGCCTGGACGAGACCCCCCGGAAGAAGTCGTCATCACCGACCGGCACGAACTTGTGCAGCCAGCCCAGCAGGAAGCGCAGCGGCACGTATTCGCCGAACGGCACGAGATGGCGCTTGGCATAGTAGGCCGTCTGCAGCCCGAGATCGGGCGCGACCACGAACATGCCGTTGTACCAGGCCTCGTCCGGCCGGCCCCGGTTCTCGAACGCGATGGAGCCCAGCACGAGTGGCGCCCGGGCGCGGGCCGCGAGCGATTCGATCCAAGCGCGCACCCGGTCGTCGCCGTGGACGGCCCATGGCGTCGAGGCCTCCGGCCAGAGGATGAAATCGGGCGCGTTGACGCCGGCGACCAGCGTGGCCTTTTCGAGCGCTTCGAGAATGGCCGGTCCGCGGGAGGGATCCCATTTCACGGCCTGCGGGATGTAGGGCTGCACCACGGCAACGCGCGCCAGCGGGGTGGTGAAGCGCAGGCGGTTGAACGTCTCCTGGACGTGCACGCTCACACAAACCATCAGCAGGAACAGCGCGAAAAGAAACTCGGGGCGGCGCAGGCGCCAGCCGGTCTGCCGGTCGCGGAAGAGGCTGTGGGCAATGGCGGCGAACCCGATGTTCACCGCCATGAGCACAAACGACACTCCCCCAGCCCCGGTATAGGCCGCGATCTGCAGCACACTGGTGCGCTGCCACTGGCTCGCGGCCAGCGGCAGCCAGGGAAATCCGGTCAGCAGCCAGGTGCGCGTCCATTCGATGACCACCCACCCGCCCGCGAGCGCCACGAGGATCAGCAGCCGCCCTGCGGCGGGCCGGCCGAGCATGCGAGGCATCGCCCACCAGGCTGCCAGGTACCAGACCCCGACCCACGCGCCGACGGTCGGGCCGAGCAGGAAGAGGCCGGCCCAGGTGACGTGATGCAGCCACCAAAGCAGCGTCGTCCAGGCCACCACCTGCGCCACCAGCATCGTGCCGGCATACCATCGAAAGGCCGGACGCCGGTAGGCCCAGAAAACCGCCGGGGCGGCGAACGCATAGGCAAACTCGGGTGCATTGCATGGCGGGAACGAGACGACCGTCAGCACCGCCGTCAGGACGCCGACGCTTACCGCCCACACCCAGCGGGCGTGCCGCTGCCACCACGGCGGCGGCACGTCATAGGGATCGGGGGCCGGAAGAACGTCGCTCATCGCGTAGGAGGCTCCGACACGCAAGATCTCACCTCCCGTGACAGTGCTTGTATTTTTTGCCGCTGCCGCAGGGACAGGGGTCGTTGCGCCCGACCTTGGGGGTCTCCCGGCGGACGGTGACCCGCGGGAGCTGCACCTCAGTCTCGGCCGGCGGCGTGTCCCCGTCTGTTTCCACGCCCGGCACGGGCATGTCGAGGCCGCCGAGCCGCCGCGGCGGTGTCTCGGGCGCAGCCGCCGGGGCCGGCGCCGGACGCGGCCGGGCCAGGGCTCCGTTCGGTGGCCCGCCCTCCGGGCCCTGCAGCCGGGCGCTGCGCGAGAGGATCGAAAGCATATTTTCGAACGCCTGCAGGTTCGTGGTCGAGCGGAAAAGCCCGGTGCAGATCTGCAGGCGCACATTGTTCATCAGCTCCTCGAAGAACCGGTAGGCCTCCGCCTTGTATTCCTGCAACGGGTCCTTTTGGCCGTAGCTGCGCAGCCCGATCGAGCGGCGTAACTCCTCCATCTCGGTGAGGTGCTCCTGCCAGTGATGGTCGATGGCGTTGATGACCACATAGCGCTCGAGCGCCCCGAGCGCCTCGGGCACCTCGACCGACTCCTTGATCGCGTAGGACTTCTTGATCCGCTCGATCACCAGCGCAAGGGCGCCCTTGCCATCCTTGTCGGCAAACTCGGCGAGTTTGAGCCCGATGGGAAAGTGGGTGTTGACCCAGCCGACAAAGCTCTCGACGGCGGCGGCCACGGGCCCGGTCTTGGTGTCGAAGCCGGCGGCCTCCAGGCGCACGGCGATTTCTTCCTCCACCATGTCGAAGATGGTATCCTTCGGGCGTTCGTTGTGGATGGCGCCGTTGCGGATGCCGTAGACCACCTCGCGCTGCTTGTTGAGGACGTCGTCGTACTGGAGCAGGCGCTTGCGGATGGCGAAATTCTGCTGCTCGACCTTTTTCTGGGCGCTTTCGATGGAGCGGTTGAGCCACGGATGCTCGAGTTCCTCGCCCTCCTTCATCGTGCCCTCCATCAGCCGGGAGGCGATGTTGCCCTGGAGGAAAATGCGCAGCAGCTCGTCCTCGAGTGAGAGGAAGAACTTGCTCAGGCCCGGGTCGCCCTGGCGGGCGCACCGGCCGCGGAGCTGGCGGTCGATGCGGCGCGACTCGTGGCGCTCGGTACCGATGACGTAGAGGCCTCCGGTGACCTTCGAGTCCGCGCGCAACTGGAGGGAGCGGGCCGCCTCGCTGTCCGCGTCGAAGGTGACGACGTCGCCGGTCTTCGGCTCCGTCAGCGTGTAGCGAAGCTCGCCCTTTTTTTCCGGATCCGGGTTCGGGCCCGACCCGACCTTGTACATCACTCCCTCGCCCAGCTTGATGTCGGTGCCGCGGCCGGCCATGTTGGTGGCAATGGTGACGGAGCCGCGCTGGCCCGCGCGCGAGATGATCTCGGCCTCTTGCTGGTGGAACTTGGCGTTGAGGACGGAATGGGTGATGTTGGCCCGGCGCAGCATGCGGCTGAGCACTTCCGAGGCCTCGACCGAGACGGTGCCGACCAGGACAGGCTGGCCGCGCTGGTTGGCGCCCTGGATCTCCTTGACGACCGCGTTGTATTTGTCGCGGCGGGTCTTGAAGATGGAGTCGTTCTTGTCGAGCCGGACGCAGGGCATGTTGGTCGGGATGACGACCACGGAGAGCCGGTAGATTTCGTTGAACTCGGTGGCTTCGGTCTCGGCGGTGCCAGTCATTCCCGCCAGCTTCTCGTACATGCGGAAATAGTTCTGGATCGTGATCGTGGCGTAGGTGCGCGTCTCGCGCTCGATGATGACGTTTTCCTTCGCCTCGACGGCCTGGTGGAGCCCGTCGGACCAGCGCCGGCCCGGCATGACGCGGCCGGTGTTTTCGTCGACGATCATCACCTTGCCTTCCTGGACCACGTATTCGACGTCGCGCTCATACAGCGAATAGGCGCGCAGGAGTTGGCTGATCGAATGGATGTCCTCGCTGATGGTTTCAAAGCGCTGCTGGGCTTCGTTCCGACGCTTTTCCTTTTCCTCGGGGGTGAGGTCGTGGTTCTTCTCCAAGTCGCTGAACTCGGTGGCGAGGTCGGGCATCATGAACGCATCGGGATTCTCCGGGTGGAGCTTGGTTCGCCCGATCTCGGTCAGGTCGGCCTGGTGCTGGCGTTCGTCGATCGTGTAGTACAGCTCCTCCTTCAGGTGGTAGAGCTCGTCCTTGTTGAGGTCGGAGTTCATCTCCGTCTCAATCTTGTCGAGCTGCTTGCGCCATTCCGGCGTCTCCATGAGCCGGAGGAGCTGCTTGTTCTTGGGGTGGCCCATCTTGACCTGCAGCATGCGCCGGAGGGCGGACTGCCGGTCGTCGGACTTGGCGTCGGATTTCTCCAGGAGCTCCCGGGCCTCGGTGATGAACCGGTTGCAGAGCCGCGTCTGCGTGTTCACCAGGTCTTCGACCGTGGGCTTGATCCGCGTGAACGGCTGCTCGCGCTCGATCGGCGCCGGGCCGGAAATGATGAGCGGCGTGCGGGCTTCGTCGACGAGGATCGAGTCGACCTCGTCGACAATGCAATAGGAATGGTCGCGCTGCACCTGGTCGTCCTTGCGCGTGGCCATGCCGTTGTCGCGCAGGTAGTCAAAGCCGAACTCGGAGGCGGTGCCGTAGGTGATGTCGCGGAGGTACATCTCGCGCCGGAGATCGTTGGCCATGAGCTGCTGGATGCAGCCGACGGACAGCCCAAGGAACTGGTAGATGTAGCCCATCCATTCGGCGTCGCGGCGGGCAAGGTAGTCGTTGGCGGTGACGAGCTGCGCGTTGCCGCCAGACAGGGCATTGAGGTAAAGCGGCAGCGTGGCGACAAGGGTTTTGCCCTCGCCGGTGGCCATCTCGGCGATCTTGCCCTCGTGCAGGGCAACGCCGCCAATCAGCTGCACGTCGTAGTGCACCATGTCCCAGGTGAGCTCGTGGTCGCAGACGGTGATCTTGCGGCCGCAGAGGCGGCGGGCGGTGTTCTTGACGGCGGCAAATGCCTCGGGCAGGAGCTGGTCGAGGGTCTCGCCGGCCTTGAACCGGTCGCGGAATTCGGCGGTTTTCGCCCGCAGCTGATCGTCGCTCAGAGCCTGATAAGTGCCCTCAATTTCGTTGATGCGGGCGACCAGGGGCCGGCACCGCTCGATGAATTTGCGGTAATGACGGCCGGTGAACTTCTTGATGAACCAGGAAATCATGAAAAGGGGGTGAAGCTAAATCGGCCCGGCGCGGCTTGGCAAATGGCAAATCCCCGCGCCCAGCCTCTTCCGGGATCCGCCGCGGCCTTCCAGGATCCGCTCACACCCGTCCGCGGAAATAGGCGATGGTCCGCTTCAAGCCGTCCTCCAGGTCGACGCCCGGCTTCCATTTCAGCAGCTTGCGGGCCAGGGTGATGTCGGGGCGGCGCTGCTTCGGATCGTCGGCGGGGAGCGGCTGGAATACGATCTTGGATTTGCCGCCGACAAGCTTCAGGGTGAGTTCGGCGAGCCGGAGCATGGTGAATTCATCGGAGTTGCCGAGATTGAGCGGACCGACGGTCTCGGTCTGCTTCATGAAGCGCAGGAGGCCGTCGATCAGGTCGCCGACGAAACAGAACGAGCGCGTCTGCTGGCCGTCGCCATAAACCGTGAGGTCCTCGCCCTTGAGCGCCTGCACGATGAAATTCGAAACAACCCGGCCATCATTGGGCAGCATCCGGGGCCCATAGGTGTTGAAGATGCGCGCCACGCGGATGTCGATCCGGTTCTCCCGATGGTAATCGAAGAACAGCGTTTCGGCGCAGCGCTTGCCTTCGTCGTAGCACGAGCGGCGCCCCACGGGATTCACATGCCCCCAGTACGTTTCCGGCTGCGGATGCACCTGCGGGTCACCGTAAACCTCCGAGGTCGAGGCCTGAAACACGCGCGCCTTCAGCCGTCGGGCGAGACCCAGGCAATTGATGGCGCCCATGACCGAGGTCTTGATCGTCTTGATCGGGTTGTATTGGTAGTGCGGCGGCGAGGCCGGGCAGGCGAGGTTGTAAATCTGGTCGACCTCGACTTTGAAAGGATCGACCACGTCGTGCCGCATGAATTCAAAATGCGGGTTGGCCAGCAGATGGACGATGTTCTCCTTCCGGCCGGTAAACAGGTTGTCGAGGCAGACGACATCGTGGCCGTCGCTGATCAGCCGGTCACAGAGGTGGCTGCCGAGAAACCCGGCGCCGCCGGTCACGAGAATGCGCATAGGGGGAAGACTGAACCGGAAGGGCCCAGATTGGCGAGTCTGCTTTGAATCGCCGCGTTCCGGTCATCGCCGCTTCGGTGGTGCAGTGGCACTTCGGAATCACGCAACGGAGGGTAGTCCGCTTGGACCCGGGCGCCCTCCGCAGGCAAATCCCTTTGCGACGAGCATCGAGTCAGGGGACACAGCCTTGCTCCGTGCAAACCGGTGAAACAAAATCCCGTGAATATCGTCTTATGTTGTCGATGGTCCAAGAGATGGAACGAATTCAACGATAAACAAAATGATTAAGTCGTTAATTGGCATAACCTTATTCTCAATGATCGCTTGTGCCGTCTGGGCGCAGCAGCAGGATCAGTCGGCACCGCAAGGTGACGAGAAAAACTCAGCGGGGCTCCTGGGAAAGAACTACGTGGATGTCGGTCTCTTCACGGAGCGCTTCCGAAACACCGATTCAAAAAGTGGCTATGGAACCGCCCTCGATCTTAACCTGCCAGCTTTTGACAACCTCGACATCGGTTTGAACTACGCGTTTGAACGCGTGGCCAGCAACCCCCTGCTCACCGACAATACGCTCGGGACTTCCTTCACCGGCTATTTCTCCGCGGGCAGCGTCAAGCCGTTTGTGGATCTCGATCTGGGCTATGCCTGGCAGAGATCGAAGCTCAGCGGCATCTCCACCCGGAACGATCGCGGGATCTACGGCGCAGGTGCAGGGCTTGAGTTGCCGGTCTCCGCCTCCACCGCCTTTACTGGCCGCGCCGCTTACGACAATTCGTTCCGCCGCGGTTCGCAGCACGCCTGGGTCTATACCGCGAGCGTAGACCATAATATCACCGATGGCATCGCGACCCAGATAAACGTCTCGTTCCAGGCGAAGAACTCGACCGTTTACGACGTGGGCGTGGTGTTCTTCTTCTAGCCACTGCGCAGGGAAAGACGGCTCACCTGCGCGCGGCCGCCCCCGCTTCGTAGCGGCTGATCCACTGCCGATGCCACGGTGCGAAGTCGCCCGCCTCAAGATGGCTTCGCGCCTGCGCCATGAGGTCGAGATAGAAATGCAGGTTGTGGATCGTCAGCAGCGTCCCGGCGAGCATCTCGCCCGCCACGGCCAGATGCCGCAGGTAGGCGCGTGAAAAATGCCGGCAGGTGTAATTGTCGAGCCCCTCGACGACCGGCCGGGAATCGGTGCGATACTGCTCGTTGCGCAGGTTGATTGGACCGTCAGGGGTGAAGGCCAAGCCGTTTCGGGCAACGCGCGTGGGCAGCACGCAGTCAAACATGTCGATGCCGAGAGCGATCATCTTAAGCAGTTGGGGCGGCGTGCCCAAGCCCATGGTGTACCGTGGTTTATCAACAGGAAGATGAGGAGCCGTGGCGGCAACCTGCTTGAACATCTCCGGCTCCGGTTCGCCGACGCTCACGCCACCGATCGCATAACCCGGAAAGTCGAGCGCCGCCAGGGATTGCGCCGCTTCGCGCCGCAGATCATCGAAGGTCGACCCCTGGACGATGGCAAACACGTGGTGACCGGCGGCGAGAAGACCGCTTTCGCGCGCGGCCTTGAGACAGGCGCCGGCCCAGCGCCTGCTGCGTTCGATCGCGCGGACGCAGACCTCACGCTCGCAGGGCCACGGAGGGCATTCGTCCAGCACCATCGCCACGTCGGAACCCAGATTCTGCTGGATGGCCATGACTTCGCCGGGCCCGAGAAAGATCGTCGCACCATCGAGATGCGACTGGAACGTGATGCCGTCGTCGCGCACGCAGCGCCGTTTGGCCAGGCTGAACACCTGAAAGCCGCCGCTGTCGGTGAGGATCGGACCGTCCCAACCCATGAACTTGTGCAATCCGCCAAGGCCGCGGATGAGCTCGGAGCCCGGCCGCAGATTGAGGTGATAGGTGTTGCCAAGGATGATCTGGGCGCCGATTTCGCGCAATTGGGCCGGCGTGACCGCCTTGACGGTTCCCTGCGTGCCCACCGGCATGAACACGGGGGTCTCCACCGCCCCGTGGCGTGTGATGAGCTGGCCGCGGCGGGCGCCCGTGACTGGATCGGTTTGGAGCAGGGTGAAATGCGCGGACATGCAGTTGGCGCAGCTTCGAGCGCGGGTCGATCGAAGGCAATCGGTTTCACTCCGGTGGCGGATTCCAGAGCGCCACTCCGTCCGCAGTCAGGGCCACGGACAGCCGGGTTCGCTCGGCCGCCCATTCCGGCCGGTCAAACCAGGCAACCCGCACAAGCAGTTCGCGCAGCGGCACCAGGACAAACGCCCGCTCCCACATGCGCGGATGCGGCAGGACCAGTTCCGCTCCCGTCCGCGTTTCCCCTTCATAAAGCAGCAGGTCGAGATCGAGCGGGCGCGGACCCCAGCGCACCTCCCGCTCGCGCTGGCGGCCCGCGGCCTTTTCCAGCGCATGCAATCCGGCCAGCAATCGTCCGGGGGCCAGCGTCGTCTCGATGCCCACCACGAGATTGAGAAACAACGGCTGGTCGGTCACGCCCACCGGCGCCGTTTCGTAAACCGCCGATTCCTCGACTGTCACGATGCCGGGGTCGCGCGCCAGCGCGGCCAGCGCCTCGCGGATCGTGGCCCAGCGATCGCCCAGGTTGGCGCCCACGCCGATGAAGGCCTGTCGCACCTGGTCCGCCATAAATTAGGCGCCCGTCCGGGTGCGTCGCACCCGCGCCGCCAGGCCGCCGCTGGCGAAATCGACCGGAGGATTGAGCTTCACCACCTCGACCTCGACCACATGCACCGGCGGAAAACCCCGGAGCACCGCCTCCGCCACCCTCTCCGCCAACGCCTCGACGAGTTTGCGGGGCGGCCCTTCCATGACTCCCCGGACCACTGCATGCACCGCCCGGTAGTCGACCGAGTGGCTAAGATCATCGGTTCGTCCGGCCTCGCCGAGCGGCAGTTCGAGCCGTACCGTGACCTCGAAATCCTGCCCGCGCGCGGTCTCCTCCGGCAGGACACCGTGGTGGCCAAAGAACCGCAAACGGTGGAGTGAAAGGGTGTCGGGAGTCATGGTTTCCAGGCGAGGCCGGCCTTGATCGCATCGGCCATCCGGACGAAACGCAACATCGGGGCGACGTCATGCACCCGCACCATCTGGCAACCCTGCTGGATTCCCCACACGAGCGTGGCTCCGGTGCCGTCGAGCCGTTCGTTCACCGGCGAGCCGAGCACCAGGCCGATCGTCGACTTCCGCGACGTACCGAGCAACACCGGGTGGCCGAGTGCCACGATTCGGTCGAGATGCCGGAGCACCTCGAGGTTGTGCGGCGGGTCTTTCGCGAACCCGAAGCCCGGATCCAGCCAGATCTGGTGATCCGGCACCCCTGCCACCCGGGCCACGGCGAGGCTCAGCCGGACGTCGAGCAGCACATCAGCCCAGAAATCACCATAGTTCCGGTCAGGCCGGTTGTGCATCAGAATAACCGGACAGTGCAATGCGGCTACGGTCTCCGCCATGGCCGACCGCGGCAGGGCCTGCAGGGAATCACCGGATTGCAGCGCCCCGCTCCACCGCCGCCGCTCATCCGCGGCGAACCCGTGCAGGCCGCCCCAGATGTCGTTGACGATATCCGCCCCGGCCCGCACGGCCGCCCCGGCGACTTCGGCCTTGTAGGTGTCGATGGAAATCGCAGCGCCCGGAAAGGCCTGGCGAACGGCCGCCAGCGCCGGCAGCACGCGCTCGCACTCCTCCGCCGCGCTCACCGGCGCCGACCCTGGCCGGGTCGATTCGCCGCCCAAATCGAGCACATCCGCCCCGGCTGCAAGCATTTCGCCGACCCGATTCACGACCGCCTGCGGTGATGGCAGCCCGCCACCGTCGGAAAACGAATCCGGCGTCACGTTCAGCACGCCCATGACGAGCGTGCGCCCGCCCGGCGCCGGCAGCGGGCGGCCATGCGGACTGAACCAGGCGGCGGACTGCATCGGACTGGTGTACCGGGAGCCGGCGCACGCGAGCAAGGCTGAAACCGCGTCGGCGGCCCGGCACTTGACCCTGCCCCCGTCCTGTGGGTAAATTGGCCCGTGCTGCTGGTTATCGACAACTATGACTCGTTCACGTTCAACCTGGTCCAGTACTTCGGCCAGCTGGGCGTGGAGCAGCGCGTGTTTCGCAATGACGAGATCACGCCGGAGCAGGCGCTTGCGCTCAATCCCGACCGGGTGCTACTTTCGCCGGGACCCTGCTCCCCCCGCGAGGCTGGCGTCACGCTCGACATTATCAAGGCGTTCGCCGGACGCGTCCCCATCCTCGGAGTCTGTCTGGGGCATCAGTCGATCGGCCATTTCTTCGGCGGACGTGTCGTGCGGGCCGGGCGCCTCATGCATGGCAAGATCTCGCCCATCCTGCACCGCGGCACCGACGTGTTTCGCGGACTGCCGTCGCCGTTTCGCGCCACGCGTTATCATTCGCTGCTGGTCGAACGTGACTCCCTGCCCGATTGCCTCGAGATCACCGCCGAGACCGCCGAGGGGGAAATCATGGGCTTGCGCCACAAGACTCTGCCCGTCTGGGGCGTGCAGTTCCACCCCGAGTCCATCGCCACTGAACGAGGGATGAACCTTTTGCAGAACTTCCTGTCGCTGAATTGAGTCTCCATGCCCAATGCCGGATGCCAGATAATGAACGCCCCGACACCTGTGAGTGGTAACCTGCGCAATTCGTAAATCGTCATCCGTAAATCGTCATTCCGATCATGCGCTGCCCCAAATGCACTTCGATTGAGGACAAGGTGATCGACTCCCGCATCAGCAAGGAGGGCAATACGATCCGCCGCCGCCGCGAATGTCTGGAATGCGGCTACCGGTATACGACCATCGAGAACCTGGTGCGCGACGGCATCATGGTCATCAAGCGCGACGGGCGGCGCGAGGAGTTCGCCCGGGAGAAGCTCCTGCACTCCATGCGGGCCGCCTGCCACAAACGCCCGGTCGATCTCGAACAGATCACCATGATCGGCGACGATGTCATCGATGCGCTCGAGGCGCAATATGAACGCGAGATTCCCAGCCGCGCCATCGGCGAGGAAGTGATGCGCCACCTGCGCCGCATCGACAAGGTGGCCTACGTGCGGTTCGCCAGCGTCTACAAGGAGTTCCGCGACGTCTCCGAGTTCATGGATGAAATCAGCAACCTCGGAAAGCCGAAGAAATGACCACTTGCGACAACCTTCGCCGGCTCCATTTCATCAACGCGCTTTTCGCGGGTCTCACCGGACACGATCTTTACCTCGCGCAGCAGATCCAGTCGGCCATCACCACGAGCCTGGCTGAGACGGAGGCCCGCCCGCCAACGGACCCGGCGTTCAGCGCCGCCGCCGCCCGGCTGCTCGAACGGCTGTGCGACGGCCGGCAGGACCATGGGTTCTTTCACTGGAACGCCGCGGAATCCTCCGCCGCCGCCACGCCACTCTTTGCCCGCGAAAATGTGCTGGCGGGCCTCAAGAACCTCGCGCGCTTTCGCGAATCCACCCTGCTCGTGACCAATCTCCGGCCCGCGCACTGCCCGCCCAGCCGCCGCTGGACGAGCCGGCGCCAGCGCGAGTACGGCGAGTCGCTTGCGCTCATCCGCGACCTGGCCGCCGCCCGCAGCCGCCGCAGTGCCAGCCTCAATCTCCTATTTCTGTAATTTTTCATTTTACGGGAGGTAACGGAGGGAACAGAGAGGGCCATGCATTCTCTGTTTCGCAAAGCGGATGGTCTTACGGAAACGATTATCGCCGCAGCCATTGAAGTTCACCGAGATAAAGGACCGGGATTGGTCGAATCGATCTACGAATGGTGTCTGATCTGTGAGCTTGGACTTCGCCGTCTGACAACCGCGAACCAAAAGCTCGTCACTGTCACTATCTCCTTCAAGGGATTCATCCGGGAAGAGCCGCTTCGCTTCGATATGCTTGTGGAAGAATGCGTCCTAATCGAAGCCAAGTCAGTCAAGCGCATACTCCCGATCCATAAGGCTCAACTTTTGAGCTACATGAAGCTACTTGATATCCCTGTCGGTCTTCTCATCAATTTCAACGAACCGAGGCTCGTCGATGGCGTCTCTCGTATGCTGCTTCCCGGCGCCAATCTTTAGGTTCTCTATCAGTTACCTCCGTTGCCTCCTGTGAGAAGCAGGTTCTCTCATGTCCAAAACCATTTTCCAGAAGATCATCGACCGCGAGATTCCCGCCCGGATCGAGTACGAGGACGATCAGTGCATCGTCATCCACGACATCCAGCCGCAGGCGCCGGTGCACCTGCTCATCATCCCGAAAAAGCCCATCGCCCGGGCCGGTGATGCAACGGCCGCCGATGAAGCCACCCTTGGCCATCTGATCGTCACCGCAGGCGCGATGGCAAAGAAGCTGGGCCTCGCGAACGGCTATCGCCTCGTTATCAACAGCGGTCCCGACGCCTGCGAAAGCGTGCCCCACCTGCATATCCATATGCTCGCCCGCCGGCAGATGACCTGGCCTCCGGGTTGAGCCGCGGTGCGCGCCGTCTGGCTATTCGAGCGCAGAAACCGGCCGGTTGGTTTTGATGGAGGGCGAGGCTCCCGCCGAGCCGCGCTAGCGACGAGAGCGACCACCGCGGCGGACCGGGAGGTCCGCCCTCCACCCGGTTGGCCATTGACTTCGCTTCACGTCCGCGCCTCGAAGGCGCCATCAAGGCGCTTGACCACGAGCCGCTTCAGCTCGAGCAGCATGAGCGTGGCGCCCAGCTCGTGGGCCGGCATCTGCGTGAGACTCTCGAGCGTGTCGATGTTCAGGATCGATCCGCCGCGAAAGCATTCGAAGACGCGCTGCTCCGCCTCGTCCAGGCCGCCCGTCGCGGCAGTGTCCGCTGTTCTCGCGGCCACCGGTGCCGGCCGCAGTCCGTCGAGGTAATTCAGCTCGGCGAGAATGTCGTCCACGCTCGTCAGCAGCGTGGCGCCGTCGCGAATCAACTGGTGGCAGCCGCGACTGGACGGCTGGTCGATCCGGCCGGGCACGGCGAAGATGAGCCGGCCGTGCTCGCCGGCAAAGCGGGCCGTGATCATCGCGCCGCCGTCGACATCGCTTTCCACCACCACCACCGCCTCGCACATGCCCGAGACGATGCGGTTGCGCATGGCGAACGACTGCCGGTCGGCGCGGCGGCCAAAGGGAAATTCCGAAAGAACTGCCCCGGTCTCGGAAATTCTCCGGTAGAGATCGAGATTCTCGGGCGGATAGATGAGGTCGAGTCCGGTGCCCAGCACGGCCGCCGTCTTGCCGCCAACGGACAACGCGCCCTCATGCGCGGCGGTGTCGATGCCGCGGGCGAGCCCGCTCACCACACAGAAGCCCCGCCCGGCCAGTTCGGCGCCAAGTTTCCTGGCGACCGCTTGTCCGTAAAGCGTCGCCCGGCGGCTGCCCACGATCGCGATGCCCGGATGTTCAAAGGCATACCCGCCCTTCCGGTAGAGGCCGATCGGCGGATCGTGAATCTGGCGGAGCAGCTTCGGGTAGTTCTCGTCACGCGTGGTGAGGAAGGTCGCGCCGGTCTCGGCGAGCTTCTTCTCTTCGCGCCCGAGGTCGAACTGCGTGCTCCAATCTCCGAGGGATCGGCTGATCACCGGACCGACGCCCTTCACCGCCTCGAGCCGGCTGGCGCCAGCCGCAAAGATCGCCCGCGGGTCGCCTCCCAGTTCCTCGAGGAGGCGGTTGGTGGTGATCGGACCGATATTGGGCAGTGCGTTCAGCACCAGGAAGGCCTGCCGCTCTGTGAGTTCAGTGCTCATCGGAAACGCCCGGGCGCCCAGTGGACCACGGATCGCCGCGATTATCACGGACAATTTCTCCGCCTCCGGCCGCGCTCCTTCCGCGCGTGGCTGATCGCTCAGCGCGCCGCTTCGCGCAGCGCCGCGGGCAGGTAGTCGAGCAGCTGCGTCACCTGGACCGCCACCTGGCCGCGGTCGCGCGCGAGCAGATCGGCGGCGAGCCCGTGCCACACCACGCCCCGGCAGGCGGCCGGCACCGGCTCAAACGCCGACTGCGCGAGCAAACCACCAACCAGGCCCGCGAGCAGGTCGCCACTGCCGCCGCGCGCCAGCACCGGTCCGCCAAAGAAGCTGTGGTGCACCCGGTCGCCGTCGGCGATTCGCGTGACCGGGCCCTTGAGGACAATGGTCGCGCCCGTTTCGTGCGCCACCGCGCGCAGCACGGTTGAGGTGGCCTCCCGGCCGCCGGCGAGCCGTTGAAACTCGCCCGCGTGCGGCAGGCAGATCACGCGCTTGCCGCGCACCGCGGCGAGGATCGACGGCTGGAGGGCATCCGCGTCGATCACCATCGGGATGTCGGCCAGTTTTACGATCCGGCCCGCCAGGACGAGCGCCTCGCCCTCGGAGCCGAGCCCGGGGCCGACCACCAGCGCGGTCGCGCGTTCGAGCCGGGCGCGGAGCAGGGGTAGTCCCTCGAGCGCCAGTCCGCCGCCCGGCGCCTCAGGCCAGCCGACCCAAATGGCTTCCGGCGCACTAGCGGCGTAGGCGGCTACGAGCGATTGCGGCAAAAAAACGGTCACCAGGCCGACCCCGCTGCGCAGCGCGGCCCGCGCGCTCATCAGGACGGCGCCAGGGTAACCACGGGATCCGCCAATCATGAAGAGGTGGCCGAAAGTACGCTTGTCCGACTGGGGCGCGCGCAGGGCCGCCAGCGGGGCCAGCACCGAGGATTTGAGGACAAAATCCGTAGGAAGCGCGCTAGCGCGCGATGGAACCGATGCATCGCCCGCGAGCGGGCTTCCTACCGACGTCGGATTAAAGAAGCCCAGGTCGAGATAACGCAGCCGGCCGACCGCCTCGCGATTGCGCGGAGCGAGCAGTGGCGCCTTCACGCTGCCGGTGGCATAGGTGAAGTCGGCGTGGAAGGTGATGTCACCCGACTCCTCGCCCACTCCGCTGGGCAGGTCGACGGCGGCCCGCAGGCGGATGCCCGAATGCACATTGACGCAGTGCAGCACCTCGGCCGTGGCGGCCTCCACCGGCGGATGAAACTGGAAACCAAAGAGGCCATCGAGGCAGACCTCGTAGGCGGTGGCATGGGTCTCCTGCCCCGTGAAGATGCGCTGAACACGGTTCGGGAGACCCGGACCACCCGAGAGTTCCCGCCAGGCGCGCCAAGCCAGCGGCCGAAGCGCGCGTTCGCCGCAGGGAAACAACACCGCCGCCTGCGCCGCCGGAAACTGCTCGAGGATGGTCTTCGCCGCCAGCAGCGCATCGCCGCCGTTGTGACCCTTGCCCGCCAGCACGAGCACGCGGCCGCCGTCGGGGAACCCGCCGATCTCCCCGAAATCCGCGAGCACCGCCCCGGCCACGCCCGCGCCGGCGCGCCGCATCGCCGCCCACTCGCGCTCCTCGTCGCTGCCGAACAGCCGCTCTTCCAGCGCCCGGGCGGCGACGCACGTCAAAACGGGATCAGACCACGTGGAGTTCATCGAGGAAATAGGTTCGGCTCGATCGGGTCACAGAGGACAGAGCGAATAATCGGAGATCACAGAGTTGGTCGGGGCGGTCCGATTCCAGCCGATCACTTTGGGCAACGCACCAGCGCAGCCACGGCCATCGCGACCAGCGCGGTATGCGACAGTGACACCAGGACGTGCGTGGCGCCGGTCTGGGCGAGCAGTGCGGCGCCCTTTTCATCCAATCGGACGAATGGTTCCTTCCGGGACCCATGGTAGATGGAAACCGACTTCCAGCCCAGTTCGCCGCCGATGCCGGTGGTGAAGGCCTTGGACACCGCCTCCTTGGCGGCAAAGCGCGCGGCCAGGTGCTGGTGGGGAAACTTGTGGCTGAAACAATACCCGCGTTCCTCCTCGGTAAAGACCCGATCGAGAAAACGCTCCCCCTGCCGGTCGAGCACGCCGCGGATGCGTTCGACCTCGATCACGTCACAGCCGAGACCAAGCAATACGCCGCCGGGTGGAATTTGAAGATTCATGAAGGAGGACCGAGAAGCGCGCGACGCGCCGGGTGTGCGCTTGACCTGATCCAGCTATGGCAGATCCACGACCATTCCCAAACCATTTTACATGAGGTAACAGAGGACGCGGAGAGATTGAAATCGTGATCAGAAGCCCCTCTCAGTTTCCTCCGTTTCCTCCTGTAAAAAGTCACGCGATTGAATTCGCCGCCTAGTTCATCCGCGCCTTCAGCTCGCGCACCGCCTCTTCGATTCCGGTGAAGAGGGCGCGGGCCATGATGCTGTGGCCGATGTTAAGCTCGTGCAAATGCGGCACGGTGCGGACCTCGGCGATATTGACGTAGTTGATGCCGTGCCCGGCGTTGACCACCAAGCCAAGCTGGTGGGCCAGCGCCGCGCCGCGGCGAAGGCGGTCGAACTGCGCTTGCCGCTGCGAGGAATCGTAGGCCTCGGCATAGGCGCCAGTATGCAGTTCAATCCACGGGCTCTTCAGCAGGGCGCTGAGCTCGATCTGGGGCTCGTCCGGGCTGATGAAGAGGCTGGTGGCAATGCCGCCTGACCGCATCGCCTCGACCACGGCCCGGACCCGGTCCTCGCTGCCCACGACATCGAGTCCGCCCTCGGTGGTGACCTCCCGGCGGTTCTCCGGGACGAGGCAGACCGAGTCGGGTTTCAGCTTGAGGGCAAACTCCGTCATCGCCGGCGTGCAGGCCATCTCGAGATTGAGCCGGGTGGCGATGGTTTCGCGGAGCCGCCAGACGTCCCGCTCCTGGATGTGGCGGCGGTCTTCGCGCAGGTGGACGGTAATGCCGTCGGCACCGGCCCGTTCGGCCTCGACCGCCAGGGTGACGGGATCGGGCTCCACATTTCCGCCGCAGGCGCGGCCGCTTTCGCGGTAGCGCGCCTGGCGGAGGGTGGCGCAGTGGTCAATGTTGACGCCGAGGAGGATCATGGTGCGAGATTCCTAATGACAAAACTGTCCGGGAAAAACGATTGAAAAAGACGCCTCGGCCAATTACCTGCCTCCGCCGCCATTGGGGAGATGCGACCTGCGCCCTTGTTGCGTTCTCGGCGCACGTACGCGACGAGGGCGTCGCGTCTCCATGACAGAGGCGGATCAAGACCCCGTTCACACCAGGTAGTTGACCTTGGCATTGGCTCTGCAAAAGTGCGGTGGAAAATCGCCATGCCCGCCATCGAACCATCCACCACCAATCCATCCGACCAGCCGGCCAAGCCCCGGCCGGAAAACCTGCTGGTCAATCTCGTCTGCAATGTAGTGGTCCCGACGGTGATCCTGACGGGTTTCAGCGGCGCCAGATGGCTGGGCCCGAAGTGGGGACTGGTGATCGCTCTCTTGTTTCCAGTCAGCTACGGCCTCTACGACTTCGCGGTCCGGCGGCGCTGGAATTTCATCTCGATCATCGGCTTCGTCAGCGTGCTGGCTTCCGGCGGCTTCGGACTGCTTAAAGTGGAGGGATTCTGGTTCGCGGTGAAGGATGCCACCATCCCCAGCCTGATCGGCCTCGTGGTGCTTGCGTCGGCGCGCGCAAAGTCGCCGCTGGTCACTGAGCTGCTTTACAATCCGCAGGTGATCGACGTGGAGAAGGTGGATGCGGCGCTGGCGGCCCGCGGCGCCCAGGCGGCGTTTGCCGCGCTGCTGCGCCGGTCCACCGGACTGCTATCATTGTCGTTCTTCGCGAGTGCCGTGCTGAATTATTTCCTCGCGCGTCATCTCATCAGGAGTCCGCCGGGCACGGAGGCGTTCAATGGCGAGCTCGGGAAGATGCACATTTGGAGCCTGCCGGTGATCGTGCTGCCGAGCATGGCGATGATGATGCTCGTGCTCTGGCGCCTGCTGGGCGGCATCACGGCGCTGACCGGACTCACCCTGGACGATATCTTCCGCGCGCCGCCGGAGAAACCGAAGCCCGCGGCGAAGTAGCCAGTAGCCTGACGGGGACGCCCGGGAGCCCCCACCAGTCAACCGCTTATGCGGTGCGTTTGTGCGGCGGCACGTAGTCGCGCAGGTTGTGCCCGGTGTAAATCTGGCGCGGGCGATAGATGCGACCCTTGCGGTTGGCGGCGACTTCCTTCCAGTTGGCAATCCAGCCGGGCATGCGTCCGATGGCGAACATGACCGTGAACATGTTTTCCGGAATGCCGATCGCGCGCATGATGAGGCCGGAGTAAAAGTCGACGTTCGGATACAGCTTGCGCGCGAGGAAGTATTCGTCGCGCAGGGCGGCCTCCTCGAGGCGCATGGCGATGTTGAGCAGCGGATCGTCCTTGATGCCGAGGCTGGCCAGCGCGCTGTAGAAGCTCTCCTTGATGATCTTGGCGCGCGGGTCGTAGTGCTTGTAGACCCGGTGGCCGAAGCCCATGAGGCGCTTGTCGGCCTTGCCCAGCTTGGCCTGCTCGATGAACTTGGTGCCGTCGTCGCCCTCGGCGTGGATGCTCTTGAGCATCTCGATCACGGCCATGTTGGCGCCGCCGTGCAGCGGGCCCCAGAGCGCGCAGACCCCGGCGGCGGCGGAGGCAAACAGGTTGGCGCCGCTGGACGCCACCATGCGCACGGTGGAGGTGCTGCAGTTTTGCTCGTGGTCGGCGTGCAGCAGCAGGAAGAGATTGAGCGCCTGCGCGACCTCAGGGAGCGCGATGTACGGCTCGTAGGGGGTCGAGAACATCATGTGCAGGAAGTTCTCGCAGTATGGCAGGTCGCGCCGGGGATGGATGTAGGGCAGGCCACGGCTGGCGCGATACGAATAGGCCGCGATCGTGCGCACCTTGGAGATGATGACGGCCGAGGTCGCCTCGTAGGTCTCGAGGTCGCGCTGGTGGTCGTTGGTCGCCAGGTGGGGATAGTAGGAGCCCAGCGAATTCAGCATGGCCGAAAGGATCGCCATCGGATGGGCGTCGCTCGGAAAGCCCTCGAACAGGTGCTCCATGCCCGAGTGAATGGGCGAGTTCTCTGTGAGCAACTGGGAGAACCGCTTGCGCTGCGCCGGGAGCGGCAGCTCCCCGTTGACGATGAGGTAGGCTGTCTCGATGAAGGAGGAATGCTCGGCGAGCTGTTCGATGGGATAGCCGCGGTAGCGGAGGATGCCGGCCTCACCGTCGATGAAGGTGACCGCACTCTGGCAGGAACCGGTGTTTCCGTAACCCTCGTCGTAGGTGACGTAACCGGAATCGTTGCGCAGGTTGCGAATGTCCACCGCCTTTTCGCCCTCCGTACCGACCATGATGGGGAGGCTATACTCTACGTTGTCGAGTTTGAGCGTGGCGTTGGTGGGCATGGGATGATTAAGCATCAGTTGCTTTTTCGTTGCAAACAAAGTCAACCGGAATTCTCCGCGGCGCGGCGCGCCCGGCGTGGGTGAAGCCGCTAGGCGGGGCACCCGGCGACCAGTTGCGCGAAGTTCCGGTAGATCAACAGCCCCCGGGCCTGGCTCTTTTCCGGATGGAACTGGGTGGCGAAACAACGGCCGTGCGCAATGGCGCACACGAACGGACCACCGTAATCGCACTCCGCCCACACCAGCGCCCGTTCCGCCGGTTCCACATAATAGCTGTGCACAAAATAGAAGGCCTCGCCATCGGTGCGCAGGCCGGCACACAGCGGCGCTGCCGGCTGCAGGAACCGCACGGTATTCCAGCCCATGTGCGGCACCTTGAACTCCGGCGGCAGACGAAAGCGCACGATCCGGCCGGGAAAAACTCCCAGACAGGGTGTGCCGCCGCCCTCCTCCGAGACTTCGAAGAGCGCCTGCAGACCGAGGCAGATGCCGAGGTAGGGCCGGTCGGCCGCAATCCAGTCCCGGAGGGCGGAATCGAAGCCGGTCTGTTTCAGGAACTCCATCGTGTCGACGATCGCCCCCTGGCCGGGAAACACGACGCCGCCAGCCCACGCCATCTCCGCCGGGGTCGTGATGATCCGCACCTCCGCCCCGGTGGTCTGCATGGCCCGCGCCACGCTGCGCAGGTTCCCCATGCCGTAGTCGATGACGGCGATCTTGGGACGTGGCCGGGCCGGAGTTCCGAGTTCAGGGTTCAGGGTTCTGGGTTCTGGGTTCAGGGTGGCCTTTCCCAGAGCCGGAGCCGGGGTCGATCGACGCTGAACCCTGAACTCCGAGCTCTGAACCGGGAGCCTGGCTACAACCGGCCTTTGGTGCTCGGCAGCTGATCTGCCGCGCGGGGCTCAATCTGCGAGGCGGCGTCCAGCGCCCGGGCGAAGCACTTGAAGACGGCCTCGACGACGTGGTGCGGTTCCTCGCCGTAGGAGAGCTTTACGTGGACGTTCGCGCCGACGCTGTTGGCGAACGCGCGAAAGAATTCCTTCACCAGCGCCAGGTTGAAGTCGCGCACGAACATCGTCGGCGCGGTGACGTCATAAACCAGATGCGGGCGGCCGCCGAGATCGATGACCACGCGCGCGAGTGCTTCGTCCATCGGCAGGATGAAAAAACCGTAGCGCTTCAGGCCGACTTTGTCGCCGATCGCCGCCTTGAACGCCTCGCCCAGCACCAGACCCACATCCTCGACGGTGTGGTGATAGTCGACCGCCACATCGCCCCGGGCTTTCACCTCGAGATCGAAGAGCCCGTGCTTGGCAAACAACGTGAGCATGTGATCGAAAAACGGGATGCCCGTGTCGACCTTTGCCGCGCCTTTGCCGTCCACCGCAAGCTTTACGGTGATATCGGTCTCGGCGGTCTTGCGCGTGATGGTTGCTATGCGGTTCTTAGCCATGCCTCGAGGTGTTCCTGCAGGACAGACATTTCCTGATCGGTGCCGACGCTGATGCGGAGGAAGGAAGAGGTCAAGGCGTGGCTCCCGAAGTGGCGGACGAGGATTTTGCAGGCACATAGGTGGCTGTAAAGTCCGCGCGCCACCTCGGGTCCGGAGCGGCCGGAGCGGTCTTTCGGTTCCGTAAAGAGAAAATTGGCCTGCGAGGGGTAGGTGAACCATCCCAGCTCGTTCGTGAGGACTTCCTGGGCGCGGTCGCGCGTCGCGAGAATCTTCTGCACCACTTCCGCGTAGTAGTTGGGATCACCCAGCGCCGCGAGGGCGGCCGCCTGGGTGAGCCGGCTGACATTGTAGCTGTCCTTCACCCGGTCCAGCAGATCGATGACCCTGGGCTGCGCCAGCGCGTACCCCGCCCGCATGCCGGCCAGACAATGCGATTTGGAAAAAGTGCGCACCACGCAAAGGTTGGCATGCCGTGCCACCAAATCCGCCGCGTGCTCCCGGGCAAAGATGGCATAGGTCTCGTCCACCACCAGCAGTCCGCGAAACCGGCCGAGGATGGCCGCGATGTCCGCCGAACGGAAACCCACGCCGGTCGGGGCGTTGGGCGAGGTGAGAAAGAAGACTTTCGCGTCGGACGCGGCAATGGCGTCCACCGGCAGTTGCATCGACCGGTCGAAGGCCAGCGCGAGGGCGCGGCCGTCCTGGATACCGACCAGCACGGGGTAAAGCGAGTAACTCGGCAGCATGAAACCGGCCGCGGCCTCCGGCGCGCAAAAACAGCGCACAAGAAGGTTGAGCACGTCGTCGGCCCCGTTGCCGATGAAAACGTGGTCTGCCGCGAGCCGGTGCAACCGGCCGACCGCGTCCCGCAGCCGGGCGCTCTTCGGGTTGGGATAAAGGCGCAGCGCGGCCCCGTCCGCGCCGATCTCGCGGTGCAGCGCCTCCGCCACCCGCGGACTGGGCGGATAGGGGTTCTCGTTGGTGTTGAGCTTGATCCAGCCGGGCTCGGCCGGCTGGAGCCCGGGCACGTAGGCCGAAAGCCGCCCGACGTGGGGAAGAGCAAGCGACTGGGCGTCGAATTTCGGATCGGTGATGGACATCGGAAAAAGCGAGCGACCGACCTACGCCAGGTCCGTGCGACCAGCAATGTAGGGCGGGGTCTCCGGACCCCGCCGTGCCTCCGGAGAGGCGGCGGCATCCGGTGATGCCGCCCTACAATTATTCGGTTTCATGGTCTTCATTGAAGACGCGTTTCTGACTACACCGGTGAGGCCAAGGATCGGTCTCCTACCTATTCCACTCGGATCTCCACCGACCGTCCGTGGGCGCCGAGTTGCTCCAGGGCGGCGAATGCGGCCACCACCGGCGTGGCGCGGCGCAGACTGGCACGGTCATACCGCACGAGGCTGGTGCGTCGCATGAAATCGGCGACGCGGAGTCCGCTGAAAAAACGCCCGCTGCGGCCGGTAGGCAACACATGGCTCGGTCCGGCGGTGAAGTCGCCGAGCGCGGTGGGCGTATCGTTGCCGATCATGATGGCCCCGGCGGTGGTGATGTCGCGCGTGAGTCCGGCCACGGCACCCGGGCTGACGAGCAGTTCAAGGTGTTCCGGTGCGACGTAGTTGGCCACCGTTGCGGCCTCAGCGAGAGTCTTCACCCCAACCGCGAGAAACCCGCCGGCCAGCACCCGGCGGACCGGCTCAGCTCGGGCGAGCTCGCGGAGCTGCGCCTCAAGCGCGGCAAGGATTTTCGCGCGCACCCTGGATGTCGTCGTCACGAGATAGACCTTCTCCTTGCCAGAGCCATGCTCGGCCTGGGCCAGCAGATCGGCGGCAGCGTAATCGGGATGCGCTGTGTCATCAGCGATGACCATGAGCTCGCTTGGACCGGGCAGGCCGGCGACCCCGGCGACCCCAAAAACCTGCCGCATGGCTTCGCACACGTAGGCGTTGCTCGGGCCGAAGATTTTGTCCACCGCCCGGATGGTCCTCGTCCCGTAAGCCATCGCGCCAACGCCGTACACGCCGCCGATGCGATAAACCTCGCTGACCCCGCACAGCGAGAGTGTGGCCAGGAGGCCGTCGGCCACGCGGCCCTCGCGGCTGCAGGGCGTGAAAACCGCGATCTCGGGCACCCCGGCGATTTGCGCCAGCGTCACGGTCATCACCACCGTGGAGACCAGCGGAACCTGCCCTCCCGGGATGTTGATGCCGATGCGGCCAATCGGGTCGAACTTCTCCCCTACCCGCGCGCCCTCGCGGTTGTGGCCGGTCCAGCCCCGCGGTAGCGTCCGCCGATTGAAGTCCCGCACGTTGGCCCGGGCGGTCAGGATCGCGGCCCGATCGCGGCGCGAAAGGGCGCCAGCGGCGCGGGCGAGCTCGGCGGGTTTCACCCGGAACTGGCGGGGCGTGAGCGCGGCTCCGTCGATGCGCGCGGCCTGATCGACGATGGCGGCGTCGCCCCGTTCCCGGACGTCGGCGAGGATCGTGGCGACGGTTGCCTGCAGCGCGGGGGAAGGCGCGGCCGCCCGGCAGAAGGCAGCCAGCTGGGAGTCAAAACCGCGGGAGCCATATTGGAGCATGCGCATGGAAGGGAAACCGCTATGCGGTCTGCCGCCGGGCGTCAAAGCGTTTGGCGGAGCCCCAAAGCCTGGCAATCCCGGCCGCGTCCGCAGGGGCGGAATCAGCGCGGGGGTTGCCCGCCACCAGACCGCTGCAATTAGCTGGCCCCATTTCGCTGAATGTGAGATAAGAAAACATCCGGTCCGTCGAAATTCAATCGCCCCATGATTCGCCGTTTGTCCCTGGAAATCTTCTGCAAACTCCTGGCCGTTCTGCCTATCACCCCACCCCAATGTGCAGACCCACTAAATGGTCTGCCTAAACAACGTTAAAAGCGGAATGAAGCGTCACATCATTGCGGCGATATTTGTTACGATCTTCGCGGGATGCGTGATGACGCCGTCTAGACCGCCGATCGCTGGGTTCTATGCGTCGAATCCGGTTCATGAGGAGAAGGATTGAAAATGGGCCGACGGAAGGAGTCATACCGCGGCGAGGGATCTCACTTTGACCTTATATCCAAATGGAGATTATAGCGCGTGGTGGGAGATGTACCACGATGGGGAGCTCGTGCATTTCTCCGGTCTGATGCCGTATGACTTCCAGACGAACAGCACAGGTACATGGACATTAAGCAACGGTCGGCTCCACCTCAGGAGCTCCGGGCCAGCGTATATTCTGACCGCGATGATGATGCGTCAGCAGGGAGGCACGGTCACACCTGAAGAGAGCGAAGCAGTGGTTTCTTTCCGAGACGGACACTGGATAATTGTTTGGAATCAAACCGAATACCTTTCTAGGGAAAAAGTGCTGCCGAACCCGCAGGCGGCGACCTCGTATGTCACGCCCAATGACCTGCCCCCCTGGACGCACCAGCCGTAGTCGCCGAGGATCCTTTCAACGTTCGGCCTCAAACCTGGTTGACAGGTCCGTCGGTGTAGATACGATGTAGAGCCATGAAAACCGCCGTCCGGCGCTGGGGTAACAGCCTCGCTTTGCGCATTCCGCGAACCTATGCCGCCGAAACGCGAATCTCCGAGGGTTCGGAAGTGGAGCTCACGCTGAAATCCGGCGCCCTGGTGGTTCGCGCCGTTGTCCGAAAGCGGCATTCCTTGCCCGACCTATTGAAGCGCATCACTCCCTCGAACCGGCATGCGTCGGTCGCGACCGGCCCGGCACTGGGCCAGGAGGTCTGGTGATGAGCTATGTTCCCCGCCGAGGCGATTTGGTTTGGCTCACCTTTGATCCGCAAGCAGGGCACGAACAGGCCGGGCGTCGACCAGCATTTGTGCTTTCGCCGGAAGCATACAATCGGAAGACCGGTCTGTTCTTGGCGTGTCCCATCACCTCGAAGGTCAAGGGCTATCCGTTCGAAGTTCCATTGCCAGCAGGGCTCCTGGTCAGCGGCGTGATCCTAACCGACCAGATCAAGAGCCTGGATTGGAAGGCTCGAAAGGCTGAGTTTGCAGCGGCGACATCGAAGGTAGTGATTCAGGATGTGCTTGCTCTGGTTCTTCCACTGATCAGTGAAGAAGGCTAACCGGTATCCGGCTTCCTGAGGGTGCGTCGGACCGGCGCCACCGCGCCGCGATTACTTTCCGGCAGCGGGCGCCGCGGCCGGCCGGCTCGACAGACTCAGGATCGGTATTTCAAAATCGCTGTCGGGAAACTTCTCGTTGCAGGTGATGCTGACGAAGGTCATGACCAGTTTTCGTTCTGCGACCTGGCCTTTGGCATCGAGGCTCTTCGACGTCTGGAGCACCTTCTGCGGAAAGCGCACCCCGTTGACCATGAGTTCACCCTCGTTCCGGGTGGTTCCGCCTTGATCCGTCTCCGACAACAGGAGTTTGCCGGTCGCCGGATCGAAATAATGGTAGAACACAATGCCGGCGCCATGGTCGAAGGCCACCTTGACGGCCGGGTGGTCGCCGACCGGGGCCGGACCGATCACCTCCACCCGACCGCCCTGTTGCTCGATCCCCTTGAAGAAATACAGGTTCTCCCAAGTATTGGCCCGCAGCCGTTTGATCTGAGCCGGACTATACAGGTTGAGTTGCGAGCGGCCCGGCCCGGACCCGGTCTGCAGGCGGTGCCAGCCGTCGTAATCGTTGAGTCCGGTGATATCGATGGATTCGGGCGAGGTCGAGACGATGAGCTGCTGACACGGTTTCTGGACCAGCATCTCGAGGCCGAATTTCTCCACCTTCGGGCCCTCGGAGGTGATTTGCTCGATGTCCAGAGTCCCGACAAAATGCACCGATTGGATGGCGTTAAGCGCCGCTTCGCCGCCGAGATATTCGCGCGCCTTGGCAATGATCTGCTCCGCAGTCTGGGCGGAGGCGGGGGAAAGGAAGCCGGCCGCGCCGCCCAGCAAAACGGTGAGGCGAATGAACATCGGAATCTTGGTCATGGTGGTTTGAGCGGGTAAGAGAAACTGGACGGCCCCGCCAAGGTTCGCAACGGGATTCTCCCTTACTCCCATTCGATGGTCGCCGGCGGCTTGGAGCTGATGTCGAGGACCACCCGGCTTACTCCGCGCACCTCGTTGGTGATGCGGCCCGAGATGCGCTGCAGCAGATCGTAGGGCAGGCGCGTCCAATCCGCCGTCATGGCGTCGATACTCTCGACGACGCGCACTGCGATCACCCAGGCATAATTGCGCTCGTCGCCGACCACCCCGACCGATTTCACCGGGAGAAACACGCAGAAGGACTGCCAGACCTTCCAATACCAGCCGGTCTCCATCATTTCCTCCTGGAGGATGGCATCCGCTTGGCGGAGGATCTCGAGCCGCTCGCGGGTGATTTCGCCCAGCACGCGCACCCCCAGGCCGGGTCCGGGAAAGGGCTGGCGCCAGACTACCGCGCGCGGCAGACCCAGCCGGGCGCCGACCGCGCGCACCTCGTCCTTGAAAAGTTCGCGCAGCGGCTCGACCAGGCGGAGCCGCATGCGCGCGGGCAGACCGCCGACGTTGTGGTGGCTCTTGATCAGCGCCGCGGGGTTGTTCCCGATCGCGACGCTTTCGATGACGTCCGGATAGAGCGTGCCCTGGCCGAGAAAGTCGGCGTGGCCGATCGACTTCAGCGATTGCTCGAACACCTCAATGAAGGTGCGGCCGATGATCTTGCGTTTGCGTTCGGGGTCGCTGACGCCCTTGAGCCGGCGGAGGAACAGCGCGGCGGCGTCGGCCACGCGCAGGTCGATGTGAAAATGTTTCTGGTAGAGTTCGACCACCGCCTTGCGCTCGCCGAGGCGCAGCAGACCGTTGTCGACGAACACACAGGTGAGCTGGCGGCCAATGGCCTTTTGGATGAGGGCGGCCGCCACGGACGAATCCACGCCGCCGCTGAGGCCGAGGATGACGCGCCCCGGACCGACCGTCGCACGGATCTCCCTCACCGTCTGGGCGATGAAGTTTTTCATCGACCAGTCCTGCCGTGCGCCGCAGATCGCGACGAGAAAGTTACGGATCACCTCGACGCCGCGCTCGGTGTGGAAGACTTCGGGGTGAAACTGGATGCCGTAGAAGTTGCGCTTCAGATCCTCAATGGCCGCAAACGGCGAATTCTCGGTGACCCCGATGGCTCTGAAACCGGGCGGCAGCTTGATGACCCGATCGCCATGCGAATTCCAAACGCGGAGCCGTCGAGGGAGACCGGCGAAAAGCCGGCCGGGACGCCGGATCGTGAGCGTGCCGTGGCCGTACTCGCGGTGATCGCTCTTCGCGGTGGTGCCCCCCAGCAGGTGACCGAAGAGCTGGATGCCGTAGCAAATCCCGAGCACGGGCACTCCCAGCTCAAAAATCCCCCGGTCAGGGAGCGGAGCAGTCCGCGCAAACACACTGCTCGGTCCACCGGAAAGGATGATGCCGATAACGCCGTCGTCCCGGAGCTGGGCTGCGGGGGTCGTGAAGTGGTAAATCTTCGAGTAGACCTGGCACTCCCGGATCCGGCGCGCGATCACCTGGGTGTATTGGGAACCGAAATCGAGGACGGCGACTGTCTGTGCCATGTGAAGTTATGCAAGGAAGGTCCGCAGCGAGGCAACATCGAATACACCCGGAGTGAAAAGGCAAAGATTCCCGGACAGCGGACGCCTCTCCGAGCGGTTGGTCGTCCGAGGTGCCGTGCCTTCAGAAAAACCTTGTCATTCACCGGGTGCTGCACGATTCTTTCAATCCCTCCCGCCAAAATACCAGTTGAGCCTAGCTCCTGGTATTTTACGCCCGGCCTCTAGCAGGCCGGGCGCTTTTTTTGGGGAGCCCGAGCGGAATCAGGCCGATACCAACGTCCCTTGATGAATAGACTGTCATTGCGAGAAGCGTAGCGACGAAGCAATCCAGCTGGATCGCCACGGCGCGCTTAGCGCACCTCGCGATGACAAATGTCTCGAACATCTGGGACATTAGTATGACCCCGGCCAAAGACCGCGGCCAGCCGCGTCCGGGCCCGGTTGCGGCCGGTCGCCGGCGCAAAAACCGGGGCCGTTTTCGGATCGAAACTTTGGCCTTGCGTTGCGGCGCGCTGGCATGCTTTTCTGACCATCCTTTTTCTCCCTCAACGTCAGCGCGTTTTCGGCACCTGCTGAACAACGCTTTAGGACCGCGAGTTTGGGGACTGAATCCCAGATTTCGCGGGCCGTATTTTTTTTCGCAAAAACGCTTGCCGAAGGTGCCCCCTCTGGTAGCGTTCGCGACTTTTCCTCCAATCCAGCCGTCATTTTCAAGTCTTTATATGCCAACCATCAACCAGCTTGTGCGGAAGGGCCGCCGCAGGATCCGCGCCAAATCCAAGGCGCCCGCCTTGCAGGGCAATCCGTTCCGCCGCGGTGTCTGTGTTCAGGTCATGACGCGCACGCCCAAAAAGCCCAACTCTGCCATCCGCAAGGTGGCCAAGGTGCGTCTCACGAATGGTTATGAAGTCATTTCGTATATCCCCGACGAGGGCCACAATCTGCAGGAGCACTCCATCGTGCTGGTCCGCGGGGGCCGCGTGAAGGACCTACCCGGCGTCCGCTATCATATTGTGCGTGGCACGCTCGACGCGACCGGCGTCGAAAAACGCCGCCGCAGCCGCTCCAAGTACGGCGTCAAGCGTCCCAAAGCCGGCAAAGCCCCGGTGGCGGTCGCTGCTGCCGCCCCGGCTCAACCCTGACGAGGAGACCACCAAGCCATGTCACGCCGTCACCGAGCAGAGAAGCGAGAGACCATTCCGGACATCCGTTACAGCAGTCCGCTGGTAGCGCACCTGATCAACGTCATCATGGAGCGGGGCAAGAAGAGCCTCGCCCAGCGCATTGTTTACGGTGCGTTCGAACGCGTAAGCGAGAAGCTCGGCAAGGGCGATCCCGTCGACCTGATGATCGGCGCCCTGGAAAATGCCCGACCGCGCCTCGAGGTGAAGAGCCGGCGCGTGGGCGGTGCGACCTATCAGGTGCCGGTGGAGATTTCTTACGAACGCCAGGAGAGCCTTGCGCTGCGCTGGATCGTCACCGCAGCGGGTGATCGCAAGGGCATGCCCATGCCGGAAGCCCTCGCCGCCGAGATCGTCGACGCCTACAATAACACCGGGTCGGTCGTCAAAAAGAAGGAAGACACCCACAAGATGGCCCAGGCCAACCGCGCCTTTGCCCACCTCCGCTGGTAATCAGCCTGCTTTGCATGTCCGTTACTCTCCAGATCGTTACCGACAAGGCCAAGCTGTCGCCGGCCAACTCTCCGCAGCGCCCTGCGCCCATGGAGTGGACCCGCAACATTGGCATTGCCGCGCATATTGACGCTGGGAAGACGACCACGACCGAGCGCATTCTCTACTATTCCGGAGCCGTCCACAAGATGGGCGAGGTGCACGAAGGCACCACGGTGACCGACTGGATGGAGCAGGAACGCGAGCGCGGCATCACGATCACCGCTGCCGCGATTTCCTGCGCATGGATTCCCTCCCTTGGGCCATTTTCGCCTATCAAGCACCGCATCAACATTATCGACACTCCGGGACACGTGGACTTCACCGCTGAGGTGGAGCGTTCGCTCCGGGTGCTTGACGGTGCTGTCGCGGTCTTCTGCGCGGTCGGACGCGTGCAACCCCAGTCCGAGACAGTGTGGCGTCAGGCCAACAAATACCGGGTTCCGCGCCTGGCCTTTGTCAACAAGATGGATCGGGTCGGCGCCAATTTCTACGCCTGTGTCGAAGAGATGCGCAAGAAGCTGGGCGCCAATGCTCACCCGCTTTTCCTGCCCATCGGAGCCGAGGAGAATTTCAGGGGTCTCGTCGATCTAGTACAGATGAGGGCCTATTTCTTTGAGGACGATCCGGCCGATCCGCTCGGGCTCAGCCCCAAGATCGGTGATATTCCGGCCGAGATGCTCGCTGACGCCAAGAAATACCGCGAGAAGCTCATTGAAGCCGTGGCGGACTGCGACGATGGGATCGCTCATAAATACCTCGAAGGAGCCGAGATCAGCGTCAATGAGCTGATGATGGGCATCCGCAAAGCCACGGTGTCCCTCAAGTTCGCCGGCGTCATTCCCGGTTCCGCATTCAAGAAGAAGGGCGTCCAGCGGTTGCTCGATTGCGTCGTCAATTATCTGCCCAATCCCCTCGATCTTCCGCCCACCAAGGGGCAGACGAGCGAGGGAGTGGAGGCCGTGACGATCGCGGACGACCGCCAGAAGACGGTAGCCCTGGCCTTCAAGCTGTGGAGCGATCCCTTCGTCGGCCGCCTGGTCTTCGCCCGTGTTTACCAAGGCAGGATTTCCCGGGGGCAGTCCCTCTACAATCCACGCACGCGCCGCAACGAGCGGGTCTCCCGCCTGCTGCTGATGCGCGCGATGGACAAGGAGGAAATCGACGTGGCCTATGCGGGTGACATCTGCGCCGTGATCGGCGTCAAGGACGTCATCACGGGGGATACGTTGTGTGACGACGAGGCTGACATCCGGCTTGAGCCGCCAACTTTCCCGGAGCCGGTGATTTCGATGTCGATTGAGCCCAGATCCAAGGTCGACCAGCAAAAGATGGGCACGGCACTCCAGCGTCTTTCGGCTGAAGATCCGACCTTCCGCACTTTCACCGATACCGATACCGGCCAGACCATCATCGCCGGAATGGGCGAATTGCACCTCGAAATCATCCGCGACCGCATGTTCCGCGAGTTCAAGGTGGAAGCCGACGCCGGCAAGCCGCAGATCGCCTATCGGGAGAGCATCACCGCCCACGCCGACGGCGAGGGCAAGTTCATCCGCCAGTCAGGTGGCCGCGGCCAGTATGGGCACGCCTGTGTCACCATCGAGCCCAATGAGAAGGGCAAGGGCGTCGAGGTCATCAACGAGATCGTGGGTGGCGTCGTCCCGAAGGAGTACATCAAGCCGATCACCGAGGGCATTCTCGAGGCGGCCAACAACGGCGTCGTGGCCGGCTATCCGGTGATCGATTTCAAGGCCCGCATCGTCGACGGTTCGTTCCATGAGGTCGACTCCTCGGAGCTGGCCTTCAAGATGGCCGGCATCTTCGCCTTCAAGCACGCGATGGCCAAGGCCAAGCCCGTACTTCTCGAGCCGATCATGAAGGTCGAGGTCACGGTCCCCGAAGAATACCAGGGCGACCTCCTCGGCGATATCAACCGCCGCCGCGGCCACATCCAGGGCATGGAGCAGCGCGAAGGCGCCTGCATCATCACCTCCCTGATTCCGCTCGAAACGATGTTCGGTTACGCCACCGACATCCGGTCGCTTTCCAAGGGCCGCGCCTCCTATTCGATGGAGCCTTCGCACTTCAGCCAGGTACCGGCGCAGTTGCTCACCAAGATCGTCGAGACCTCCACCAAAGCTCCGGCCCGCGCCTAACCCTCCGTTCTTTGCACCATTATGAAAGGCCAGCGTATCCGCATCAAACTTCAAGGCTTTGACTACCGAGTCATTGACCAGTCGGCCTCTGAAATCGTCGAAACCGCCAAGCGCTCCGGCGCCCGCGTCTCCGGTCCGATTCCGTTGCCCACCATCATCGAGAAACTTTCCGTCAACCGCTCGCCTCACGTGGACAAGAAGTCCATGGAGCAGTTTGAGACGCGCACCCACAAACGTCTGATCGATATCATCGAGCCCACCGCCCAGACCGTCGATGAACTCAAGAAGCTGAACCTCCCGTCGGGGGTCGACATCACCATCAACGTTTAACGAACACTTTTCTGACAGACAGTTAGCAGCACGCCGGCGGGCTTACCCCCGGCATTGCTAATGTAGGTCTCACGAAACGGAACCCTCCACCTACCGCTTAGCCCATGATCGCTACCCTTTTAGGCAAGAAGATCGGGATGACGCAGATCTACGACGCTCAAAACGTCCTGATCCCCGTCTCCGTGGTCGAAGCCGGTCCCTGCCCTGTGGTGCAGGTCAAGACCACCGAAAGCGACGGCTACAATGCCGTGCAGCTCGGCTTCGACCGGAAGAAGCTCAAGAACACCAGCAAGGCCGAGCTTAATCACGCTAAGAAAGCCGGCCTGACCGACGCTCCCCGCACCCTGAGCGAAGTGCGCCTGACCGAGCCGTCCACCCTGAAGCCGGGTGACGTCGTCACCGTCACGGCCTTCCACGAAGGCCAGTTGGTCGACGTGATCGGCGTCTCCAAGGGCAAGAGCTTCCAGGGCGTGGTCAAGAAGCACCATGTGCAAGGCGGCCCCGCGGCCCACGGCTCGATGTTCCACCGCCGCATCGGTTCGATCGGCATGCGCCAGACACCCGGACGCTCGTGGAAAAATCAGGCGATGCCCGGCCACCTCGGTTCCGATCACTGCACCATGCAGAACCTGCGGGTCGTGAAAGTGCTGCCGGAGAAGAATCTTATCCTGGTGAAGGGCGCGATCCCCGGCGCGAACGGCGACAGCGTCATCGTCCGCACCGCCATCAAAGGCCAGCCCAAGGCCGCGAAATAACGAACTGGAGATTCCGCAGCCATGAACTTCAAGATTTACAGTCCCGACGGCACGACGAGCCGCGAAGCTGAATTCACCATCCCCGCCTTCGAGGGCGACAAAGGGGTGCAGGCCGTCAAGGAGGTCGTCGTCGCCCACCAGGCCAACGCCCGCCTGGGCACGCATTCGACCAAGAAACGCGGCGAGGTCCGCGGCGGCGGCAAGAAGCCCTGGCGGCAGAAAGGCACCGGCCGCGCCCGCGCCGGCTCCATCCGCTCGCCCCTCTGGCCCGGCGGCGGCGTCGTCTTCGGCCCCAAGCCGCGCGACTACACCAAGAAGATCAATGCGAAGGTCAAGGCCTTGGCCTTCAGCCGCGCTCTCTTCGACCGCGCCACGGCCGGCGACATCGACGTCATCGAGAATTTCGAGGTCAACCCGGTGAAGACCAAGGTCATTTGCCAGGTGCTCACGCGGATCGCCCCCAAGGGCAAGGTGCTCCTCGTCGACGATCCCTTCGCCCCGGAGATGCGCCGCGCCGCGCGCAACCTCAAACGCATCACCATGCAGGAAGCCATCAAGCTCAACACCCTCGATCTCTGCCGCTACGGCCGGATCGTGGTGTCGACCAAAGCCCTTGACAAGATCATCGCCCGCGCGAGCGCGGCCAACGGAGGCAACTGATGATTAACGCCGAAAAAGTCCTGAACCACATGCGTTTGACGGAGAAGTCCAACAAACTCTCCGCCGAATACAGCCAGTACACCTTCGAAGTCGCGCCGAGCGCCACCAAGTACACCGTGCGCGAAGCAGTCGAGCAGACCTTCAAGGTCACGGTG
>Ga0182021_10000326_pt1 | contig 48994 bp, 48 predicted proteins | sample 612E3MmetaG_FD_120493 | JGI IMG/M metagenome (GOLD analysis project Ga0182021, IMG submission 120493) | Permafrost microbial communities from Stordalen Mire, Sweden - 612E3M metaG (Illumina Assembly) | ecosystem: Environmental > Terrestrial > Soil > Wetlands > Permafrost | place: Sweden... | reverse complement strand
TGGCGCTTCAACCGCCGCTTCGACCTTGCCTCGATCCTTCAACGTCTCCTCCGTGCCGCCGCTCTCACACCACCCATGCCTCACGACCTCCTGGTTTTGGCGGAACCAGCCCGATAATCAGGAGAGGCCTTTGTCGAAGAAATCCATGGGATCTATTTGGCCTTTTTGGGATGATGGAAATGGCTGGCATTCTCCGCGAATTGCGCACGTTTTCGCTCGGCCGGGTCGCTGGAATGGAGGGCTGTTTCCATCTTGGCGGCAGGGATGGGCTGGCCCAGAGGGACATTCAATTCCTTGTGCAACAGCCCTTCATGGGATTTCTTGATATGGATGCTCTTTCTGGTTGCAAGCATGGCTTAGACTCCATCACCATTCGATTAAATTCAAACGACACCCCACTGGCGAACTCACTCCAGCGAGGCATCGAAGGGGTCTGTTGTCTGGGCTATTTCCCAAGCACGGTCTTGATCTGGCCGACCTTCCCCTGAATCTTACCGGCCACTTTTTCATCGGTACCCTTCGCTTCCAGATCGGGGTTACCACTGATTTGCCCGGCAACTTCCTTGAGCTTGCCCTTGGCCTCGTGGAACTTGCCTTCCACTTTGTCCTTCGTGCCGGATTTCATCGCCGCTCTCCTTTGATTGTTCATGACTTGGGTCCACTAGGACCGGCCCTTGCCGGTGCAGCAGCCCACTCCATCTGAGGCTAAGGTTTATTCGACTTGGCCTTGGTGACAGGTCGCTCCGTCTGATGGCCAGGATTCAATGCAGACACGGGGATTTCCACTTCCGGCTCCCGGTCCAGCGGTGCCGCAGCGACTTGCAACCCACCCACATTCGGAACGTGAATATCCGTTTTCCTTGGATGTTTATGCATTTTATTGACCTCGGACTTTGGAAGAACCTCCCGTGATGATCCGAGTAGGGCCTCCCATGGAAGTCTTCTGGAGCAATATGTATTCCGTTGTTGCATTTAACTTATTTAATTGCCTTAAAGAATTCTGTCTCCATCATTGGAAAGACCTTTTCAGATCAGGATGGAGGACCAACCCCTTCAATATGAAAGATCCAAATGGCGTCCTTTCTCTCAGTTCCCATGGCAGAGGGCCATGGCCGGGCTCGGCAATGGACCCGAGGACCGGCCTCATCATTTGGGCCTTTAGATCAATTCGCGCCAATTGGCCGCGACCGTATCAAGCGCATCATCCAAGCGACCTGTAAAGGCGATTTTGGTCATGGCCAGTGCAAAGCCCGCAGCCTGTTGGATGGTTGCCCGTGGTGGCATGGCCAACACATTCGGATCGGTAACCACGTCGACTAGCGCAGGCCCCGGGGAAGCCAAGGCCTGCTCAAGCGCGGGTCGAAGCTCTGCCGGGTCTTCCACGCGTACGCCGAACATGCCGACGGACTCCGCCAGGGCGGCGAAGTTGGGGTTCTTCAGGTTGCATCCAAAGGGAGACATCCCCGCGACCTCCATCTCCAGTTGCACCATGCCCAATGCGTGGTTGTTGAAGAGGACGATCTTGACGGGCAGGTCATGCTGTCCGAGCGTCAGGATATCCCCCATCAACATGGCGAACCCACCGTCGCCAGACAGTGCGATCACCTGCCGTCCAGGGCAGGCCGCTTGGGCTCCGATGGCCTGCGGCAATGCGTTGGCCATGGACCCGTGCACAAAGGATCCCAGCAGCCGCCGCCCTTTGGCAGCAGCGAGGTACCGGGCCGCCCAGACGCAACACATTCCCGTATCGGCGGTGAAAACGGCATCCGGGCCTGCCAGCTCATCGAGCGTGGCCGCCACGTACCCGGGGTGGATCGGCCGCCTCGTCCTACCGGCCTCCACGCCTGCACGAAGCTTGAGGTGGGCGGCCCGGTGCTGCTCGAGGCTCGCATCGAGGAACCCGCGGTCGGTCTTCGCCTCAATGAATGGAAGCAGGGCCCTGAGGGTATCCCGGACGTCCCCGCATAATCCAAGGTCGAGCTTGGACCGGCGGCCCAAGCGTTCCCCTCGAATATCCACCTGCGCGATCTTGGGCCCCGTCGGCATGAAACTGTCATAGGGGAAATCGGTGCCGAGCAGCAGCAACGCATCGCACCCGTGCATGGCCTGGTAGGCGGCCCCCCAGCCGAGCAATCCGCTCATCCCGACGGCATAGGGGTTTTCGTACTCGATCCACTCCTTGCCACGGAAGGCGTAGCCGATGGGCGCCTTCAGCCTCTCGGCGAGGGCCAGGAGTTCGGCGTGAGCGCCGGCACAGCCGCTGCCTCCAAAGATCGTCACCTTCGGCGCCCGGTTGAGGAGTTCGGCGAGGCGCGTCAAATCGGCGTCGATGGGGCGCACCAGTGGGAGCCCAGTCACGATCTCTTGCGGGGGCAGGTCTGAGACGGCCGGAAGGGCCGCAATATCACCGGGAAGCACGATCACGGAGACGCCCCGTTTGCTCACGGCGTGCTGAATGGCGGACTGGAGGATTCGGCGCATCTGGCGGGGGTTGGAAACAAGTTCGCAATAGTGGCTGCATTCGCGGAAGAGCTGCTCAGGATGGGTCTCCTGGAAGTAGCCGATGCCGATTTCAGAGGTGGGTATATGGGAGGCGATGGCCAGGACGGGAGCCATGCTGCGGTGGGCGTCGAACAACCCGTTGATGAGGTGCAGATTGCCCGGGCCGCAGCTCCCCGCGCAGACCGCCAGTTTGCCGGTTAGTTGGGCTTCGGCTCCAGCCGCGAATGCTGCCGTTTCTTCATGGCGGACATGCACCCACTCGATCCTGCTGCGATGAAGGGCATCGGTGACCGGGTTGAGACTGTCACCCACAAGCCCATAAATTCGCTGAATTCCAGCCTGGGCCAGGGTCTCGACCAGTTCTTCTGCCACAGTTCGCGACATGATGGCACCCTCCTTCATTCCTGGTCGGACTGATTCCATGCTAGGTTGCGCGTCAATCGCGACCTGACGACCTGGGCGGCTTCGATGAGAGAGCCTGGGGCCTTGAGTCCTCCGGTTCACGGGCCTTGAGTTGTTCGAATTGAGTGGGAGGCTATTTCATCCTGATCGATTCCACCCTCCACAGATTGGGCTTGAATGATCTACCTTGTTTATAATTAGTAACTTAACCAAGGCATGGCCTATGCTCTATCCGGTTTTGGGAGCAGGGAAGAAACCGTCGGGCGGCGCGGCCCAGGTGAAGTGGGATGAGAAAACGGCCATCCGCGAAATCAAGGAGGCCAGCATTGATGATGGAATGAACCTCAACGACCATCCTCTCGTGGACGCGAAGATGGATTACACGGGCCGTCTTCACCGGGCCCTTGAACTCCTGCACAAGGCAGACAAGGACTGCCATGAGGAAGAGGACAACAGTTTCGCCAAGGGCCTTCAGAAGCGCGCGCTCCACCACATTCATGAGGCGATCCGATTCACAGAGCAGGGTATCTCCAACGCCAAGCATTAGGCGACGGAGGTTCCACAACAAAAAGCAGTAAGTGGCTGCTTGGGGAGATCCCTGCGCTAGAACACCGCCTCCATAGGCGCGGTTTCTCCGCTGAGCAGGGCTACGGCATGGGCCGCCACCAGGGGAAGACCCCGATGGGAGAAGTGGATCGCGGCCTGGACTTTGTTCTGATAGAACGCGGCGTCGCGACTGCTCGCTTGGAGGGCCCGGACCGCCTGTGGGTCGTTGGGATCCACGCCGCGTTCGCCCATGAGTACCACGGCCTTCTGCTTCGCCAATCCGGCCTGCTGGAGGAGGAGATAGCCGCCCACCACGTGACCAAGCATGTCGAGGATGGGGACGGCGTTGAGGAGCATCAGCAAGGTCGCGTTTTCGCGGCCAGGAAGCTTGGTCAACACGGCGTCCAGGGCCCTTACGGCATCCGCGAGCTGTCGAGCGGAACCGCCAAGGACGGGGTCGCCTGTCCATGAAGCGGCGGCGTCGCCAGCCAGTTTCAGCAGGTCCTTCACGGGTCGGCCACCCTGCATCCTGAACTTCCGTCCGACGAGATCCAGGGCCTGGATGCCATTGGTGCCCTCGTAGATCGACGCGATCTTGCAGTCCCGGAGGTACTGCTCGGCCGGGTAGTCCATGGTGTAGCCATAGCCGCCGAACACCTGAAGCGCCCATTCGGTCACGCGGAAACCCCAATCCGAGCACCAGGCCTTGCTGATCGGCGTGAAGAGCTCAACCAGGCCCTGCCAGCGGTCATGCTCGGCCCCTTGCGTGACATGGGCCATATCCATGCACCACGCCGTATAGGACACGAGCGCCCGCATGGCCTGCACATAGGCCGACTGGAGCAGGAGCGAGCGGCGGACATCCGGGTGTTCGATGATCAGGGACTGCCCGGCCCCCTTGCCCGCACTCGGGCCGCGGCCCTGCAGGCGCTCCCGGGCGTAGGCCAGCGCGGCTTGATGGGCCGCCGAGGCGTTGCTCAGGCCCTGGACCCCGACCTCCCAGCGCGCGGCGTTCATCATCTGGAACATGTGGGCGAGACCTTGCTCCTCCTGACCCAGGAGGAAACCCTGGCTGCCGCCGTTGGCGCCGAACACGAGGCTGCAGGTGGGCGAGCCGTGGATGCCCAGCTTGTGCTCGATGCCTGCACAGGTGACGTCGTTGGATCCGCCCATGGATCCATCCGGATTCACGCGCACCTTGGGCACCACGAAGAGGCTGAGGCCCTTGGGCCCGGCCGGGGCGCCCGGAGTCCGCGCCAGCACGGCATGGATGACGTTCGGAGTCAGCTCGTGGTCACCGCTGGTGATGAAGATCTTCTCGCCGCTGACGAGGTAGGATCCGTCGTCCTGGCGCACGGCCTTGGTCGTCAGCGCGCCCAGGTCGCTGCCGGCGCCGGCCTCGGTGAGACACATGGTTCCTGTCCACTCGCCGGTGTACATCCGTTCGCAAAAGGTGCTCTTGAGGCTGTCGCTGCCGAAGGTCTCGATCAGATGGGCGGCTCCCCGCGTCAACAGAACCTCAAGGCCCAGGGCCGTGTTGGCGCCCATGATGAATTCGCTGATCCCCGTGCCCACGGATTCGGGCAGCCCCATGCCGCCGAAGGCGGGATCCGCGGTCGGACTGATCCAACCCCCGGATGCGAGATCCCGGTAAGCTTCGGCGAAGCCCTCGGGCAACTGCACCTTCCCGTTCTCGAAACGTGCACCAATCCGGTCCCCCGCCTCGTTGCAGGCGGAAACGCTTCCCCGGGCTACCTTGAGGCACTCATCGAGCACCATGGCCAGCTGGTCCCGGTCGACCTCCTGATACTGAGGGGAATTCAGCAACGCATCCAGGTCGAGCCACTCGAAGAGGTTGAACCGGATATCGCGATCATCGTCGATGTACTTCATGGGAGCTCCGGAGGACAGAAAGATACTGCTTAGCGCCCGCAAGGCCAATGGCACAGGGCCCATCTTCGACCCTTGCGCAGATGCCAGTCCATGCCTACTTCAGTTCAGGGAACTGCTCCTCCCGGAACTCCGTGGGGGAATGGGTCTGCTCGGCGGCCCGCTTGCGCAGCTCCACCCGCCGGATCTTGCCTGAAATGGTCTTCGGCAGATCGCCGAATTCGAGGATCCGGATGCGCTTGTAGGGCGAGAGCCGTTCGCGGATGAACCTGAACAGGGCCAGGGCCGTCTCCCGATTCGGTGCGAAGCCTGCCCGCAGGATGATGTAGGCCTTGGGAACGGCCAGCCTCAGGGGATCCGGGCTGGGCACCACCGCAGCTTCGGCGACGGATTCATGTTCGATGAGGAAGGATTCCAGTTCGAAGGGACTGATCCGATAGTCGGAACTTTTGAAGACATCATCGGCTCGACCGACAAAAAACAGATAGCCATCCTCATCCCGGGTGGCCACGTCACCCGTCCGGTAGAAGCCCTCGGCTTCGGCCTTCTGCATCTTGGCCGGGTCATCCTTGTAGCCCGCCATCAGGCCCAGGGGCCGGGGTTTGAGCCTCAGCGAGATCTCGCCCTCCACGGCCTCATTCCCGTCGAGATCCAGGAGCACGACGTCGTAGCCTGGCAGGGCGCGCCCCATTGAGCCAGCCTTCACCGGTTCTCCCGGTGGATTGCCCACCTGAGCCGAGGTTTCCGTCTGGCCATAGCCGTCGCGGATGGTGAGGCCCCAGGCCTTCTGGACCTGACTGATGACTTCGGGATTCAGGGGCTCACCGGCGCCGACCACTTCCCGGAGCTTCACCTTGTAGGCGGCGAGGTCTTCCTGGATGAACAGACGCCAGACCGTCGGCGGGGCGCAGAGCGTGGTCACGCCCTTGTCGGCGATGACCTGAAGGGTGGCCGAGGCGCTGAAGCGCGCGGACCGGTAGACAAAGATGCAGGCCCCGGCATTCCACGGCGCGAAAAAGCTGCTCCACGCATGCTTCGCCCAACCTGGAGAACTGATGTTGTAGTGGACGTCCCCTTCCCGCAGCCCCACCCAGTACATGGTGCTGAGGTGGCCCACGGGATAGGACTGATGGGTGTGAAGCACCAGCTTGGGTTTCGCCGTGGTGCCCGAGGTGAAGTAGAGCAGCATGGGATCCGTGGCGCGGGTGCTCGCATCCGGCACATAGGCTGGGGCCCCGCCGTAAAGGTCCGCCACATCGTGCCAACCAGCCACCTTCGCTCCCACGCTGATGCGGGTGAAGCTGGCATCCAGGCCATCAAACTTGGAGGTCTGTGACGCATCCACCACCAAGTGCTTGATCCCCCCGCGATCGGTGCGGTCCTGAATGTCCGCCTGGGAGAGCAGCAGCGTGGATGGCACAAGCACAGCCCCCAACTTGATGCAGGCCAGCATCATTTCCCAGAGGGGCAGCACGTTGTCCAGCATGATGAGCACGCCCTCGCCACGCCGGACGCCAAGGGCCCTCAGTGAGTTGGCGAGCTGGTTGCTGCGCAGGGAGAGCTCCCTAAAGCTGACCTTGGTCTCGCTCCCGTTCTCTTCCACGATCCATAGGGCGGGGCTCTCGTTTCCGGCCGCGTAGACATCGAAATAGTCGATTGCCCAGTTGAAAGTCTCCAGAACAGGCCACCGGAACTCCTTGATGGCGCCAGCACGGTCGTTCCGGTGCTGGACCAGGAAATCCCTGGCGACGAGAAAAGCCTCGCGTCCGTTCATATGGCCCCCTGGCTGGTCGAGTTGTTTAGCCAATTTAATCTGGCGTCGACCGACAGTCCAGGACGAAGAAGGGTCGTGGTAGGGTGGTCGCACTGCATCAGATCCAAGAGTTGCCTCGTGTTCAGCATCATTCCTGATGGCGCACATTTCCGGGAGTTCACCCTGTTGAAGGATGGGCAGGGGATCCTGCTTCGCATCGCCACTCCCGAGGATGTGGACCGGGTGGAGGCCTTCATGCACCGTCTCTCCCAGGAATCCCTGTCGAAGCGATTCATGGGTGGTGTGTCCAGCGTTTCCCGGAAGTTCGTGGAAGAGCTATGTGACGAGAATCCCCACCAACGCGCCTGCCTGTTGGCCATAGAGGGGATGGAGGCCGGCCAGCGGGTGGTGGGGTTGGGGAATTATGTGGGCAAGGGAGCAGGCATCGCGGAAGTCAGCTTCATGGTTGCGGATGACCACCAGGGCCGGGGCATCAGCAGTCTGATCCTGGAACGCCTGGCTGGGCTGGCGGCAGGTTCCGGTTATGTGGGGTTCGAGGCTGACGTCCTCTATGAAAACTCGAAGATGACCAACGTCTTCCGGGATTCTGGGTTCGAAACCCGGCGAGCCCTGGAAGGGGGAGTCATCCATGTGCAGTTCCCCCTGAGCGCCGCCCAGAGCCAGCGCGAGCGGGCAGAAATCAGGGAGCGGGTGGCCGCGACCAATTCCTTGATTCCCCTCCTGAAGCCCGGGACGGTGGCCGTGGTGGGTGCTTCCCAGAATCCTTCCTCCCTGGGCAATGCCATCTTCCGCCACATCCTCCAGGGCCATTTCAAGGGTGTGGTCTACCCGGTCAACCTCAAGGCCCGGGCCGTCGAGGGGGTGCGTGCCTATCCATCCTTGGCCTCCCTGCCGGAGGCACCGGATCTGGTGGTCCTGGCGGTCCCCGCTGCCAAGGTGATCCCGTTAGCCAAGGAGGCCCTCGACAAGGGGGCGCGGGGACTGCTGGCCATCGCCGCCGGATTCGCCGAGGCAGGACCAGAGGGCGCCCGGCGCCAGGAAGAGCTGGTGGGATTGGTGCGCAGCCGCGGCGCCAGACTGGTGGGTCCCAACTGCCTGGGGCTTCTGAACACGAACGAAGCCGTGCAGTTGAACGCCAGCTTGGCGACGGCCATGCCGCCTCGGGGACGCGTGGGGTTCTTCAGCCATTCCGCTGCACTCGGTGTGGTCATCCTCCAGTACGCGGCCGAGCGCGGACTCGGCTTCTCCACCTTCCTTTCGGCGGGGAACCGGGCGGACGTCTCGGGCAATGATCTGCTCCAGTACTGGGAGGAGGATCCGGATACCGATGTGGCCCTCCTCTACCTCGAGACCTTCGGGAACCCCCGCCGCTTCGCCCGGCTGGCCCGCCGGGTCTCCAGGCAAAAGCCGGTCCTGTGCGTGAAGAGCGCGCGGAGCCAGGCTGGGCGACGCATGGCCCGGACCCACATCGGGGCCAGCCCCCGGGACGATGCCGAGGTGGAGGCCCTGTTCCATCAGGCCGGCGTCATCCGGGCCGATACCCTGGAAGAGTTGTTCGACATCGCCCTGCTGCTCGCCCACCAACCCCTTCCCCGGGGCAACCGCGTGGCCGTGATCAGCAACTCCGGCGGGGTCGCGACGATCTGCGCCGACGCCTGCGAATCACGGGGCATGTGCATTTCCGGTCCAGGCGTGGTGGATCTTCACGCCCTGGCCACGGCCGAGCATTACGAAAAGGCCTGCCTGGAAGCCCTCCAGCATCCCGAGGTCGACGCCCTCATCGCCACCTTCGCCTGCGTGGGGGGCTGCGATCCGGCCCTGGTAGCCCGGGCCATTCGCCGGGCCTCAGTGAAGGCTGAGCGCGCCACTGGCGTCGCCAAGCCGACCCTGCTCTCGTTGATGGGAGTCAGCGGTGCGGTTCCCGTGGGCTCGGCGGCGCAGGGTGAGCGCGGCGGCGCCCACCGCACTTTCCCTTCTTACCGTTTTCCGGAGTCGGCCGCCTTGGCGCTCTCCAAGGTGGTGGACTATGCCCGGTTCCGGATGCAACCCCCGGGCCGGATTCCTGCCTACGAGAACCTGGATGCGGGACAGACCCGCCTCTGGGTGGAGCAGCTCGTCGAGGGGCTGACGGACGCATCTCCGTTGATGCTGTCTCCCGCACAGGTTCGCGAGCTCATGGCAGGCTTCGGCATTCCCATCGCCGACAGGCTGCGGGGGGAACCGACCCCTGGGGGCTCGATGATTGCCATGAGCCTCTCGGCGGACCCTGATTTCGGCCCCATCTGGCGGTTCCACCGGCAGGGGGAAGCGTCGATCCTGCGCATCACGCCCCTGACCGATATCGATATCGCCGATGTCGTTGAAAGGCTTCAACTGCCCTCGGTCTGCGGACTGGCCGAAACCCTGGGCCGACTGACTCAGCTGGTGGAGGAACTGCCCTGGGTCTGCACCCTGGAGGCCGGGGTCTATGTTCCGCCCGAGGTCGGCATCTCACTTCACCCCATGCCCTTGCAACCCGAACCCCGAGTGGCCCTCTCTCAGGCCGAATACCGCATGCCATGAAGCCAGGAGGACCGCCATGCTGGTGAATGAAATCATGCACAGACCGGTGACGGTGATCCAGGCGACCACCCTCCTGGGCGATGCGTTCCAGCAACTCCAGACTCGCGGATTCCGCCATCTTCCCGTGATGGAGCAGGGACGCCTGGTGGGGGTCATCACGGACAGGGACCTCCGGTTCGCCACCAGCAGCCTGTCACCAGCTCCCCGCACCGCAGGGGAACCGGTCTCGCTGGTCATGAGCAGTCCAGTAATGACCGTGGATCCGCTGGACCCCATCGAGGATGCCGCCAGGATCATGCGAGACCGGAAGATCGGTTGCCTGCCGGTGCTGGATGGTTCCGACCTGGTGGGCATCATCACAGGCATGGACCTCTTGGATGCCCTGGTGCTCCTGACGGGCGTCACCAAGCCCTCCTCGAGGCTGGAAGTGGCCCTCGCCGATAGGCCTGGAGAACTGGCCCGCCTCACAGCCTTTCTCGCCACCCGCCACGTCAACATCCACTCCATCCTCACCCACCCAGGCGCGGATGGCCGAGTACGCACGGTGCTGCGGCTGGACTCGAGCCAGACCCGGCCTCTGGCCGAGACGCTGCGGGCAGATGGATTCGATATCCTGTGGCCCGCCCAGAAGCCATGGCAGCACTGATCCATCGCCCGGAATATGCCGGGTACGACTTCGGTCCGGAGCATCCCTTCTCCCCAGCGCGCCTGGAGATGCTCCTGGACCTGTTTCGCTCCCTCGGTCATGAAGTCGCGCCCATCGCCGCGCCCGCCGCGACCCGGGAGGACATCCTCTCTGTCCATGACGAGGCCTATGTCGCCATGGTCGAGGCCCTGGACCAGGGGAAACCCAACCTGGAAGCCGATCGGTTCGGCCTCGGCACACCGGACAACCCCATCTTCCCGGGCATGGACCTCGCCACCCGGTGGCTGGTGGGCGGCATTCTTCACGGCGCCCGGATGCTCATGACTGGAAAGGAGCGGCGGGTGCTCCAACTGGGAGGAGGGCTGCACCACGCCCAGAAGGATCAAGCGGCCGGGTTCTGCCTGTACAACGACCTGGCCGTGGCCATCCAGGCCTTCGTGGCGCATGGCTGGCGCGTGGCCTATCTGGATATCGATCTTCATCATGGCGATGGTGTCCAGAACCTGTTCTATGAGAACGATCGAGTGCTCACCCTCAGCATCCATGAATCCGGGCACTACCTCTATCCTGGCACCGGCCACATCCAGGATCTGGGGAGTGGATCGGCTCGGGGCCTGAGCGTGAATATTCCTCTGGAGCCTTTCACCGAAGCCGGCGACTACCTGGAGGCCTTCGAATCGGTCGTGCCCCGGGCCCTATCCTGGTTCTCGCCCGATGTCCTGGTGGTCCAGGCTGGCGCGGATGCGCATTTCGCGGATCCATTGGGGGATCTCGCCCTCACTACGCAGGCTTTCCAGACGCTCTATCAAAGGATTTTCGCTTTGGCGGATGCCCATGCCCATGGCCGGGTGCTCCTGACCCTGGGTGGAGGCTACGAAGCCCAGGTGGTGGCCCGGGTCTGGACGATCCTTTACCTGACCTTCATGGGGCTTCCCCTGCCGGAGCACCTTCCCGCGGTGTGGATGGACCACTGGCGTCACCTCCTGGGCCCGGGAACCGGCCGGGAGCTTCATGACCCGGCGTCGGCCATGCCTGACCTTCCCGGCCGCGAAGCCCGCACTCGCCGCAACCGGGACGTCGTAAACCGCCTGCTGGATTCTGTCCGCACCTACTGGATCTAGGACACCCAAACCCGGCAATGCCGCTGGGTTCTCTTCCGGTATCCTCGAAGCATGATCGGACGTCTGCGCGGGGAACTCATCCAGAAACTGCCGAACCTGGCACTCGTCGAATGTGCTGGCGTGGGCTATTCGGCCGCCATCAGCCTCTCCACCTATGGCCTGCTTCCGGAGGCGGGATCCCCGGTGGTGCTGCACACCGAACTCCTGGTGCGGGAGAACGAGATCTCGCTGCTCGGCTTCTCCTCCACGCAGGAACGGGAGTTGTACCGCATGCTGGTGAAGGTGGACGGCGTGGGCCCGAAACTGGCGCTGGCGGCCCTCGGGGCCTTGTCCCTCGAGGACCTGGTGCGGGCCATTCGGAGCCGGGACGTGAAAGTGCTCGTCCGGATCCCCGGCGTGGGCAAGAAGACTGCAGAGAAGATGTGCTTCGAATTGTCGGAAAAGATGGGTGGGCTGACGGGCCTGGATGGCCTCTCCGGCGTGCCGACCGGCGATCCCTGGGAGGAGAGCCTGCGGTCGGCCTTGACGAATCTTGGTTTCAAGGAGGATTCGGTACTGCCGGTGGTGTCAGAACTCCGTGCCTCCAAGCCACCCCTGGCGGAGGCCATCCGCCAGGCCTTGAAGGCTCTGCAGCGATGAGCATCCGCATCCTGGCCACATCCCCCCTCGTGGGCCCCGCCCTCGTCGATCTGGGTACCCGCTTCCCGGACCTGTGCGTGGCCCCCTTCCGCTCACCGGAATGGAATGCGGCCCTCGCCCAGGCCGAAGCGGTGGTGGTCCTGGTTACCGAACCAATCACTGAAGCCGATCTGGATGCGGCACCGAGGCTGAAGGCCATCGGCGCCTACTCCGTCGGCGTCAACCAGGTGCCCGTCGCGGCCTGCCAGGCCCGCGGCATCACGGTGGTGAACACACCGGGCGTGTTGACGGACGCCACAGCCGACATCGCCCTGACTCTGCTGATGGCCTTGACCCGCCGCGTGGCAGAAGGGGAGACCCTGGTGCGTTCCGGCGCATGGCAGGGCTGGGCGCCGGACCAGCTGCTGGGATCGGGCCTCGCTGGCAAGATCTGCGGCATCCTGGGCAGCGGTTCCATCGGGCAGGCCTTCGCGCGTCGAGTCAGGGTTCTGGGCATGACGCCCATCTTCTGGGACCGGGAAGGCCGGGGTGGCGAGGCGGATTTCGGCGCGGGCCATGCCTCGCGCATGCCCCTGGTGGACCTGCTTTCCCGCAGTGCTGTGCTCTCCATTCACTGCCCGCTCACGGACCAGACTCGCGGCCTGCTGGACCGATCCTCATTGGAGAAGCTGCCCGCCGGCGCGGTGATCATCAACACGGCCCGAGGCGGCATCCTTGATGAGAATGCCGCCATCGGCCTGTTGGAATCGGGCCACCTCGGAGGTGTGGGTCTGGATGTCTACGAGGGCGAACCTCGCATCAATCCGCGTTGGGTGCGGGCGCCCCGCACGGTCCTGCTGCCTCACCTCGGCTCGGCCACGGTGGAAACGCGCGCGGCGATGGCGCATCTGCTTTGTGAGGGGCTTGCGGCCGCGCTTGGAGCCTGTCCAAGTAATTAGAATGCCCCGCGCGTGCGGCGCCGCGCGAGCGAGGCCAGGAAGGCGAGATGAGCGTAGCGGGTACTACGCGATCCGAGCCTGACGCCACATCGCGACGCGCGCCGCCGCACGCCCTTCGGGATGGGCCCAGGCGGGCGCCCCGCGGCGTCAGGGCCCTTGAACGATGCCACCACATCGCCCTGCGGGCCCTTCCTGGCGGCGCATCCCGCCTGGACCCATCGCGGGGCCCTCGAATACTTGGACAGGCTCCGAGGGTGATACGCTGGACTCCCTCACGAGGCATCCCATGGTACGCCCTTGGCTCAAGTTGCTGGATCCCGGCCTGACGGCGCTGAAGGCCGCGGCCGTAACCTCCTATGAAGACCGTCTGGCCCTGGCTCGCGCCTACAACAGTCGGGCCCGCCACGATGAGGCCCGGGAGATCCTGGACCAGTTGCTGGCCGAGGACCGTTCCCATGCGGAGGCGTGGTTCGAGCGCCTGCTCTGCTTCAGTGATCAGAACGGCGACGAGGAAGGCCTGGAATTGCTGGCCCAGCTGGAATCCCTCCGGGATGAGCATCCCCGCGAGGGGGGCCATCTCCGCAATCTCGGCTACCTGCGCCTGCTGATGCAGGATCTCGACGGTGCAGAGCGGACCCTGCGTCAGGCTCTGGCCTTGAACGGACAGGACGCGAAGGCCCTTGAACTGGCGGGCCTCGTGCAGTTGCACCTGAACCACGCTCCCGAGGCCAAGGCCTGGCTGCTCAAGGCCCTCAGCCTCAATCCAAAGGATCCGCGTACCCTGCGCCTGCTGGCCATCGCCATGGAACAGCTGGGTGATGTCGCCGGAGCCGAGGCCCAGCTCATGGCCGCGTTGCGCGCCGAGGACTGCTACTACTGGGGCTGGCACGCATTGGGTGAACTGCTTCTGAAGCGGGGAGAATTGGCCGAAGGCCTCCGCTGCATCCAGCGGGCCCGCAGCCTGCATGTGTGTGATCCGACCAGCTATTTCATCCTCGCGGAAATTTTCAGTGAACAGGGCCATCTCGAGCTGGCCCAGGGACAGCTCCATATGCTCATGCTGCTGGCGCCACCTGCTCCGGTACTGGCCGAGGCCCAGGCCCTGCTGGGCGAACTGAAACGGGACATGGGTGACCGGGACGGCGCCGCCTCCTATTTCAGCCTCGCCACCGAGACCGATCCGGACGCCGCGAACCCCTGGGCCGCCCTTGGTGACATGGCCCGCGAGGACTGCCGCTGGGACGATGCTCTGCGTTGCTACCGCGAGGCCTTGATGCGCGAACCCGATGCGGCCGATTTGCAGGTCCAGCTGGGTTATGTGCTGTTGGAAACCCGCCAGGAGACCGCCGCGGAGCAGGCCTTTCTTCAGGCCCTTGAACTTGACCCTGGCGAATACAGCGCCTACCTGGGTCTTTCCGAGGTCTACCGCTTCGCCAACCGGCGTGAGGATCAGATGAGCATGGTGGCCCAAGCCATGGCCTTGGCACCCCATGATGCCGACGTGTGGAACGCGAAGGGAGTCGCCCTTGAGGTTACCGATCGCTGGAAGGAAGCCACTGAGGCCTATGAGAAGGCCTTGACCCTTGAACACCAGCATCGCAAGGCCGCGAACAACCTGGGGTTCGTGCTTGAGAAACGCATGAACCATGGTGAGCCGGAACTTCGCGCCCGGGCGACCGAGGCCTGGAGGCAGCGCCTTCTCATCTGCCGTGATGAAGACCAGAGCTTAAAGATGGCCACGGATCATCTGGCCAACCTGGGCGTCGACGACGGCACCATCCGTGAATGGTTGCGTCCTGGATTTCTGGCCACCGAATCCCAGGAGTAATGTCCTGGTCACGGCCCCGTCACCCACGTGTTTCCAGGTAGTTACAGAAGGTTCTCTCCTATCTGTGGAAAAGCCTGTGGATTGACCCCTTCCCGAGGCGTTAAATCCTGTCCGGATACGAAGTTCCTCGCGTGACTTGACCCATGAGGTATCAATGTTAATCGTTTTATTTCAATTCTTCCATTGTTGATGTTTGCGGAATTTGTCCATTCGCCCAGAATCCAGGTTTTCCACATTTTCCGCTTTTTTTCGCCTCGACAAGATAAACCCCCTTTAACTCCGTATCGGATGGGGCGAAAACCGGGCCGTCAACACCTTCCCTTCACGCGGAAGTCACACCAGAGGCAGCTAAGAGCAGTGCCTTAGACCAGAGCCTCTGCCTCCCGCAGTTGAACGCTCACCAGCCGGGAACAGCCTGCTTCCTCCATGGTCACGCCGTAGAGAGTGTCTGCGGCCACCATGGTGGGCTTCTGGTGAGTGATGACGATGAACTGGGTATCGGCCTTCATCTTCTGAACCATGGCGGCAAAGCGGCCCACGTTGGCCTCATCCAGGGGTGCGTCCACCTCGTCCAGCACACAGAATGGACTGGGTTTGAAGTGGAAAATGGCGAAGAGCAGCGAGATCGCCGTGAGGGCCTTTTCGCCGCCGCTCAGCAGCGTGAGTGCCTTGGCCGTCTTCCCCGGAGGCTGTGCGGTAATCTCGATGCCGCACTCCAGGAGGCTCTTGGGATCCTCAAGACTGAGGTGAGCGCTTCCTCCTCCAAAAGCCTCGCGGAAAACCTCCTGGAACCGGCTGTTCACAAAATCGAAAGCCTCACGGAACCGGTCCTCGCTGGTGGCATTGATCTCCTGGATCGTGGATTCAAGATTGCCGATGGCGGTCGTCACGTCTGCCCGCTGCTCATCCATGAAAGCCATGCGCTGCTCGGCCTCCTCCTGTTCCTGGATGGCCAGGGGATTCACTCCGCCTAATTCCATGCGCCGGCCCTGCAACTCATTCAGTCGCGTCTGGTGAACCAGTTCACCTTCCTCCCATGCCCGCCGTTCCACATCACTCAATCCAGCCATGAAAGCCGGCACATCCAGCCCCAGGGCCAACTCGACTTCCTTGGCCAGAGCTTCCTGGCTCCCTTGAACCTGGGCGCCATGGATCAACACTTCCTGGTGATGGGCCCGTGCATTCTCCAGGGCCTCCTGAAATTCGCGGGCGTCTCGCTCATGGACCCGCAGGGCCTCCTGATCCAGTTCGAGCCTGGGTTGGGCCTCCCGGGCCTGGGCCTGCACGCCTTCCCGTTCCTGCAACAACCCCTGGGTTTCTGTTTCCAATTCAGCGAGGCGACGGATGCATCCTTCCCTGCGATCCAGCTGATCCGCAGCCTCCGCCTCCAGCCGCTGACGTTCGGCCTCCAGATCGAAACGGCCTCGGCGTGCAAGCTGCAGGTGGCGCTCATGCCCATCCCGCTCCGCCCAGGCGGCATCGCGCCCTCGGGCGGCCTCCAGCCGCTGTTCGCGGCACCCATCGAGGCGCTGTCTTGCCTCCTGCACACGGATCTCAGCCCCATGGATGGCCTCTTCCAGCGCGGCATCGCCCGCCTCTTCCGGATGTTCATCAAGTTCGCGCAGCAGAACCTGGAGCCGCTTGATCTCCGTCTCGATCTGCTCCCACATGGCATCGGCCCGCTCGCTTGTGGCATGGATCTCGGACAGCTGAGTCTGCACAAGGGTCCGTTGGGACTTGAGGGTGTCCGATCTCCGGCGAATGGTGCGGAGATCCTCATCGATCTCCAGGGATCGCTCACGGGCGGCGCGGGCCTCGTCACCTCCTCGTTTCCGCTGGCCCTCCAACTCTTCCAGGCGATCCAGAAGGGCTTCCCGTGTGGCCCTGGCCTCTTCCTGTTCTGCCCTCAGCTTGATCGGCGAGGCGGCAGGTGCGGAGATGCCGAGTTGCAGCGGGCCATAGGGCAGGCGGATGAAGGCAGGCGACACGAAGGCCAAATCCGGGTGGGTCAGGACGAGGTCCGGCAGGGCCTCGTCGGAACAGCGGAAGGCCCGGTCCACGAGGGCCTGCAGCGGCCGTCCGGAGGCAGTCCAGCGAACGTGGTCCCGGAGGGACTCGCAACCTTCGGGGGCCGGGGGCGCCGGTAAGTCGCATTCCAGGGCAAACAGAAGATGCCCCGGTGCCCCGGCCGCCTGGCGGGCCGTGTCCAAGTCCACGGAAAGCGACTGGAGCCAGACTCCGAGCAGGCGCTCCAGATCCGGCCGCAGGGCCTCATCCACGGTCAGCTGCTCCACGAGGGTGAGTGACCTCATGCCCTGCTCATGCAGCCAGGCGAGCCCCTTCCGCAACTCCTCATCCCCGAAGCTCTGGGCCAGCAGGTCAGAGATCTGCCGCAGCCGGCGTTCTGCGGCATCCAGTTCCGCCTCGGCACGGTGATGATCCTGGGCCAGGGTCCGTTGGCTCTCCTCCAGGGTTTCCGCATGCCGACGCTGATCGGAAGACGCCACCTCGGCCTGTTCAACCTGGGACAGCAGACCCTCCATGTCCCGATCCACCTTGGTGGCCTCGGCCTGAAGGCTCTCGAGACGCGGAGCCCGTATGGATTCGTCATGGTTCAGGGCATCCAGCCGTCCTTCAAGCTGGGCAATCTGACTTTGAAATCCCAGGCGCTGCTTCTGGCGGGTCACAGCTTCCTTCTGGCTTTCAACCTTCCGCTCGCGCAAGGCGTGAAATTCGGTTTCTTCGTGACGGAGGGCCCCCTGAGCATGGGCCACGGTCTCCTCTGCCTTGGACAGATCGGCCTCCCATATACCCAGGCGTTCGGAAGCCTCCCTGAGTACCGCTTCGAGTGCCGAGAAAGAATCCCCTGACTCCTCCAGCCGCTCCGTCAAAGCCCGCGTGCGTTCTTGCAGGCGGTCTCTCTGCCCCTGGGCTTCATCCCGGCGTTCCACCTGGAAACCGCGCTCCTGGTCCGCAAGCTGAAGGCGCTGGTCCAGGGCCAGCATGGCGCTGGCTCGCCGGGCCTGGGTCTGCTGCTGCTCGTCCACCGACAGGCGCAAGGTCTCGACTTCGGAGGCCTTTTCGGAGACCTGGGCCGTGAGTTCCGCCACCCTGCGTTCAGTCTGGTCCAGCTGATCAAGGAGGCGCAGCTTGGCCGCTTCCAGTTCCACGGCCTTCCCCGCGAGCAGAATCCGCTGAGTGGCCTTGATTTCAGTATCCAGCTCCTTCGCCTTCCGGGCGCGAGAGGCCTGACGGCGGAGCGAATCCATCTGCTTATTCAATTCAAAGAGGATGTCGTCGAGCCGCTGCAGGTTGCCCTTGGTCTCCTCCAGCCGCTTCTCGGCGTCGGCACGGCGCAACTTGTAGCGAGTGATGCCCGCGGCCTCCTCCAAGAGGATGCGGCGATCCTTGGGTTTGCTGCTCAGGATGAGGTCGATTTGTCCCTGCTGGATGAAGCTGTAGGCCCGCGTTCCCATCCCCGTGTCGAGCAGGAGATCCTGCACGTCCTTGAGCCTGGCCTCGCGCCCGTTGATTCGGTACTCACTTCCAGAGTCGCGGTAGAGGCGGCGGGAAATCGTGACTTCGCGGGTGGCCCCGGGCAAAGCGGGATCGGGCATCTCCAGCACCAGCTTCACTTCAGACAGGCCCATGGGTCGGCGCTGGGCAGTGCCCGCGAAAATCACATCGGCCATCTCGGCACCCCGGAGCATGGAGGGACGCTGCTCCCCAAGTACCCACGCCAGGCTGTCGGAGATATTCGACTTACCGCAACCGTTCGGCCCCACCACGGCCGTCATACCGCCCGGGAAGCTGAGCTTCTGGGCATCGGCGAAGGACTTGAATCCATGGAGTTCGAGGGAAATAAGGCGCACGCAGTCAGCGCTCCGGGTCAGGCGGGTGGGAACATCCCCCTCCATCATTCCACACCATACGTAGGATCCGATCCTACCTCGCGGAAGGTCCCCTTGGGGATCGGCCAGAAGCCCGGTAGACTCAGGTCTTCCCTAGGCCCGTCAGGAGTCGTCTGTGCCGCCTTTTACAGCCCCCGCAAGCGAGCCTGCGGCAGAAGGCCGGTTGGGGACTGGCTTGGTACTCTTCTTGGAGAGTGGCCCTGAGGCAGGGGACCGGCCGTGAAACGTCCCGTCTTCGCCACGCCAGATGCCTCCCTGCTATGGCTGGAAGCCCACCGGGTCATCGCCGCCGCCCACCGGCGCCCTCTGAATGGTGTACCTACGGAGGACCAGCTGGCTCTGGCCCTGGCGGCCCTGCCCCCGGGCCCCACGCGCTGGGTGGTGGAAGATCTATGGACGCCCTCCATCCTGCTCCGGGATCTCACAGAATTTCCCAAGGGTGCGGAGGCTCAGGAAGCTTTCTTCCGGTGGCGGTTTATGCAGGCCCTGGCCCTGGAAGTACCCCACTTCGTCCAGGCTCTGGAAGTGGAACCTGGTACATGGCTCGCTTCGGGCATTCGGGAGGATCTGCGCGAATCCATGCTCCAACTGGGTCTACGGCTCGACCGGAGCCTCCATGCCCTTACGCCGCGGTGGCTGTACCTCTACAACCTGTTGGCGCCCACCCTTGACCTGCCCGGCATCCTGCTGTCCTTGAGTCCTGTGGGATCCGGGAAGTATGCCGGGACTCTCGTGGCCTGGGGCCGGACCCTGTGCCTGCTGCGCCAGTGGTCAGAGCCCCTTGTCCCTGAAGCCTGGGTCGAGGAGCGCCTCGCCCCCAGCGCGGCCTTCCTCCAGCGGGAATCACGCACCCCGCAACAGCTCATCATCTGGGGCGCCCCTGCCTGGCCCGAAAGCAACCTGGCCGTACGCATCCTCGATGACCGCTCGGTTCTGGGTGAGGGGAACTGATGGCAGTCCCAGTCCTCAACCTCAACCTCGCCCCCCGCCCGAGCCTCTGGCGCCAGCGTCACGTCACACTCGGCTGGACCGCCCTCGGCGCGGGCACCCTCTTCTTGGCAGGAGCCATCGGCTTCACGTGGCACGCCTACCATCAGGCCAACCGTGCTGGACGCGAGGCGGTCAGCCTGACCGAGGAGGCTCGGCACGCGGCCCAACAGGAGCAGCAGATCCAGGACTCTCTCCTGGACATGGATGCCTCCCGCGAACAGTCCCGATGGAAGCTGGCGGAACGGATCCTCCAGGAGCGCAGCCTTCCCTGGTCCCGGCTCACCGCCGAGCTTGAGCAGTGCATGGTGCCGGACATGCGGTTGAAGGGCCTCCAGCGGGCCCGGAGCAACGCCCAGCAAGTGGTGATGAAACTCAAGGGCGAGGCCCGGACTCGCCAGGCCGAGGCCGCCTTCGTGGAGGCACTGCGGGCCACGCCTGTCTTCGCCCAGGTCATCCTGGAGCGCGAATCCGAACGGGCGGGAGGAGGTTGGGATTTCGAGATCAGTCTTCCCACCGCCGCAGTGCCTCCTCCCTTCCAAGTGAAAGCCATTAAGCTGGGACCCGCGACCCCTGCCCCGGTCAGCGTGGCAGCCCATCCCGCGGGACTTCCTGGGCGCCCCCCTGCGACGCCCGCCCGCACGGCCCCAGCGGCCGCGGTCACCCCCCCCACGGCGCCGCCGCCCCAGGGCGCGCACGAAGGAGCGCAGGTCCGTCCAGCTTTGCCGCCCGTGTCGGTGGATGATGACACGGCGGGAGGTCGGCCCAGGCGTCCGCCAAGGATCCGTCCCATTCGCTCGAAGGACCCTGAATGAGAAGCCCTCTGCGCGCGAGCCGCCTTCGCCTGGCCACGGGAGCCCTGGGAGTGGTATCTGGCCTTGGGGTGGCCTTCTTCGTGCTCCCCGATGCCTCTCAGCAACTGGCCCAGAAGCTGAAAGCGAAGCGGGAGGCCGAGTCCGGACGGAATCAGCAGATCCAGCAACTGCAAGACCTGCGGCAGCTGTCCGACCGCATCCGGCGCGGGCAAACCACCCTGGCTGATCTTGAGGCCCGCCTGCCCAGGGGTTCCGCCGGGGAACTCCAATGGAACCTCAGCAAGACGCTCCACTCATTGACCCAGAAGCATGGCCTCAGGCTGCAGTCCGTGAAGTACGGCCTACCCAGCCGGGAGGGCGCCCGCGGCACGGATCTAGAGGCAGTGGAGGTCGAGTTCGTCGCGCTGGGCGTCTACGCCAACCACAAGGCCTTCATGCTCGACTTGGAGGGATCCGGGCTGCCCTTCGCCGTGCGGGACGGTCGCCTGGAGGAGAGTCCAGAAGGCGCACGCCTCGACATCGTGCTTCGGGCCTTCCGGAAGGCCAATGGTCCCGAGCGTGAGGAGGGTGATACATGAGCACACCCTCTACGAGCTTCGATTTCCAGGCCATGCGCCAGGAACTCCGGTCCAGCCCCAAGACGCAGATCGCCCTGGCGGCCTTTGCACTGGTCCTCCTGTACGCCCTCTACACCTTCCTCGCCCCGGACACACCCAAGGGCCGCAGGACGGCGGCCACCCGGACCGCATCCAATCTGGATCCCAGGCAGTTGCAAGGCCTCCGTCGCCTCCCGGACCTCGCCGCGCTGGGCAAGGCGGGTGAACTTCCGCCGGCGGCCAAGATCCAGCGGGATCTCTTCATGTTCGAGGCCCCACCCCCACCCCCGGCCAAAGTGAAACCGCCCCCACCGCCTCCGCCGCCCACCCCAGAGGAACTGGAACGCCAGCGCCTGGCTCAGAACAAGGCTGCCGAATACGCTGGCCGCCCGCAGGATCTGCGCTATCTCGGCTTCTTCAAGGGCAGCCCGTCCGGCACCGTGGGCGCCTTCATGAAAGGCGAGGAACCCGTCACTTTGACCATAGGCACGCTACTCAAAGATCGCTGGAAGCTCGTATCCATCCTTGATACCCGGGCCGAGTTCCAGAACACCAAATACCCGGACCTGCGGCAGGTCCTGGAGGTCCGCGAGGCCTCCGGTGCCGCAGCCGCGAATCAATTCTGATCCGAAGGATGTCCCCAATGCCGAACCCTTCCTTCGCTCCATTCCGAAAAACAATCCTGCTGGTCGCGGTTCTGCTGCTGGCCATGGGCTGCACCCTCCACAAGGCCAACCAGGCCTTTGATGAAGGCCGCTTCGACGATGCGGTCACGGAGTACCGCAAGGTCCTTCGGAGCGACCCCACCAACCCGAAAGCCAGGATTGGCATCAAACGAGCATCCCTGCGCGCCGCCGAATATCACATGTCCCTGGCCCGCAAGGCCGAGTTGCGCGGCTATACGGATTCGGTAATGGCGGAGCTTCGCAAGGCCTTGATCCTTGATCCCGACAATCAGATCGCCGGGGACTGGCTCATCCGGCTGGAACAGAAGGCCGCCCGGGAAAAGGCCGAGGCCGATGCTGTGGATGATCTCGAAGCCATGAAAATCAAGGCTGACACCGTGAATGCCGTGCAGCTCAACCCACGCTCCATCGATGGCATCGATCTGAATTTCAGCCGGAAGACCAGCCTACGTGAGATCTTCGGGACCCTCAGCAAGGCCTCCGGGGTGAACATCATCGTTCACACGTCCTTCCAGGATCAGAGCATCTCCATCGATCTGCGGGGCCTGCCCTTCCAGCGGGTGCTGGACACCCTGATGCTTCAGAACGACCTGTTCTACAAGGTTGTCGACAAGAACACCATCATGGTCTTCAAGGCCACGCCCCAGAATCGGGAACAGTTCGAGAACATGATCATCAAGACCTACTACCTGTCCAATGCGGATCCCAACGATCTAAGGTCCACGCTCTCGACCATCAACCCGCAGCTGAAGGTCTTCACGGACAAGCGGATCAACGCCCTGATCGTGAAGGCCAAACCCCTGGATCTGGCCATCGTGGACCAGGTCATCCGCACGCTGGACAAGGCCAAGGCCGAGGTCATGATCTACTTCGAACTCATGGAAGTGACCGAGACCAGCCTGGAAACCGTGGGCCTGCTGCCCGTGCTGAACGCCACGGACACCAGCGGCACATACCGGCTTGGTGCGACTACCGTGAACAACACCTCCGGCCTGAACACCAATTCTGGCGGTTTCACTGGGATCCACACAGCTGATATCCGGATGCTCTTCCCGAACCTTGCCCTGGATTTCCTCAAGAGCAACGGCGACGCCCGCCTGGTGGCCAGCCCCAATGTGCGGGTGCTTTCGGGTGAAGTCGGCGATGTGAATATCGGCTCGAAGATTTCCACCACCCAGAGCCAACTCTCCATTCCCACCACCGGGACTACGACGCCCTCATCGTCCACCCTCCTGGGAGGCGTGGGGCAGACCTCATACTCTTACGAGGACATCGGCGTCAAGATCAAGGTCGAGCCTCGCGTGAACAACAATGGCGAGATCACCCTGAAGATCGAGAGCGACGTCACGACGCTGATATCGGGATCCACCCCAGGCCGTCCTGACATCGGCAAGCGCAGCATCAAGACCATCGCCAGGCTGCGCGACGGCGAGACCGCGATCTTCGGCGGCCTGCTGAAGGATGAAGAGCAAAAGAGCCTCCAGGGGATCTGGGGCCTGGCCGACATCCCCCTCATCGGCGGCCTCTTCGGCAATCACAATAACAACAAGGCCAAGACCGATGTCCTACTCACCATCCGGGCTGTGCTGGTGCGAAGGCCGGTCATGACTGAGCAGGACATGGCTCCCTTCAACCCAGAAGACGCCACCGCGAAAGCCGGCCCCTTCGCACCCGTGGTACCCAAGAAGACTCCTGCTCCCGCACCGGTCTCAAATCCGCCCACCCCAAGTCCGACCCCTATTCCGAACCCACCTGCCACAGTGGTCCCGCCCGCAGTTCCCCCTCAGGCGACCCCACCATCCCCGGCAACCCCGGACCAGCCGGCTGCTACACCACCCATTGCCCCATCTGACGCCACTCTGGAAAAGAAACCCGCCCCCTCCAGTGACCAGACTCCCGTTCCCTCGGACCTGGTGATCTTCATGTCACCGGTGGCCTCCGAGATCAAGACCGGAGAGAGTGTCAGCATCACCCTCTCCGTGAGCGGCGGCACAGGCCTGAGCGCCGGCACGCTGGAGTTGCGCCTGCCACCGGGTCTTCGCCTGCAGGGTCTCACCCCGGGCGAATTCATCACCGCCGGGGGCGGAAGCATCCAGCAGCTCCCGGGCGAGAACGGCCTGCTGAAGTTGACCTTCAATCGCAATCCCACCGGCGGCACCGATGCGGGTCCCTTCGCCACCCTGGCGTTGGAGGGGCTCAGCGTAGGCAACGCTCCGGTGGTGATCCAGAGCGGACAGTTCCTCGTCGGCACATCCCCCATTTCCGGGCGCTGGTCCAACGCCCTCGTGACGGTGCAGTGAGCCGCCAGCGTGGATTCACCCTTCTCGAACTGGTCGTCACGGCCACCGTGCTGATGATTCTCGCCTCCGTGACGGTGCCCTTGGCCCGGAATGGCCTCAAGCGCCAGCAGGAACTGGAGCTGAGGCGCTCGCTCCGCGAGATGCGATCGGCTATCGATGACTACAAGAAACAGGCGGAGCAGCAGAAGATCAAGGCGCCCCCCGCCGAGGCAAACTTCTACCCCGAAAGCCTTGAGATCCTTGTGGAGGGAGTCCCCGCCGCGGGATCACTCAGTCGCAAGGTCCGCTTCCTCCGCCGCATCCCGGTGGATCCCCTCACCGGCAAGGCCGAATGGGGCCTCCGGAATACCAGTGATGACCCCACCAGCACCAGCTGGGGGGGTGGGCATGTCTACGATGTCTACAGCCTCTCCCATGCGACGGGTATGAATGGAATCCCCTATGGCGAATGGTAAGGCCAAGAATCCGGTGTTGCCTCTAACGGCGCACCACGCTAGGCTTGGAGTTCGGCACATCCGGATCCTGCGGGACCCGGATTGTTCTTTCAAGCGGATATGGCGGAATTGGTAGACGCGCTAGCTTCAGGTGCTAGTGTTCACAAGACGTGGGGGTTCGAGTCCCTCTATCCGCACCATTTTTTCACCGGCAGAGCCGGTGAAAAAATAGGGCCGAATGCGACCAACGGGAGCATTGCGGTCCGCAGGCTGAGCGCCAGCGAAGCCAAGGATGACGGCCAACGGCCGTCACCACCATGAAGTGCTGGTGCTTGCCAGGGTGATTGACAAGGGTTTCCGGCCCTCTCCGGAATCGACCCACCTTCGGTACGGGACTGAGGGACGGGTGACGGGCGATCCCCCGAACAGGAGCCACCATGGCCCTCAACGTAGAACAGAAGAAGATCATCATCGACGACTACAAGCAGCATGAGTCGGATACTGGTTCGCCAGAAGTGCAAGTCGCGATCCTCACCAAGCGCATCAACGACCTCACAGAGCACTTCAAGACCCACACCAAGGACTACCACAGCCGCCGTGGTCTCATGATCATGGTTGGCCAGCGCCGGCGCCTGCTTGACTACCTCAAGAAGAAGAGCAAAGAGCGTTACGCCACCTTGATTGAACGCCTCGGACTCCGTCGTTAGTCCGCTACTAATCTGGCAAAACGCCCGCGAAAGCGGGCGTTTTGTTATGTTTAAAGTATGGAACTGACGCCCCTGCCCCGACCAGAGCACCCGGATCCCTACACAGTACTCGACCGCCGCTTCGTGTACGACTCCCCCTGGATCCGCGTCCGAGAAGACCGCTTCCGCCACCGAAAGGGCGCCGAGGGCCGCTACACGGTGTGTGGTTTCCAACGCACCGCCTGCGGCGTATTGGCCATGGATGAGGATGATCTGGTGGTCCTGGTGGGCCAGTGGCGCTACCCCCTGGAGTCCTATTCCTGGGAGATCCCGGAAGGAGGCGGCGATGTGTCCGAGAGTCCCTTCGAGGCCATGCGCCGGGAACTGGCCGAGGAGACCGGCCTCAGCGCACAGGTCTGGGAGCCGCTGTGTTTCTTCCATCCCAGCAATTCGTCCACGGAGGAGGAAGCCTTCCTCTTTCTGGCCAGGGATCTCACCCCGGTCGAGGGCCACTGCTCGGAGGACGACGAAGAACTGATGCTCCACCGGGAGCCTTTCCGGGATTGTCTTCGCCGCGTGGTGAGCGGAGAGATCTCCGACAGCCTCACGGTCATGGCCTTGCTGGCGCTGCAGGCAAGGCGAAGCGGCGTACAGGGAGAGTTGGATGCGGCCCTCGCGGAGCGGTTCTTCCAGCGGCCTGAGGATCACCCCTCCGCCGGCCGCGCGCGCTGGAAGACCCTGGACACGCCATGATCCTCACGCTTCACCCTGAGACGCCCCAGGTGCGCCACCTTGAGCGCATCGCCGAGCTGCTGCATCGGGATGGGGTCATCGCCTATCCTACGGACACCCTCTTTGGCCTGGGCTGCCTCGCCTCTCGCAAGAAGGCCGTGGACCGCATCCAGCAGATCAAGGGCCGGGACCCCAAGAAGCCCATGTCCATCCTTTGCTCCGACATGGAGATGTTCTGCCGCTACACGCGGCACCTGGATACGCCCACCTTCCGCATCCTCAAGCAGCTGCTACCCGGCCCCTACACGGTGCTCCTGCCCGCCAGCCGCGAAGTACCCCGCTACCTCCAGAACAAACAGGTGGTGGGCCTGCGCATCCCCGATCAGCCCTTCTGCCAAGCCCTGGTGTCCCTGCTCGGGGAGCCCATCATCACCACGAGCGTCGCCCTGCCGGACCAGTCCGTCCTCAACACCGCCTGGGAGATCGAGGAGGAGCAGGGCCATGCCCTCGATCTGGTGGTGGACTGTGGCCAGCCCTTAGGTGTGCATAGCACCATCGTGGACCTCAGCAGAGAAGAGCCCCTCCTGGTCCGGGAGGGCGCGGGCCCATGGCCGCTCTAGGAGCCCATCCGAGTGATTGGAAGGCGTCGCACGGTCAGTCCACCCGGTAGTGACAACCGCGACTTTCGGGATTCTGCAAGGCGGCGTTCAGGATGAGGCGAGCGCAGAGGATCCCGCTGCGCAGTTCCAGCAGCTCCCGGCTGAGCGAGGCCTCATGGTAGAACCGCTCGATGCGGTGGGCCAGGTAGTGCAGGTCCGCCTTCGCCCGTTGCAGCCGGGCGCCGGTGCGGACGATGCCGGCGTAGTTCCAGAGCGTGCTTCGGATGAGGCCCCAGTCCTGGTCGATGAGCAGAGGGTCCGTGGGCTGCGGTTGCTCCGGCGTGCGCCACTGGGCCAGACCATTCAGATCAGGAAGGGCCGCGCCATCCAATTCGCGAACGGCAGCCTCGGCACCCCTGGTGCCCCACAGCAGCCCTTCCAGCAGGCTGGTGGAGGCGAGCCGATTGGCGCCGTGCAGACCCGTGCAGGCCACTTCGCCCGCTGCAAAGAGCCCCGGGAGACTCGTCCGACCATCCAAGTCCACCAGCACGCCACCACAGAAGTAGTGGGCGGCGGGCACCACGGGGATGGGCTGGCGGTAGGGATCAAGACCTTCGGCGCGGCAGGCGGCCATCACTGTGGGGAAGTGCGAATCCAGATCGAGCTTGGCCGCCACGGGTGCCAGATCAAGGTAGACGCTGGCCTCGCCGCTGGCCGCCATCTCCTGGAAGATGGCCCGACTGACCACGTCACGGGGAGCCAGTTCCAAATACTCCGGGGCGTACTTCGCCATGAAGCGCTCGCCCTTCCGGTTGACCAGCCAGGCTCCTTCGCCGCGAAGCGCCTCCGTCAGCAGTGTCCTGGGTTTGCCTGGCACGTAGAGCGCCGTGGGATGAAACTGCACGTACTCGCAGTTCACGATGCGGGCGCTCGCCCGATAGGCCGCCGCCAGCCCATCCCCCGTGGCACTGGGTGGGTTGGTGGTGTGCAAGTAGAGGTACCCCAGACCACCCGTAGCCAAGAGGGTGCGCCGGGCCAGCGCGCCCTCTACCTCCCCGGTGGCTGGATCGAACAGGAAGGCGCCGTGGACGCGGATGGGGTCGTACACCCGCACCGGGTTGAGGCAATGGTGGGGACTGGTGATGAGGTCCACCAGGCAGAGCCGTTCCCGCAGGCGGATGTTCGGATGGTTCCGGACGGCTTTGCTAAGGGCCGTCTGGATGGCCAATCCGGTCGCATCCTTGGCGTGGTATATGCGTCGGGCGCTGTGGGCGGCCTCGGCCGTGGGAGCAGGTGTTCCGGTGGTTCCCAGGTCGAAGGGGACACCCAGTCGCTCCCATAGGAAACTCCGGCAGAGCCTGGGGCCTTCCTCGGCCAGCAGCCGCACGGCCTCGGCCCGGCACAGGCCTGCCCCTGCGCCTTCAATGTCGGAGGCCAACAGATCTGGAGAATCACCCTCCTCCGGTGGCGCGAGTCCAATGATCCCGCCCTGGGCCCAGGCAGTGTTTGAGCCCCCCAACTCATCCTTGGCAACCAGCACCACGGAGGCGCCCAAGTCCGCGGCCCTCAGGGCAGCCGAACATCCAGCGATTCCTGCCCCTAGAACCAGCAGATCGGCTATTGCACTCATGTCGCCAGCTCCCAGGTGGGGCGGTCCAAAGTCCAGAGGGACGAGAAATCCGCATCCTCGGTCATGCGCCTCCCATGGTCCAGCCTCTGGACCGTCAGGTCCAGCGCAGACTCCGCAGACACCTCGCCCCAGGGCGTGGGGACACGGCCCCGACAAGATTTCAGCCTGAGACAGGCCTCGTCCCACAGGGTCACCATGCCGCCCAGGTTGTGTTGTTGAAGATGGTGATAGCCACCCGTCATCAGGATGAGCCCCTGCAGCTGCTCTTTCAGGTCCCCTTCCGCCGCGGCCCAGAGAGGTTCCAGGGCATCGTGGCACTCATGGTAGAGGCCGTGGTTGAAGAGGGAGACCCCGCAGGCCAGCGGGTACTGCTCCCCCAGCGGCAGCGGCGTCAGCGCCGCCAGCTGCCAACCGCAACGAAGGCTCACCAGCGGCCCCCAGGCGCCCCAGACCGCTGACGGACGCCAGCCCTCAGGCCCACCTGCGGCCGTGTCGGTCCAATGGGTCAGATGAGCCTTCCATGCAGCCGCAGGATCGTGCTGCCCGAGAGCCGCCAGCATTCGGACGGCATGGTTCAACAACTCGGTTTCAGGAATGCCCCCGGGATGCGCCTGCCGCAGCCCTGAGGCACCCAAAATGGTGGGCCAGACCAGGACCTGTCGGGCCTCCGGGTCCTGGAGCGCCGCCTCCATCCGGTCCTGGAAGAACCGATGGATCTCCAAGGAAAGGCGGGGCTGCCGCTGCCAGAAAGGAGTGCGGTTGCAGTCGTCGCTCATGGGTCCACGACCAGTCTGAGGTTCATGCCACCGATGTCGTTCTCGACGACGCCTGACCATCGGCAGCCTGGGATGTGGCCCTTCAGCACCCTGCAGGGGTCTCCCTCCTGGTGGGTCAGGATCCAGCGGGCCACCAGACCCCGGTACTTCTTCGAAAAGTGGTTGACAGCTTTTCCGCAACCATCGAAGATCTCCACCGTGTGCCGGGGTCGGGTCCAGCCTTTGAGCAGACTGGACGAATCTCCGGGAAGCAATTCCCACAGGGGCCCCTCCGGTATCGAGGCCAGCTGCCGGGGAAGCGCCTCCCGCCAGTGGGCCCTCAAACCCGGTATGGCTGCAAGTTTGAGTTTGTAGGGGGGAACGGGCTCGTCACCCCGCACCAGACCTCGGAGGTTGGACAAGATGAACACCTGCGTCCAGACTCCCGCCGGAAGCGAGGCTGCGTCCAGGGCCTGGAAGGCCACGCCGGTGTAGCGCGACAGCGCGGGCAGCAGAGGCACTGGTCCCGTGAGCGCCAAGGCCTCGGTCCGAGCCCTGTCGAGGCCTAGATTCTTCACACCGAAGGCCTGCTTCAGCGTCTCTGTCGTTCCGGTCTTTGCGAGCGCCACGAGTCGTCCCCTCACCCAGCGCTGGGCAGGCGTTTCCGCCAAGCGCCCCTTCGCGCCACCGGGGACCTTGTCTTCGGAGGGAGCAAGGAGAATGAGGGGTGCCGACTTCATTGGGCTTCCACCCAGGTTTCTAGGCTCGTCAGGTGGAGACCCGCGAAAAGATCCCTCACGTGACTCCCATATCCTCGCAGGCCTGCGCTGTGGGCAAATCGGTGACCCAGAGAGGCTCCAGGAAGGTCCGGCTGGCCCTCATCCAGTTCCCATGGATGCAGCACCAGCGGAGTCCCGGCGTCTTCCTGCGCCAGCGTCTCCAGAGCCCGGCGGACCAGGCTGAAGGGCAGCACCCGGAGCCCCCATCCCCAGAGCGGTGATCGAGGCGGACCTGACCACAGCACCGGAGGCGGAAGCTCCCACAGGCCCTCAGCCAGCCGGTAAGGGCGCCGGGGCCAGGAGAGGTCGCCGATGATGGGCAGAGGCGCGTTTTTGGAGTCATAGTGGAAACCCAACTCCGGCAGATCCTGCCACCAGTCCGAGGCCGACCCGCGCAGGCTCCATTCGGGTGCGCGGTATCCCACCACAGGCTGGCCTGAAAGATCCTCCAGCAGGGCCTTGCCATCCTGCAGGTCGGTCCGCCAGCTCTTGCGCTCCATCTGAAAGGCCCGTCGGTGCGTCAACCCATGCAACGCGATGGTATGGCCCTCCGCGACAATGCGTCGCAGCAGATCCGGATGTCGCCGCGCCTGATCTCCCAGACAGAACCAGGTCGCGGTTGCGCCCAGGTCCGCACAGAGTTCGAGGGCGCGCTCCGTAGCCAGGGGCAGTCGGCACTCTAAGCGGTCCAAGGCCTCGGGCTGGTCGTAGGGCGGGCAGCAGAGCTGAAACCAGTCCTCCCAATCCAGGGAGAGAGGGAGCCGCGGTGTGTTCAGGTGAAATTCCGCTCGGAAAGGCTGATGAATTCGAGGGAGAAATCATCGAGTTCCGTCTGGAACTGCTTCAGCTGACCCTGGAAGAAGTTGTAGGCCATGAGTGCCGGGATGGCCGCCACCAGACCGATGGCCGTGGCCACCAACGCCTCGGAGATGCCCGGAGCCACCGTGGCGAGGTTCGCATTGCCCGTGGCCCCGATGCCCCGGAAGGCGTCGATGATGCCCCAGACGGTGCCGAAGAGGCCGATGAAGGGACTCACCGCGGCCACCGTCGCCAGTCCGCCCAGGGACCGCTCGAGGCGGCCCATCTCCACCACGCTGGCCCGCTGCAGGCTGCGCTCCACGGCTTCCATGCTGCGCAGCTGGGGACGCCCATCCTGCCCGACCCCGCGGAGCTGGTAGGTCACTTCGCCATAGCCCGCTGTGAAAAGACCCACGAGGGGGCTCACTGCGAATTTCTCCTGCTGCTGTTTCAATTCTCGCCAGTCTGTGGCGCGCTTGAAGGCCGCCCGAAACTGCTCGGAGACGCTGCGGCTCCGGCGATAGAGCAGGGCCTTGCGAATGATCACCACCCAGCTGAGCAGCGAGAAAGTAAAAAGGATCACCAGCACCGACTTGGAAACCGGACCCGCGTGGAGCATGACCTCCAGAAGGTTGACCTCGTTGCCCGTGGGTGCTGCCAGGATCGCCATGCCATCTCCTTCCTTTGAATGATAGCAAGCGCGGAAGCCGTTACACTGAGTGCTTTGCGCGAGGACGTCATGCACGTGCTGGTCATCGGTTCGGGATACGTGGGGCTGGTCGCTGCCGCCTGCTTCGCGGAGGCGGGTCACCAGGTTCTCGGTGTAGACGTAGACGCGACCAAGGTGGCGACCCTCTCCCGAGGCGAGTCCCCCATCTTCGAGCCGGGCCTGGATGACCTCCTCACGAAGCACCTGTCTTCCGGAGCCCTGCGCTTCACCACGGATCTCAAGGCGGGCATGGCAGAGGCCGACGCCGCTTTTATCTGCGTCGGCACGCCCCAGAGCGAGGACGGCAGCGCCGACATGCAGTATGTGCTGACAGTGGCGGGACAGCTCGGCGATGCCATGGCCCTGCGGCCCAGGAATGCCAAGCCCCTCATCGTGGTGGACAAGAGCACCGTTCCCGTCGGGACCGCTGCGCGAGTCCATGCCGAGATCGCGGCTCATACGGACCGTGCCTTCGAGGTGGTGAGCAATCCCGAGTTCCTCCGGGAGGGCTCGGCCATCGGCGACTTCCTGGAGCCCGACCGCGTGGTGGTGGGGTGCCGGACCGAGCACGCCGAGGCCGTGATGAAGGCCCTCTACCAGCCTTTTCTCGACCGCAGCGGCGGCAAGTGGTTCCGGATGGATCCCCCCAGCGCCGAGCTCACCAAGTACGCGGCCAATGCCATGCTGGCGCTGCGCATCAGCTTCATCAACGAAATCGCCAACCTGGCTGAGGATGTGGGTGCGGACATCGATCATGTGAGGAGTGCCATCGGCGCCGATCACCGCATCGGCCCCGCGTTCCTGAATCCGGGCCCGGGCTTCGGCGGATCCTGCTTCCCCAAGGACCTGCAGGCCCTGCTCAAGGCCGGACGGGAGAATGGCCACCCACTCATGTCCCTGGCCACCACCGTGGAAGCCAACCGGATCCAGAAGCAGGTGCTCCTGCGGAAGGTGAAGGCCCATTTCGGCGTGAGGCCCGGTGTGCCCGCCCCCCTGAAAGGCCGGCGCTTCGCCCTCTGGGGCCTGGCTTTCAAGGCCAACACGGACGATATCCGGGAAAGCATGTCGCTTGAACTGATCGAGGGTCTCGTGACCCTGGGCGCCGAAGTGGTGGTCCACGACTTCGCCGCCATGGATGCGGTGAAGGCGAAGATCGGCGACAAGGTCCGCTACGCGGCGACCCCCCTGGCGGCCTGCGAAGGCGCCGATGCCCTCCTCATCTCCACCGAATGGTCCCAGTACCGCGCAGCCGACCTGGAGGCCGTGGCCAAGGCCCTCAAGGCGCGCCGCATCTTCGACGGCCGCAACCTGTTCCGCCCTGAAGCCATGGAGGCCCAGGGCTGGACCTATCTTTCGATCGGCCGCCGCGCGGTCGTCGCGCCATGAACCGGGTCCGTCTCGAGGACATCGCCCACGCCCGCAGCGGCGACAAGGGGGATGGCTCCAACGTGGGCGTCATCGCCTACACAGAGGCGGGGTTCCGCCTGCTCCAGCAGGTACTCACGGCGGAAAGGGTAAAACGCCATTTTTCAGATATCTGCAAGGGCGGTGTCGATCGCTTTGAAGTGCCTAATCTCAAGGCTATCAACTTTATCCTGCATGACTCCCTGGGCGGGGGCGGCAGCGAGAGCGTGAAAACCGACGCCCAGGGAAAGACCCACGGTCAGGCTCTGCTTAGAATGGAGCTGGACCTACCGGGCAATGTGTCCCTGGCAGATCTGATACCCGAACCACGAACAGCCCCCTGACGGAGTACCCCATGAACCTCGGACCCGGCCATCTGCTATTGATCGGCATCGCCCTGCTGATCTTCTTCGGTCCTTCCCGCCTGCCGGAACTTGGCAAGAGCCTTGGGAAGGGCATCCAGGAGTTCAAGAAAGCCAGCCGCGAACTCACGGAATCCGCCAGCGAGGAAACCCCCGCCGACAAGGAAAAGAAATAGTCCCTGGAACTCCGCGGCCCGGCCTCCCCCCGGAGGCCGGGCTCTTTTACCGCTTCGCTCTCAGAGGACCATGGCGCTTCCTAGCACGCCGCCCGACAAGATGAGTTTCTGGGAGCACCTGCAGGAGTTGCGGGTGCGCATCGTTCGCTCCCTGCTCATCGTGCTGAGTGTCTTCACATTCACCTACGGGTTTCCCTTCGGATACCACGACATCCCGTCCCTGCGCTTCAAGCTCTGGGCCTGGTGCCAGCAGCCCTTCCTGAAGGCCATGGCCAAGGAGACGGGCAAGGCTATCTCCGAGCTCCATCCCTTCGCCTTCACGGACCTGACCGAGCCCTTCTTCAGCATGATGCGGTTGTCCCTCTGGACGGCTGGCTTCCTTGCCGCGCCCTTCCTCTTCTATCAGCTCTGGGCCTTCATCCGGCCCGGGCTGATGCCCCGGGAACGCCGGCTGGTGATCCCCTTCGTGTTCATCACCTCCGCCTGCTTCATCGGCGGCGCCGCCTTCGCCTACTACCAGGCCGTCGGCTTCCTCGGCGACATCCTCTTCCAGGAAGCGGCCGCCGCGGGCCTGCGGGCCAACCTGCACGCCTCTGAGTACCTCGACCTCTTCATCTGGACCGTGGTCATCACCGGCATCATGTTCGAGCTGCCGGTGCTGTTCTATTTCCTGGCGCGCTTCCGCATTGTGACAGCCCGGTGGATGCTGAAGTACTGGCGCCACGCCACGCTGATCATCGTCATCTTCAGCGCCTTCTTCACCCCGGGCGACGTGATCGTCACGGCCATCTTCTTCAGCGTCCTGCTGCTGGGCCTCTACTTCATCTCCATCCTCGTGGCCTGGATTGCCGAGCCCCGTCAGCCGAAATAACGCGCCAAGTCGTCCAGGCAGAGTTCCACGGCCCGGTTGGGCTCTGGGGCTTTAGACAACGATTGTCGGTTTTTGAGATCACCCACCAGCGGCAGCAGGATCGCCTCCAGGCGGAAGGCCAAATCCGCCGCCTGGTCGATGACGGTGGCCCGTCCTTCCGCGGCCATGGCCACGGCATTCATGCGCTGATGCCCGTTGGCGCTGGTGGGCAGCGGCACCAGGATCGCTCCACGCCCGGCGGCCTTCAGCTCGGCACAGGTGCTTGCCCCGGCCCGGCTCACCACGAGGCTGGCCGATTCCATGGCCTCATCCATGCGGGCGATAAAGGAGACCATCGCGTGGCGCGGGTGACGAGGCCGGTCCTTAAGCCGCTCCAATTCCGCCGAACCCGCTTGGTGGAAGATCTGCCATTCGGGCATTCGATCCAGCAAGGCGGGGGCGAGTTCCAGCATGGCCTCGTTGATGGCGCGAGCCCCGCCGCTGCCCCCCAGAACCAGCAACTGGAAGGGTGGCCGCAGGGCCCCGGCGGGCCGGAAATCACGGAGGAAGGCCTGTCGTACGGGGGTCCCCACCACTCGACAATCGGTCCCGGGCAGCATGGATCGCGCGGCTTCCATCCCGCACCATATGCGCCGTGCCTTTGGCGCCACCAGCTTCACGAGCGCCCCGGGGGCCGCGTTGCTCTCATGCAGGAAGTAGGGGATCTTCAGATCCCGGGCCGCCAGCAGGGCTGGCGCAGCGCCATAACCACCGGTGCCGATGACAGCCCAGGGCCGATCCCGGCGCCAGAGGGTTTTCAGGAGGGAGACTGCGCGCCAGAGTTTCCATCCGGACCGCGCCAGGTGGAGCGGTGAACGGCCAACCAAACCTTCGGCGTCCACCAGCAGATGGGGCCATGGGCCCGCCGGAAGCTCACGGGCCTCGATGCCCCGTCGCGCGCCGACGAAACAGATCTGACGGCCCGGCCACCTCGCGCGGGCACCCTCCGCCAGGGCGATGGCAGGAAAGAAATGTCCCCCCGTGCCACCCCCGGTAAGGATGAGCGCATCTCGGAAATTCGGCGTGGCATCTTGCATGCTCCGTCCACCATATCGGAAGGCCCGGAAATCCTACCCTGGGACAGTGTCGTAACCTACCCAGAGACAGGGTGATCACAGACACAACACCCTTGAGAACGCGCTGGGGAGAGCCGTTTCATCAGGCTAAACTCTACCTTTGGGTTGGCCATCCGCCGGCCTGTCTGAGACGCATCAGGGAGCGCCCATGAAGATTCTCGTCACCCTCAAGCAGGTACCCGACACTGAGACCAAGATCAAGGTTGCCGCCGATGGACGGTCCCTCGATCCTGCGGACGTGAAGTGGATCACCAGTCCTTACGACGAGTACGCGCTGGAAGAGGCCATCCGCATCAAGGAGCGCATCGGCGCGGAAGTGATTGCCCTCTCAGTGGGCGGCGATGCCGTGAAGGACGTACTGAAGAATGCCCTGGCGCTGGGCGCGGACTCAGCCGTTCTGCTAAGGGGCGAGGGCCAAAGCGACGCCTTCGGCGTGGCCCAGATGATCGCCGCATACGTGAGGGACAAGGGCTTTGACCTGATCCTCTGCGGCAACATGGGCATTGGAGGCGACAACGCCGCCATGGGGCCCATGCTTGCCGAACTGCTTGGTGTGGCCCAGGCCAATGTCATCGTGAAACTCGAAATTGGCGATGGCACCTTCAGGGCCGAGCGCGAGATCGAAGGAGGATCTGAAATCGTTGAGGGCGCTTTGCCCGCGGTGATCAGCGCGCAGAAGGGTCTCAACGAGCCCCGCTATGCCAGCCTCAAAGGCATCATGGCCGCCAAGAAGAAGACCATCGAGGAGATTGAGGCCGCGCCCGTCACCCCCGGTGCGCGGATCAGCGCCTTGGCCTTGCCTCCGCAGCGCCCAGCGGGCCGCAAGCTCGAAGGGGAGCCCGCCGCGCAGGCCAGCAGCCTGCTTCAGGCCCTGAAGGACGAAGCCAAGGTCTTCTAGCGCCCAACCTCAGACTTCCGATTCGAAAGGACGATTCCATGATTCTTGTGTTCTGTGAACTGAAGGAAGGCCAGCTCCGCAAGCCCAGCGCCGAGGCCCTGAGCGAAGGCCGCCGCCTGGCGGATGCCTCCGGCAAGAAGCTCGGTGCCCTCTTCGCCGGCGCCTCCTGCACCGGCGCAACCGAAGCCGCCAAGTACGGGGCCGACCTGATCCTCACCGCCGAGGCCCCCACCCTGGCGTCCTATTCCAGTGATGCCTACGCCACTGTCCTCGCGGATGCCGTCAAGGCCAAGGGTGCCACCGTGCTGATGGCCGCGGCCACCGCTGAGGGGAAGGATGTGATCCCGCGCGCCGCAGCTCGCCTGGGAGCCGGCTATGCCTCCGATGTGACCGGTCTTTCCATGGTGGACGGCAAGCTCCAGGCCGTACGTCCCGTCTATGCGGGCAAGGCCTTTGCCACCACCACCTTTGCCACCCCTGTTCAGGTCGCGACCACCCGTCCCAACGTGTTCCCCGCCGCTGAGAAACCCGGCCCTGGCATCGTTGAATCCCTTCCAGCGCCGACCGGCGACTTCAAGTCCATGGTGAAGGAGATCCTCGCCAAGGCCAGCGGCAAGGTGGACCTGAGTGAAGCCAACATTATCGTGAGCGGCGGACGTGGCATGAAAGACGGCGCCAACTTCAAGATCCTCGAGGAACTGGCCGACGCCATCGGCGGTGTCGTGGGCGCCTCCCGGGCGGCCGTGGACGCGGGTTGGGGCCTGCCCCACAGCATGCAGGTGGGCCAGACCGGCAAGGTCGTGAGCCCCACTCTCTACATCGCCTGCGGCATCAGCGGCGCCATCCAGCACATCGCTGGCATGAGCGGTTCGAAGTTCATCGTCGCCATCAACAAGGACCCCGAAGCCCCCATCTTCAAACTGGCTAGCTACGGGATCGTGGGGGATTTGTTCGAGGTGGTACCCGAACTCACCAAGGCAGCCAAGGCGTTGGGTATCGGTTCCCGCTAGTAGCCATTCCATGCTGCAAGAGAAGGAAAAAGCTATACCCCGAACTGCCTCAAATGATGGTCAATGTGCTTGTACATGAGGCGGCCCCATTCATCTCCGCTCAGCCGACCGAAGAAGGCATGGGGATACCTTCCCGCGGACTCCGGGCCATGCTGGACAAAACGGTCGATCAGGGTGGCCAGACGGGTCCGCTCCTCTTCGAAATCACGCCGATCCGACACCACGAAGGTTGGGTCAGTGGGCACATTCTTGCGGAAGGGTTTCTCGCCCAGGACGGTCCGGCGGATGAAGGGCGTGACGAGCTTCCCGAGGAAGACCTGCTTCATGGGCCGGTCTCCCGTCGCGGCCTCCAGCCCGATGGCGCAATGGAGAAGCATCTGCGCCGGATCCATCTTGCCCCACTGGTGTGTGGCGTCCGGTTCAAGGGTCGCAAGGCGTAGGGACAAAGCTTCGCGATCGGAGGGGTTGAACAAGGATTCCATCGTCATTTTCCTTCACAAGAATTCCGTTCATCGCTCCAGAAAAGCGCCCGGCTTCAGCCGGACGCTATTCTGGAGATTGTAGAAGCTACATAGGATCGAACCCCTCATCCCTCAGGAAGTCCCGGGCGTCCTCGGGATCCCCGAATCGGGCGATGACGGTATCCCCTTCGTTCACGTCGCCATCGAGGGCATCCAGGTTGTTGCGTTCCCGGATTAAGCAGGCCCCGCCTATCTCATCCAATCCAAACTGCACCAATTCCCGGAGGACACCATGCTCATCCACCCAAAGCTCTACATGAAGATCAGTTCCCATCTTTTTCTCCCTTAGCTTTTTCGCGAAGCGGAAAAGCTAAGTCTTCTCGAAAAAGAGCACGACCATGCCAAACCCCACCCGATCGCCGTGCTTAAGTTCCCTGGGTTCACCGGGCTGGATGCGTTCACCGCGTACGAAGGTGCCATTGGCCACGCCGGGTTCCTCGAGCAGGAAGTAGCGGCCATGCTCGCAAAGAATGCGGGCGTGGCGCCGGGACACGCTCAGGTTATGGTCCTCGTCGGTGAGGTCCATATCGGGATGGACTCCCGTGGTGGGATCAAATCGGCCGATGAGGGACCCGTGAGACAGGATCGGATAGGATTTGCCACTGAGGACCGACACCAGGTTGGCCACGGGCGCCAAAGGGGCTTTGACCGGACGGTTGCTATCCATGGCTTCGACCCGCTCTCCGAGTTCCCGGTGCCGCTGGGCGAGCCGCTGCATCATCTTCACGGACACTTCCGGATTCTGGCGGATCATCCGCAGGAAGGTGCCCCGGGTGATGGCGATGAGATCGGTATCCTCCAGGGCCATGGCCGTGTGCTGGCGCGGGAGCGCTTCCAGAAGACTGCCCTCGCCGAAGAAATCCCCCTTGGAGAGTTCTTCGACCCAGTCTCCCAAGGGCTCCTCTGAAACGTACATCCGGATCTTGCCCGACAGGATGATGTACATCTGTTGGGCCATCTCTCCTTTGCGGAAAACAATCTCCCCCTCGCGGAAACGCAGCTTGCTTTGATCGATGAAGCTGGGTTCGGCCATGAGGGTCCCGGGGAGGCTCCTAGATTAACCGAGGCCACCGCCCGGGAGAAACTTCACAGACCAGGGCCCGGTCGGAAGTACCCACCTATCAGCTCCTCCAGGATCCGGGCCTCGGTGACCGAAAACCCATCCAAGTGGGGGCAATCCAGGTCCAGCACCGCTGTCAGCCGCCCCCTGGCCGTGACCGGAATCACCAGTTCGCTGCGAGTGGCATCGTCGCAGGCAATGTGCCCTGGGAAGGCGTGGACATCTGGCACCCGTTGCGTGAGCCCTGTCCGCGCGCAGGCTCCACAGACCCCTTTTTCGAAGGGGATGCGCAGGCAACCCATGCCGCCCTGATAGGGGCCCACAGCCAGCATCCGGTACCCCACCCGCCGGTAGAATCCGCACCAGTTGGCCTGGGTGAGGGTCTCCCAGAGCAGGCAGGCCAGGGTGGCCTGGATGGCCACTTCGTCGGTCTCGCCCTCCAGCACGGCATCGATCTGGGGGAGGGCTTCCCGCAGTCGTGCCACCCGTTCCCCTTCCGGCAACAAGGTACCCCGCGCCACCCTTGCCAGCAGGATGCCTTCGCTCATCAGTCCTCCGTTACCCTGGATCCATGTCCATTCTGCGCTACCTGGCGGCCCCGCTGTCCCCCCTCTACGGTGCGGTGGTGTTCGCCCGCAACCGAAGCTTTGATGCCCACCCCGAACGGGCGGTCCATGTCGAAGTTCCGGTGGTGTCCGTAGGGAATCTCAGCGCCGGTGGAACGGGGAAGACACCCCTGACGCTGTTCCTGGCCGAAGGCCTGGAATCGGCCGGATGGCCCAATGCCGTGCTCTCCCGGGGCTATGGCGGACGGCGGGATGTGGACCCCATGAGCGTAGAAGTGGATTCCGACCCCCGGCAGACCGGCGATGAACCCCTGCTCATGGCTCGGCGCCTGGGACGGCATCGTGTGGTGGTGGGCCGGAAGCGCCATGCGGCCGCGCTCCGGGCCCTGTCCCAGCGACCGGATCTCCGGTGTCTGCTGCTGGACGACGGCTTTCAGCACCGGGCCCTCCATCGCGACCTGGACTTGCTCGTGCTCGATGGCGTGCGGCGCTGGGGCAACGGACGCATGCTGCCCCTGGGCGACTTGCGGGAGCCCGTGGAAAGCCTGGCGCGTGCCCACGCCCTGGTGGTGACGCGCACGGCCCGGGTGCCCGTCCGCTCTGAGATCGAGGCCTGGTGGGCCCGCCATGGGTCCGGTGGCCCCATCTTCTGGGTGGACTTCCTGCTGGGAGGTCTGCGCCGGTGGGATACGGGCGAGCCGACCCCCCTGCCCCTGGCTGGCCAGGGCCCCGCCTTCGCCTGGTGCGGTCTTGGGAATCCCGAGGCTTTCTACGCCGATCTGCTCCTGGCAGGACAGTCCTGGGCAGGAACCCACAGCTTCCCGGATCACCGTGGGCCTTCCCCCGCTGGTCTTCGGCGACTTCAGGCTCAGGCTCGGTCCGAGGGCGCCGGTTGGATGGTCTGCACCGAGAAGGACGCGGTGAAACTGGGCACCGGACATGCCAGTGTGCTGGAACTGCCGCTCTTCGTGGCGGAACAACGAGTGTCTGGCGGAGAGCTCCTGCTTGACTGGGTGGTGGCTCAGTTGGAGTGACGCCATGGGCCGCAAAAAGGCTGTGCCTTCCCACTGATGGCAGGGAAGGTTATGCTTGCGGCGACCAAGCCACTCCATCCGAGCGCCTTTTTTTAGGAGAAAACCATGTTCAGGCCAACCATTTATGGATCCCTGCTGCTCGCGGCCCTGGGCCTGCAGGCGGGGGACACCGTCAAGATCGCCCTCACTGGCCCCTTCTCGGGTGGCTCGGCCCCCATGGGCGTCTCCGCACGGGACGGCGCCAAGCTGGCCGTCGCCGAGATCAACGCCGCGGGCGGCATCCAGGTGGGCGGCAAGAAGATGAAGATCGAAATCATCGAGCGGGACGACGAAGCCAAGAATGAGCGCGGGGCCCTCATCGCCCAGGAACTGGCCGCCATGAGCGACCTGTCCGGCGTCATCGGCACCGTGAATACGGGCGTCTGCATTGCGGGCGACAAGCACCTGCAGGAGAAGGGCATCACCAAGATCATCTGCCCCGCCGCGGGTTCCAAGTCCATGACGCAATGGAGCGAGGCCGGGGTGAAGGAGAATTCCATCTTCCGCTTCGCCGCCTACGACGGCATCCAGGCGGCCATGGTGGTGGAGGAGGCTACCAACCGCGGGCTTAACAAGGTGGCCGTGATCTACGATTCCACCAACTACGGCATTTCCGGCCGGAATGACATGCTGGACCAGATCAAGAAGCAGGGCAACAAGCTCACGGTGGTGGCCGAGGAGAAGTTCAACATCGGCGACAAGGACATGACTGCCCAGTTGTTGCGGGCCAAGTCCGCGGGCGCCCAGGCCATCCTCATCTGGGCCATCGGCCCCGAACTGGCGGCCATCTCCAACGGCGAGGCCAAGATCGGCATGAAGGCTCCCCTCATCGGCGGCTGGACCCTGTCCATGTCCAACTACATCGACAACGCCGGTAAGAACGGCAACGGGACCCTCATGCCCCAGACCTTCATCGAAGACCCCATCACCCCCAAGGCCAAGAGCTTCATCAACGGCTACCACCAGACCTTCAAGGTCGGCCGCATTCCCTCCGCCGTAGCCGCGGCCCAGGGCTATGACGCCCTCTACATCCTGGCCGCCGCCATCAAGCAGGCCGGCAGCACCGACACCCACAAGGTCAAGCTGGCCCTGGAGGACCTGAAGGAGCCTGTGCAGGGCGTCATCGCCACCTGGAACCACCCCTACACCAAGTGGGATCCCGCGGACGTGACCACCCACGAGGCCTTCCGGCGTGAGCAGGTGGTCATGGGCATGGTGAAGGATGGCCGCGTGGTCTTCGGCAACGAGGCCGACCGGGCCCGCCTCATCAAGTCCGCCACCTCCGCCACGCCCGCCAAGGTCAAGGCCAAGGCCAAGACCAAGTAGCCTGGGCGCCCGCAAACCGGGGGGCTTCGGCCCCCCACTTTTTCTGACCCCTTCCGCGACAGGCCGGGCATGAATTCTTTGATCATCGGACAGATGGTGGTGAGCGGCGCCCTGATGGGACTGGTCTACGCCCTCATCGCCTACGGCTTCCAGCTGACCTACGCCACCAGCAAGAGCATCAACTTCGGCCAGGGCGAGCTGGTGATGATCTCGGCGTTCTTCAGCCTCACCCTCACCAACCTGGGCCTGCCCTACTGGGCGATGGTGCCCGGTGGCCTGCTCTTCGGAGCCATCATGGGCCTGGTGGTCGAGCGTGCGGGCGTGCGGCTGGCCCTGGAGCAGAAGAGCGAAGGCTGGATCCTGCTCACGATCATCATCGGCCTCTTCTTCTTCTCCACCGCCGAGAACATCTGGGGCCGAGACGACCGCCCCTTCCCCACGCCCATTTCCGCCGACCCGATCAACATCCTGGGCGTGGACGTGACCCGCCTTGAAATCTCCGTGGCCGTGGGCGTACTGGGCATCATGGGCCTCATCGAACTCTTCAAGCGCCGCACCCTGTTGGGCAAGGCCTTCGAGGCGGTGTCGGCGGACCGCGACGCGGCTGAACTCATGGGCATCTCCGCGACCCGCACCGTGATGCTCTCCTACGGGCTCTCGGGCGCAGTGGCCGCCCTGGCGGGCATCCTGGTCTCGCCCATCACGACCGTCGGCCCCACCATGGCCTCGGCCCTCATCCTCAAGGCCTTTTCCGTGGCTGTGGTGGCCGGCCTGGATTCCGGCTTCGGCGTAGTGCTCGTGGGCATGTTCCTGGGCGCGCTGGAAAGCCTGTCGAGCTTCTACCTGGGCAGCGGCTGGCGGGAAGCGCCGGGCCTCATCCTGCTGATCCTCGCCTTGGCCGTGCGGCCCACGGGCGTGTTCGGCAAAGCCATCATCAGGAAGGTGTGACATGAAACGCATCCTCCTCCTGCGCGGCGCCGAACTCATCGTCTTCGCCTTCCTCGCCACCATTCCCCTGCTGGTGGTGAATCCCTACGCCTTGGGCCTCCTCACCCTGTTGGCCATCTACGGCATCCTGCTCATCGGGCTGGATGTCACCGTGGGCTACCTGGGCCAGATAAACCTCGGGCATGTGGCCTTCCTGGGCCTGGGCGCCTATACCGCGGGCCTCGTCGTCACCAAGCTGGGGCTGGGCATGGCCCCGGCCCTGCTGGCCTCCATGGTTGTGGGTTTGCTGCTGGGTGGCCTCCTCGCCTTGCCTGCCCTTCGCCTGGAAGGGCCCCAGTTCGCCCTGGCCACCCTCAGTTTTGCCGCCCTCTGCACCACGGCTCTCAACGAACTGGAAGGGCTCACCGGCGGGGCCCAGGGCCTGAGCCTCTCCCGTCCGCCGGTTTTTGACCACGTGTTGACGCCGCCGCTCTTCTACTGGTTGTGCATGGCATTGTTGGCGGTCGTATGGATGCTCATGCGCAACCTCTTGGCCTCCCAGTGGGGCCGGGCCTTCGAGGCCCTGCGCGACAGCCCCATCGCCACCGACGCCATGGGCGTGGGCACCTACCGGCACAAGGTTGCGGCCTTCGCGCTGGGCTCGAGCCTCGGCGGCCTGGCGGGAGGGCTCTACGCCTTCAACTTCGAGTACCTCCAGCCCCAGAGCTTCACCTACGACCTGATGATCATCCTGCTGCTGGGCGTGGTGCTGGGCGGGCGCAAGAGCCTGTGGGGCGCCTTCGTGGGCGCCTCGGTCATCGTCCTGTTGCCCAATCTGCTTTCGAATCGCCACCTGTTCCAAATCTTCTCGGGTCTGGGCTTCGCCATGGCCCTGGCGGCGGGTCTGCGCGGCCTGGTGAAGAAGACCACGCGCCCCTTCCAGGCCCTGGCACCCGTCGTGGCCATGGGCATCCTGGTGGTGGGCGGACTGCTGGTTGAGAACACCGAGGATTGGCGCAAGGCCATCTTCGCCCTGATGCTCTTCTCCGTGGTGGTGGGCCTGCCCGAAGGCCTCATGGGCTTCCTCTCCATCTTCCTGGCCAAACTCTTCCGGGTGCCCCACGCACCCCTGCCCGCGCCCACAGACATCGAGACCCTCCTGCCACCCCGCACCGCCGATGGCTCGCCCCTGCTTATGCTCGAGGACCTCAAGCGCCACTTCGGCGGCGTGAAGGCCGTGGACGGCCTTTCCTTGAGCATCCGCTCAGGCAGCATCCACGGCCTCATCGGCCCCAACGGCTCGGGCAAGAGCACCCTGGTGAACGTCATCTCGGGGCTCTATACGCCCAGCTCCGGCCGCATCCTGCTCCGAGGCGCGGTGCTGCCCTCCGGCAGCCTCTACCGGGTATCGCAGTCCGGGGTGGCGCGGACGTTCCAGAACCTCCAGCTCTTCGCGGAGCTCACGGCCCTGGAGAACGTCATGGTGGCGCTGAGGGGCGTCTACCGCAGTCCCCTGCCCCTGGTGCTGCTGGGCCTGGCCCGCCGGGAGGAACGACAGGCCCAGGCCGACGCACTCTGCCTGCTCGACCGCATCGGGCTGAAGGACCAGGCCCTCACCAAGGCCAAGGATCTCACCTATGGTGCCCAGCGCTTCCTGGAGGTCGCCCGCGCCCTGGCCCGCAAGCCCGACCTGCTCATTCTGGATGAGCCCGCCGCAGGCCTCGCCCACCCGGACGTGGTCCAGCTGATCGAAATCATCCGGCGGGTCCACCGCCGCGGCATCAGCATCCTCCTCATCGAGCACCACATGGATGTCGTCAGCGAGCTGTGCGATTTGGTGACTGTGCTGGACGGCGGCAAGGTCATCGCCGAGGGCACGCCCGACGAGGTCAAGCGTGATCCAAAAGTAGTGGAGGCCTATCTGGGCCAGCCGGCCAGCCCTTCTGAACCCTCTCATGGCGGTGTCGAGCCGCTGCCCGCGTGAAGGAGATCGACATGCTCGTGGTGGACGACCTTCATGGGGGCTACGGCGCCAGCGAGGTCCTGACGGGCACGACCCTGACGGTGAAAAAGGGCACCCTGGTGGCGCTCATCGGTGCCAACGGCGCTGGGAAGACCACGACCATGCGGGCCATCTCCGGCGGCCTCAAACCCAGCCACGGCAAGGTCATACTCGACGGCCAGGAGGTCCAGGGCCTCGACGCCTCCCGGATCGCCCGCCTGGGTCTCGCGCACGCGCCGGAAGGGCGCAAGGTCTTCGGACCGCTGTCGGTGGAGGACAACCTCCTGCTGGGCGCCTACGGGTGGCTGCCCCGGTTTTTCGGATTCCATGCAAAGGCCAAGGAGGACCTGGAGCGCGTCTACGACCTGTTCCCCAAGCTGCGGGACCGGACCAAGCAGGCATCCGGCACTCTGTCCGGCGGTGAGCAGCAGATGCTGGCCATCGGCCGTGCCCTCATGGCCCGGCCCAAGGTGATGCTGCTGGACGAGCCCTCCATGGGCCTCGCCCCGGTCATCGTGCAGGAGGTCTTCAGGACCATCCGCCGCCTCAAGGAGGAAGGTATCACCCTCCTGCTGGTGGAGCAGTTCGCCAAGAGCGCCCTGGAAGTCGCCGACTATGCCTACGTCATGGAGCACGGCCGCATCGCCGTAGAGGGCACTCCCGACGAGCTGAGCCGCAACGAGCGTGTGATCGCCGCCTACCTGGGCTGAGCCCGCTCCGGGAGCTCCAGAATTAATTAACGATCTTGCCTTCTCCTTCCGTTGGAATTTGTAAATCGGACACGCATGGGTGCGGACCAAATACGGAGGGAATTCGAATGAAAATGGCAATCAAGGACATCCTGAAGCTGATCGCGGCCGGCGTCCTCACTCTGTTGATCTCGTCCCCCGCCAGGGCGGAAGACTGCCACGCCGAATATGACCGGAAGATCGATCACATCGAACACAAGCTGGCGAAAGAGCGCGACGAGGTCCGGAGAGACCACGATCGTCTTGAGAGGGCCTATCGCGAACATCGGGGAGACCCCGAGCGCAAGGAGGAGCTTCGCAGGGACCTGGAGCACGCGAAGGGAAGACTCCGCAGGGTGGAACAAGTCATGGAGGAGAAGCGTGCAGAGGCCAGGCGCGAACTCCACGAATGCGAAGAGCGACATCGGCATCACCACTAGCATTTCATTCTCCAGCGGCTCCCCAGCCACAACTGAGGGCCTATCAACAGCTCACTGGGCCGTTGCCAGAGTCACCTGCCTGCCAGCAATTCAGCGAGTTCAATCCCCGCCTTCCCTCACTCCAAAAGCCAAGGGCCCCCGGTTGGGGGCTCCCTGGCTTTTGGAGCGGGCGACCAGGATTGAACTGGCGACATTCAGCTTGGGAAGCTGACGTTCTACCACTGAACTACGCCCGCAGGACCTTCAGCTTAACGCAGTCCTTCAAGGGGGGGCTACCCCTTCCCTTGGGACTTCATCACCACTATGCGCTTGGCCTCTCGGCGCAGCAGCTCGGCCACGTTGCGGTCCTTGATGACCAGCTTCATGTCGCTATCGTAGAGCCGCTTCAAGTGGGTCAAGGCCACGGGCAGGGGCGTGCGGGGATTCATGACCAGGGCCTTGGTGATGGGGTATTTCTTCATCCATTCCCGGCTGTTGGAGATGATCCGCAGCACCTCCTCGTTCACGGTGCGCATCTGGGCGATGTAGGCCACCTCGCCTTCGGTGATTCGTCCGTTCCGGATGACATTCACCTGGATAAGACGGTTGGACTCGCGGATGAGAAGGGCCCGCTCCTCCTTGCCACCCTTGATGGCGAGCATGATCTTCTGGTTGGTTCTGAGCTTCATCACGCGCTGGGTGAGCGTGAGGTTGATCTCCTGGCCCTGGTCATCCACTGGGGGTTTCTGCGCCAGCAGGCGGCGTTCGGCCGCCATCTCCTCCGACTCGTCCTCGGCTTCGGCCTCCTCCTTCGATTTCTCCTTGGGCAGCGGAAGTTCCGACCATGCGCGATCGAGGCGGCCGGCCTCCACCTCTTCGATGATCTCCAGGCGTTCCTTCTTGACGTCTTCCGGGATCAGGCGCAGGACATCGAAGCGGAATTCATTGACGCGCCGCTTGATGACGTACTCGCCCTCCGGGTGCTCCTCCAGTAGGTCGAGGATCCCGGGGCGCTCCATCCACAGCACCTGGTTGTTCAGCACGATCTCGAGCACGGATCCCGGGAGGCTGGGCACCGAGGCTTCGACGATCGCCGAGGTGAGGGAGGGGTTCAGGAGGACAGCCTCCAGCAGGGCAGGTTCCTTGCGGTGGCAGAGCACCAACTGCAGGGGGGTCGGCGGGTCGATCGCTTCGATCAGAACTCCCGAGAGGAGCGATTCCGGCATGCTCGCGAAAAAGTCGAGGGCCCGCTTCGTGTAGGGCGTATCCTTCAATCCCGCATGGGCCAAGGCGAACAGCAGGTCCCGAGTAGGCACCGGAAGGCTGCCCCCCACCAGGGCCATGACCATGGGCTCAGGTAACCCGCCCTGGAGGAACCGCTCAACGATAGGGTGCATGCTCATGGCCGGGATCCATCCTCGTCATCATCAGGCACCGGTGCCCCTTCAGGTAGTTCAGGGGGTGCGAGTCTCAGCCAATGCCCTTCTTCATCGAACTTGCCGGTCCAGGCCTCTCCCACGCTCTGGCCGTGGACGATGCGATGGCCGGCCACCTCCACGTTCACCACTCCAGCGTTGTCGAGTCGAAGCGTGAAGGGTCCCTTCACCCGGAGGCGCCAGGGCTCAGACACCCGTAGGGTCCGCGCCAGGGGCTGCCCGCCGAGCTCGGCCTGGGGATCGATGCGCACATTGCAGGTGTCCATGACTCGAAGGCTCACCAGCACACCCTGCTGATTCAAGGGAGCCTCGGGCAGAAGCTCGCCAAGCACTGGATAGGGCGAGGCGGAAGGCGCGGGAGGCGGGGGCAAGGTGGGCCTGGTGAGGACCGTCAGATAGCTCGGTGGCGGCTTGTGGCCCAGGCTGGGCCCCGGCACCACTAGCCAGAGCAGCACCAGCACTGAGACAGCCGTCAGCACACCCATGACCACCCGCTCGAGCCGCTCTTGCCTGGGATCGGGTGGTTCCAGTTCCTGCACACCGGGAACAATCTGGAAGGCCCCCGTGTGGTATTCAAGATCCACATCCAGACGGGCGGCCAGTTGACGGGCCAGGGGCCTGGGACGCCCCGGCGGCAGCGCTTCCCAATGATCCCCCTCAATGGCCTCGAGATGCCGAAGGGGAAGCTTGAGCTCTGTGGCCAGTGCCTCCAGAGTGAGGCCCTTGGCCTCGCGGGCCTGCTGGATCAACTGACCGACGGATTCTTCAGTCATCCAGTCCACCCCACGGGCAGTTCCTTCAGCAGCCTCGCCAACTGTTCGCGCCGCTCGCCCCGGTTGAGGCGGCGATCATCCAGGCTTCCTCGATGGGCCATGGTGTCCGTGAGGGTTCGCTGGAGATCGTCCGGTGTGATGAAGTCCCGGCCTTCGAGCCAGGCCTCGGCTTGGGCGAGCCCCAACCAGTGCTTCGCGGCGCGGCTCGAGCAGAACCCCCCATCGGCGCGGATGCGCTCCACCATCCGCTCGACGTAATCCAGGACCGCTTCCGAAACCTTCACGTTCCGCACAGCCTCGCGGGCCTGGCGCCACCCGTCCAGATCCAGCACCGGCGAGAGTGTATCCAGCCGCTCGGCACCCGCTTCTCCTGTGAGGATGAGTCGTTCGGCGGCACGATCCGGGTAGCCGAGGTGGATGGTGCAGGAGAAGCGGTCCAGCTGGCTTTCGGGCAGGGGGAAGGTGCCCGCGTGATCCAGCGGGTTCTGGGTAGCAATCACGAAGAAGGGCTCCGGAAGCTTGTGTGTGTTTCGATCCAGGGTGACCTGCCCCTCCACCATGGCTTCAAGCATGGCGCTCTGGGTCTTGGGCCCGATGCGATTCAGCTCATCCAGCAGCAGGACATGGCAGAATACTGGGCCAGGCTGGAAGCGGAAACCCTGTTCCTTCGCATCCCAGAGGTGGACGCCCAACAAATCCGAGGGCAGCAGATCGTTGGTGCCCTGGACGCGCTGGAAGCTGCCGCCGAGGATGCGGGATAGCCCCTTGGCCAGGGTGGTCTTCCCCACGCCGGGCAGATCCTCCAGCAGGACATGGCCGCCCGCCAGCATGGTCGCGAAGGCCCGCCGCACCTGAGTTTCCTTGCCCACCACCACGGATTGGAGCGCAAGGAGCCCAGCCCGTGCCGCCGGACGGATCCCCTCCGGACTCCGGACCGGGGGGACAAGGATGGATGGGACCTGGGTCATGGGGCCTTCCGCGAGTGATTGCTTTCTCCCTCTGTCGCACGACGCATCGCGTTGTGCTCCTGCTCGCCCTTCGGGCTTGCGGAGGTGGAGCCTC
>Ga0182021_10000325_pt1 | contig 48998 bp, 38 predicted proteins | sample 612E3MmetaG_FD_120493 | JGI IMG/M metagenome (GOLD analysis project Ga0182021, IMG submission 120493) | Permafrost microbial communities from Stordalen Mire, Sweden - 612E3M metaG (Illumina Assembly) | ecosystem: Environmental > Terrestrial > Soil > Wetlands > Permafrost | place: Sweden... | reverse complement strand
GCATAGCCCGAGTCCTGGTTGTTCTTCCTCACCAGGCCGATCTCGGAGTGTGCGACCGTGCGCAAGGTGAGCGGCATCAGGTCTCCAGCCTCATCTGGGTTCGCCCGATCCTAAGGCTGTCGGATGCCGTGACCACAGTCGGAGTCACGACTCTCACCTCGTTGACGAAGGTTCCGTTGGTGGAGCCGAGGTCGGTGAGGACCCAGTCGCCGTTCGGACGGCGCGCGAGAGACGCGTGGTCGCCGGACACGTAGTCGTCGTCGAGGATCAGCGCGCACTCGGCGGAGCGTCCGATCCGGAACTCGTCGACGAGCGCCAGCCGGGTGCCTGTCTGGGGGCCGGTGTCGATCGCGAGGACCTTCACCTCGTTCTTCCCGCGCTTCCGCGGCTCAGGCGACCGAACCGCCGCGGAGGCCTTGCCCCTCTCGCGCGGGCCGACGACCGGGGCTGTACGGAAGAGGTCTGTACGGATGACGTTGGCCACGAGCAGTACGAACAGCCAGAGAACGGCGACGAACGCCACTTTGAGCAGCGTGACGATGAGATCCGCCATGTGGTCAGCGCCTCAGCTGGCCGCGGGCGCGTGGACGAGCAGCCGGGTCGAGCCGATGTCGATACGGGTGCCGTCGGTGACGTCCGCCTCGCGGACCTTGCGTCCGTCAACCGTGATGCCGTTCGTCGACCCGAGGTCGACGATCCGGATCGTCTGGGCCTCGCCCGTACCGGTCACGATGAACTGCGCGTGCCTGCGCGAGATGCCCGGGTCGTTGATCCGCAGGTCGGCCTCCGTGCCGCGGCCGATGACGAGGCCGGGCGGGTTGAGCGGGTGACGGACACCGTTCACCTCGACGACGAGGGCGGCCCGGCGCACCTGGGTCGTGGACGCCTCCTCGCCGGACGTGACGAGCGCCACCGCATCCGAGGTCACGACGAACCGTCCGGTGGGAAGGTCCTTGCGCTCCTCGTAGTGGATCGCGATCGGTCCGTTGAAGACGTAGCTCCGCTGGATCGCGTACTCCCTCAGCTCGGCGACGATCTCGTCGTTGAGGGTGCGCGAGTACGGGAACAGCCGGGCGTAGTCCTGTACGGACAGGCCGACCAGGAAGTCGTTGGGTACGAGTCGCTTGTCGCGACTCAGCAGCTGGGCCTCGCTGTCGAGCTCACGCAGCAGTCTCGCGGTGATCTCGACGGGCTGGACGTCACCGCGGAAGGCACGCGCGAATGCCGCGTTGACGGCGCCTTCGATCTTCTTCTCGACATTGCCGATGAACCCCATGAGCGCCTCCTTCCCTCTGCTCGCCTCTACGGCGACGCGGTACTGACCGTCCGATGCTACCCAGTCTGGCTGTCTGCGGTCGTCCCGACGCCCCGCAGCGTGGGATTGCCGACGAGATCGGCCGCCGGTCCGGAGCCGGAATGCCCGCGCTACAGTCGGATCCAGTACGTGATTCAGAGAGGTGCCGATGCCAGCACTGCCCCTTGACCCTTCGACCGACGAGCCCGCGCACGGCCACACCCATGAGGCTGATCACGAGATCTTCGACGAGGACAGCCTGCGCGAGGACCAGCCGTACGCCCAGCTCGAGGACGACCCCGAGGACTACCGCACGCCGCGATCCCCGGACTCCGAGGGCGGCGGGTCCTGGTAGGTCAAGCGAGCCGCAGACCCGCGGCACGTACGACGCGGTCGGCCTGACCACCCACGTGGGTGACGGCCTCGCCCAAGCGCGTGAACTGCGTGTCGTACGTGTCGTACGCGCGGTCAAGAGCCTCTGACTCCGACGACGCGTCCAGCCACTCGTCGTACTGCGCGTCCGGGTCGGTCACGATGACGTGGAACGGCAGCCCCAGCTCCTTGGCCGCCGCGCGGGTCGCGTGATGCAGGCGGATGTGGTCAGGATGGCCGTACCCGCCGTCGTCGGCGTACGAGACGAGGTCGGTCGCCGCGACGGCCAGCGCGAATGCTGCGATGTCGCCCGCGACCTCCCCCGCATCGGCAGCTGTCAACGAGTCCGGTCCGGCATCGTCCCCAGGCCCCGCCAGCGTCGGCGTCACCCAGCGCATGCCCGAGTCGGTGTAGCGACGCGGCGGCAGTCCGAGCGCCCGTGCGGGGGGGGCGCCGAGATAGGCGTGCCCAGCAACACCCAGCGCCGCGATCGCGGTCGCCAGCTCGTGCTCCCGGATGGCGGCCAGCTCCGGCGTGCCCTCCAGGGCTGCGTACGGACCGGGCCGCACCTCACCCTGCTCGCCGCGTGTCGCCGTCAGCACGACGACAGCGTCACCCCGCGCACGCAACGCCAGCGCAAGCGCCCCCGTGGCCAACGTCTCGTCGTCGGGATGGGCGTGGCAGAGCAGGTACGTACGGACCGTCACGACGCCAGACGCTACACGTGCCCGTCGGCGTGGAAGTCGCCGTTGCGGGGCCTGGTCTCGACATCCGGTGGCAGGTCCAGCGGCCGCGTGCCTTGGTCGTACGACCCGTCCCGCGCGTCGAGCAGCCGCTCGTACACCTCGGTGAGGCACTGGGCCGTGTTGTGCCACGCGTACTGGCGGGCGTGGATCCGGGCCACGGTGCCCATGCGGGCCAGCAGCACGGGGTCGGCCAGCAGGCGGATCATCGCCGAGGCCCAGTCGTTCGGCAGGCGGCTGTCCATGAGCTGACCGGTCTCGCCGTGGACGACCGCCTCGCGCAGGCCGCCGGCCGACGACGCGATGACCGGCGTCCCCGAGGCCGCCGACTCCAGCGCGACGAGGCCGAACGTCTCGGAGTGGGAGGGTACGAGGGTTAGCAGCGCACCGCGCATCATCTCCGCGAGGCAGTCGCGGCTCTTCGACCCCATGAACGTCACGTACTGGCCGAGGTCCAACCGGTCGACCATCGCACTGAGCTCATCGGCGTAGCCCGCGAAGTCCTTGCTCACCTCGCCGGCGACGACGAGGTGGGGTCGCAGTTCCACGGGCACTTGGGCCAGTGCGGCGATGACCAGGTCGGGGCCCTTGAGGGGCTGCAGCCTGCCGGCGAACAGCATGTAGCCCTTGGAGCAGGCCGGGCCGCGTTCATGCGGCCAGGTCCACTTGGCCTCGTCCGGGGCGCGCGGCCGGAACTGCTGGGCATCGACGCCCGGTGGCACGATCACCACGCGGTTGGGGTCTGCGCCGCAGCGGGTCACGACCGTACGGGCCTCGGCCGCGGAGATCGCGACGACGAGATCCGACTCCATCGCCAGCAGCGACTCCCCCGTGACGCGCGCCGGCGACTCGGGCGGCTCGCCCTCGCTGAGGTAGTCGCCGGGCAGTGCGGCGACCGAGTGATAGCTCTGTACGTGGGGAACCCCCCACAGCCGCGCCAGCGGCAACGCGGCCATGCCGCTCATCCAGTGATGGCTGTGGATGACGTCGTACGGGTCGAGCTCGCCCATCGACATCGCGAAGTCAGGAATGTACGCATCGATCGCCGACTTCGCGAGGTGCTCCGCCGGGCCCGCGTCGAGGTGGCGTACCCGCACTCCCCCGCCGAGGTCCACGATGTCCGGCTGGTCGGGGTCGCTGCGCCGGGTGATGAGGTCGACCGTGTGCCCCAGCTCGGCGAGCGCCTCGGCGGTGTGGCGCTCGACGACATTCATGCCTCCGGCGTCACCCGATCCCGGCGCATCAAGGGGAGAGGTATGCATCGACACCATGGCGATGCGCAGCGGACGAGAGATCGGCACGACCGAATCGTAGGCGCCACCACCCAGGCTTCGTTCTCCGTCCAGGGCGGAAGCTGCTGAGGCGCTCCGCCGGGTCGGGCGCCCGAGGCCCATCAGGAACCGTGGTTGACGTACCGCCGTCTCACAGACGTGCGGCCCCTACAGTGGGTGGTGTTGATCGGAGGCAGTGAATTGACCGCTTTCCTCGTCATCGGCGCCGTCGGGATCGTGCTTCTTCTGTTCTCGCTCGTCGTCGGGGAGCACCTGCACGGCATCTTCGATGCCCTCGGTGGTGGTGACTGGTTCACGGGGTCGTCCCTCGCTGCCTTCCTCGGCGCCATGGGATTCGGCGGCGCCATCGTGGACCAGCTCACGGGCAGCACCGTTCTCTCGGTCGTCGGTGGGCTGGCCCTCGGGCTGGCCTTCGGGGCGCTCACCGCGTACGGCATGCTCAGGCTGCGTCGCAGCGACACCGGCGGCGTCGTGACCACGCAGGAGCTGCTCAACGCCCCGGGTGTCGTGCTCTCCGATATCCCCGCTCTGGGCTTCGGCGAGATCAGAGTGACCCGCCAGGGCCAGATGATGAAGCTGAACGCCAAGTCCGCCATCCCGCTCGCGACGGGCACCCAGGTCACCGTGATCGATGTCCTGAGTGCGACGGCCGTCGTCGTCGAACCCACCTACAGGTAGTCGCAGTACGTTCCAGAACTAAGGAGCAGTCGTGTTCGGTCTTGCCCTACCCATCCTCGGCCTCGTCGCCATCGTCGTGCTGCTGGCGATCGTCATCATCACGCGCTACAAGGTCGCCGGCCCCAACGAGGCGTTCATCATCACCGGCGCACGCGGCAAGGAGCTCGCGGACAGCGCCGGCGTCATGACCCAGGACCTGTCCGGCCAGCGGGTCGTCATGGGCGGCCGCGCCTTCGTCGTGCCGTTCGTCCAGCGCCTCTACATCCTCGACCTCTCGAGCCGCCGTATCCCCGTCACCATCCGTGGCGCCGTGTCCGGGCAGGGCGTCAAGCTCAACCTCGACGGCGTCGCGATCGTCAAGGTCGGCGGCAACGAGGACCAGATCCGTGCGGCGGGCCAGCGGTTCCTCACCCAGCAGGAGTCGATCGAGCCGTTCACGCAGGAGGTGCTCGCGGGCGCGCTCCGTTCGATCGTCGGCTCGATGTCGGTGGAACAGATCATCCGTGACCGCGCCGCGTTCGCGCAGCGGGTCGCCGAGGAGTCCGAGGCGGCGCTCACCGGCCAGGGCCTCAACCTCGACACGTTCCAGATCCAGGACATCACCGACGACGGCACGTACCTCTCCGACCTCGGACGCCCCGAGTCCGCTCGCGTCGGCCAGGTCGCCGCGATCGCCGAGGCCGGCGCACGCCAGTCCGCGGAACAGGCCCGCATCGCCGCCGAGCAGCAGATCGCCATCGCCCACCGGGCGCTGATGCTGAAGCAGGCCGAGATCAAGGCCGAGACGGATGCCGCTTCCGCGCAGGCCGCGGCAGCGGGCCCCCTCGCACAGGCGGACCGGGACCAGGCGATCCTCACGGAGCAGGAGAAGGTGGCTGTACGTCAGGCTGCGCTCACCGACCGTCAGCTCGATACCCAGGTGCGCAAGCCGGCCGACGCCGAGCGGTACCGGATCGAGACCGAGGCCGCTGCCGCGCGCCAGGCCGTCATCCTGCAGGCGGAGGCCTCGAAGGCATCCGCGATCGCGGCAGCCGAGGCGGAGGCCGAGAAAGCACGCCTCGTCGGTGTCGGCGACAAGTCCCGCCGCACGGCACTCGCCGAGGCGGGGGCGATCGAAGGCGCCAAGGCCGGTGAGGCCGAGAAGGCGCGTCGTATCGCCGAGGCCGACGCGCTGCGGGCCGAAGGCGAGGCAGCCGGTGCCGCGATCCTTGCCAAGGGCCAGGCCGAGGCGAAGGCCATGGAGCTCCGCGCCGAGTCGTACAGCCACTACAACCAGGCGGCCGTGCTCGAGATGCTCGTCTCGGTGCTGCCGGCGATGGCACGCGAGGTCGCCGCGCCGATGGGCCAGATCGACAAGCTCACGGTGATCAGCTCCGATGGTGCGAACGCGCTGCCGAAGCAGGTCGGCCAGAACGTCGTACAGGTCCTCGAGATGCTCAAGAACACGACGGGTATCGACCTCGAGGCGCTGGCCCGCAAGTACACCGACGTGGACGCCGTCCCGGCCGTGACCGACGGTACGACCGCCACACCGAAGTACGGAAGCGACAAGGCCTGACACGTACGCAGCGCACGACGGCCGGTCCACGCAGGTGGGCTGGCCGTCGTCGCATGTGCAGGATCGATCGGGACCTGTAGCGCTATCTACGGAATGTCCAAGATTTGCCCATACAGTCCCGATGAGATCAGGAGCCGAGCCCCAGGCGCTGCGCCTTGTCCGAGACCTTCTGGTCGAAGTGATGCCTCTGGACGACGGCGCGGGTGTGCGTGCCGACGGAGATCATGTCCTCTTCGTCGAAGACGGTGACCGAGAACGACACGCTGCGAGGCTCGGTGTGAGTGACCGTGACCTCCGCACGAATAGTGGCGCCGACCGGCGTTGGCGCGGAATGGCTCACGTCGATGACGGTACCGACCGAGATCTCGCCCTCTTCCAGGTGCGGCGCCAACGCCTCTGCGCAGGCAGCCTCGATGAACGTGACAAGGGCAGCAGTCGCAAGGACATTCGGCATGTCGGCGAACAAGGGATAGTCGCCCCGCCCGGAAGGGACTGTCATCGTCTCGTCAACCACCCTGAGAAGTGAATGGGTGGCACCTTGGGCTAGTGCGGGCTTCATAAGCGGACCTTACGCGCCGGGAATCACGAATGGGAGGCGATGAGGACGCTCGACCGGAGGCCGTACGCCCTGAAAGTGTCACGGTGGATCGTGTGCCACCCGGCTGGCAGATGGTCGGCAAGGACGAGAGGTCGGCATCCCGCGGTCAATCGGGGATCCACAGAGAACAGCCGCATCCAGGCCTCCGACAGCAGATGCGCCGCTCCCCGATCTGCAGGAGAGAGACTGGTCACCGCGACCATGCCGTCCGTTCGCAGCACTCGCGCTGACTCCGCGAAGAACGTCGCGATGGCTTCCGGCGAGAGCAGGTCGAGCACGTACGTGGCGACCACACGATCACAGCTGTGGTCCTCGATCGGCCATGGTGAGTGGCCATCGACACCGACGATGCGGGCACGATCCGTCCACGGCCGTACCCGGTCGCCAGCAAGGGACACCATGTGTGAGCTGACGTCGAGCCCGAGGTACGTGGCGTCCTCAGGGAGATGGCGCGACAGAAGCCGCTCCGCCAGTGCTCCGGTTCCGCAGCCGACCTCCACCACGCTTCGGGCCTGCTCGAAGTCGCCGGAGCGCACCATCTCCTCCACGGCGGGAGACTCGTAGAAGGCCTGGGTGTCCTGCCAGCGTCCGATCCGGTCATAGACCGCGGCCGCCTGTGCGTTGGTCAGGTAGGCAGGACGACGTCTCATGTGGCTCACACTAGGCGCGAAACGAGGACCGCGGACCGCACAAGCGGGGTTCGCCAAGGTCCGTCCCGGAGTGCCCGTTCCCGCGCCTTCGATCGGCGCGCGGCAGGCTTCGCAGGATGGATAGAGTGGATGTGATGTCTGCTGACCCGCCACCGACCCTGGTGGTACGAACGGTTCAACGGCACAACCCTCTCCCCTTGTCCGACTCGCTCTCGGGTGATGTCACGGGCGCCTGGACGCACGGCGCCGATGGGCTCGTCGGCCTGGGTGCGGCGCTGATTCTCCCCCTGCGCGACGGGCTCGACGAGGCGGCGGACATCTGGCGGCGGATCGTGGCGACTGCCGCGGTCGACGACCAGGTCCATGTCGAGGGCTCCGGGCTCGTGGGCTTCGTGTCGACCGCGTTCGACGGCGAGGGCGGCCGCATCGTCGTACCGGCCCGCATCCTCGGACAACGCGACGGGGTCACGTTCGAGACCACGATCGACGGCGGGATCGTACGCGACGTTGCTGGTCCGGCCGGACCCGGCGAGGTCGTTGTCGTCGACGGCCCGGTAAGCGGCACAGAGTGGCGTGACCGGGTCGCCGAGGCGTCCGCCCGGATCCGTACCGGCGCGCTGGCGAAAGTCGTCCTCGCACGCAGCGTCGTGGCAACGACCGAGAACCCAGTCGACCTGCGGTGGTTGGCGCTGCGGCTGGCCGAGGCCTACCCCGACTGCTGGACCTACCTCGTGGGACCGCTCGTGGGCGCGACGCCCGAGCTGCTCGTACGGCTGCGGGACGGTGTCGCCGAGTCGCGGGTTCTCGCCGGGACCGTGTCGCGCGCGGACGACCCGGTCGAGGACGAGGCCCTCGCCGCCTGGCTGGTGGCATCGGCGAAGGACCTCTCCGAGCACGCGTACGCCGTGCAGTCGGTCACCGAGAGACTGGAACCACTAGGGGAGCTGCAGGTGACGGGCCCGTCGCTGCTGACGTTGCCGAACGTACGCCACCTGGCCACCGACGTGCGGGTCGCCGTCACGGGTCGCAGCGTCCTCGACCTCGCCGCGGCACTCCACCCGTCGGCGGCCGTGTGCGGCACTCCCCGCGAGGATGCGCTGGCGCTCATCGCCGAGATCGAGGGCATGGACCGTGGCGTGTACGCCGGCGGCGTGGGCTGGATCGACGCGGCCGGCGACGGCGAGATCGGGATCGCGCTGAGATGCGGTGTGCGTACGGGAGAGCACGAGCTGGTCGCCTTCGCCGGCGGCGGCATCATGGCCGACTCCGTACCGGATGCCGAACTCGCCGAGACCGACGCGAAGCTGCGACCTGTACTGGGGGCGCTCCGATCCTGAGCCGCTCCACGGCTCGTACGACGATCGGCACGCCCCCCACGAGCAAGGTGCCGTGGCTAGGCAAGGCGACTTCCCACGCGAGGTTCCCAAGCCGAGTAGAGCTTCCCAACCCGCCCACGACTTGGGAACCCTCCACACCGGTTGGGAACCCTCCACACCGGTTGGGAACCTGCGCGGGGCACTGGGGCAGGTGGGTCCTGTGGCGACTTCCCTGACAGTCAGAGGCCGGCGTGGAGCCGAGCGAGGTTCGTACGGCTGGTGGCGACCTCCACCACGGTGACCCCGAGAGGGATGTCAGCCAGCGCGCCGGGCAGGTCGGCCAGCTGGACCTTCTGATGGAGGACTCCGTAGCCGGCGCAGAGCGAGGCCAGATCGGCGCCGACAGGCGTCGCGAACACCCGCTCGAATGCCTCTGGGTGGCCCGCGTGCTCGAGGGTGGCGAAGATGCCGCCGCCATCGTCGTTGGCCACGACGATCTGCAGGTGGAGGCGATCGCGCTCGATCGCGGGGATCGCCAGACCGTTGATGTCGTGCAGGAGCGTGAGATCGCCGAGGTACGCGCGGGTGGGGCGGCCGGATGCGATCGCGACGCCGACTGCGGTGCTGATCGCGCCGTCGATCCCCGCGAGACCCCGGTTGGCGACGATCAGGGCGTCGCTCGGCAGCTCGGTGGCCACGAGGTCGAGATCACGGACGGCGTTGGACGAGCCGACGAACAGTGCGCTGGCGGGGGTTGTCGCGGCGGCGACCGCCTGCGCGACATGGAGCCCTGTGACCACCGGCCAGGCGTCGATCGCCTCGATCGCATCCATCGCACGTGTGAGACCGGCTTCCGCCCACTCGTACAGCCAGGCCGGGTCGTCGCTGCCGGCGACGGTGACGGCTCCCACGCGGACGGCAGCCCGGCCGGGGCCGAGGTCGTCGGGGTGCCGCACGACCTGGACGACCTGGACGCGCTCGTCGTCCAGCAGCGACGTCACGGGGCGCGACAAGGTCGGGCGCCCGTACACGACGACGCGTTCCACGCGGTCGGCCAGGCTCGGGAGGATCAGCCGGTACGCGTCGACGCGAGCAGCTCCGAAACGCGCGCCCGATGTGGGTTCGGCCAGGAGCGGCCAACGCGCCAGCTCGGCGAGGGCGCTCGCCTCGGGCCCGGCTCCGTCCCCGGCGACGACGACGGTTCGTGGCCCCAGCCCCAGCTCGGCCACGGCGAGCTCGGGGAGCGGCCAGTGGACGTCGGTTGGTGGGGTCGGCGGGGGCAGCATCACCCTGTGGTGCGGCGGAGGCTGGAGCGGTACGTCGAAGCAGACGTTGAGGTGCGCTGGGCCTGGGCGACGGTCCGTACCGCCCTTCGCCGCCGCGAGGGCGTCCAGCCACGGCGTGCCGTCGGTCGTCACCGGGTCGATGTCCGCGCAGTACGCGATCGAGGCCAGCAACTTCCCTTGTGAGTCCGAGGTCTGGTTCGCCCAGGTGCCGCGCAGGCGTACGGGGCGGTCAGCCGTGACGAGCAGCAGCGGGACGCTACCGTGATGGGCCTCCATGGCCGCCGGGACGAGGTTCGCGACCGCGGAGCCGGACGTGGTCACCACGACCGCCGGGTGCTCCGGGTCGGCGCGGCCGATGCCGAGCCCGAGGAACGCGGCGCTGCGCTCGTCGTGGCGTACGTGCAGCCGCAGCCGGCCGTCGCGCTCCGCAGCCGCGACCACGTACGCGATCGGGGCCGAGCGCGAGCCCGGCGACAGCACCACGTCACGCACGCCGGCGGCCACGAGGTCCGCGATCAGTCGACCGGCCGCCTCGATGGAGGAGCTCATGCGGCCCTCCTCGAGTCGAGGACTCGCCAGCACCCGGCGAGTCTGTCCAGCCACCACCGCGTACGGTCGGGCGATGCGGCGAACCGCTCGGGATCGGGCACGGGTGCGCTCGGCCGAGCGGTCAGCCAGCCCGAGGTCGGCAGGAGGGGGTCGGCGCACACGTCGGACGAGAAGAGCGCGACCGTGCCGAGCCCGCAGGCGAGCGGTTCTGACGGGAGGGCCGCGGCCGCGGCTACCCCCGCGGCCATACCGACGCTCGTGTCGAGGGCCGACGACACCACCAGGCGTACGCCCAGCCGTGACAGCTCGTCGGCCACCTCCAGCGTCCGTACGACCCCGCCGAGCGGTGCGACCTTGACCACGGCGACGTCGATCGCGCCCGTACGTGCGACGCGCAGCGGGTCGTCGGCCTTGCGGATCGACTCGTCGGCCGCGAGCGGGACCTGTACGTGCGCGCGGTCGAGCAGCTCCCGCAACGCCACCAGGTCTTCGACCGTTCCGCATGGCTGCTCGGCGTACTGCAACCCGACCTCCGCGAGCGATCGCAGCGCGATCAACGCCTCGTCCACCGACCACGCACCGTTCGCATCCACCCGGATCGCGGCTTCGGGGCGGGCGCCACGCACAGCCCGTACCCGTGCGATGTCGTCGGCGAGGGTCTGCCCTGCCTCGGCCACCTTGACCTTGACCGTCCCGCAGTCGCCGAAGCGGTCGAGGATCGCGGGAACCTGGTCGGCGGTGACCGCGGGAACCGTGGCATTCACCGCGATACGATCCCGTCGCGCGGCGGGCCATCCCTGCCAGGCCGCTTCGATCCCCGACGCGAGCCAGGCGGCCGCCTCCTCGTCGTCGTACTCCACGAACGGCGCGAACTCTCCCCAACCGTGCGGACCGTCGAGGAGCAGAGCCTCACGGTCGATGACGCCGCGGAACCGTACGCGCATGGGAAGTGTCACCACGTGCGCACTCGCGAGAACTTCGTCGAGAGGCGGCAGCGTCACGGGCACCGGCGAATCCTCCCACGTTCTGGATGGTGCCTCCTCGACGAGCCGACGCGAACCGGGCGCTCTGCGTACCGAGCGCCTCACCGGCGCGTGCGATAGGAGCGGCGGGTCTCCGGGCCCTGGGGCGTCGAACCCAGTGGGCGCTGTGGCCGGAGGGCAGGGAACGGGCCGTCCTGGCAGGCGCGACAGTAGAAGACGACGCGACCCGTGTCGTCGAGCGGGGCGACCTCGATCGTCGTCCCGCAGCGGCGGCACGGCAGGCCCGACCGGCCATGGACGTAGTCATGCTGGCCCTCGACCCGGCTGCCCGTGATCGTCCGCGCGTACGTGTCCTTGTTCGCGTTGAGCAGCGTGTGGGCGCGGGCCACCGTACCGGCCAGCCGCTCGGGGCTGATCTCGCCGACGGGCTTCCACGGCGACAGCCGCTGCAGGAACAGGGTCTCCGCGACGTACACCGTGCCGAGCCCTGCGAGATTGCGCTGGTCGAGCAACGCGGCGCCGATGACGGCTTCGGGTGTCGCAGCCAGGTTGGAAACGGCGCGGTCGGCATCCCACGCCGGCCCGAGTACGTCGGGCCCGAGATGACCGACCAGGGTGTGCTCGTCCCGGGTGGCCACGAGGTCGAGCATGCCGAGCCGGGTTCCCAGCGCAACGTACGCGTCGGTCGCCAGTACCGCTCGTACCGCCGGATCGCCCCACCTGCTGCGTCCCTCACGCGGTGCGACCCGCCAGCGACCCTCCATCTTCAGGTGAGAGTGGAGGGTTCGGCCGGAGTCCAGTCGATGCAGGATGTGCTTGCCGAAAGCCACCACTTCGATGGTCGTATCCCCGATCAGGTCAGCGGTGGCCAATGACGGCCAGCGGAGGTCGGCGATGATGAGTTCGCGGCCGTTCAAGGCGGAATGGAGTCGCCGCGCAGTCTGGAACACCGAGTCGCCCTCTGGCACTTCCCCATTGTGTCAATCGCCCCAAGAGGGGGCCAAAACCGTCGCCAGGGTTCAACGTTCGACGACACAAACATTGATGATTTCTCATCTGCACTTCAGGTCAAATCCGGGCTGACATACTCAGGCCGGGCTTCGCGGTGGAGCCCTATTGGTACGCGCCCCCGTGGGTGCGCTTTCTGCGCACACCACCCCCTAGGAGTAGGCATGCATCCCAGGCACATCGACGCCCATCAGCTGAGGCCCTCCACCCCTCGAGGCCGACGCTGGACAGTCCTCGGCCTGGTGAACGCGATGGTCATGTCCCTGACCATGGCGGGCTTCTTCATCGTCGCTTCTGCCTCTCCGGCGCACGCCGCCGAGACGCCGCCGATCGCCATCGCCGTCTCGGGGCCGACCGACGCGCTCATCCAGTCGGGCGGGACTCCTCTGACGTTCACCGCGACCGTCACGAACCCCTCGCCCAACCCCAACGGCTACAACCTCGGCTACAAGGTGACGCTCCCGCCAGGGGTCACCTTCGTCAACTCATCCGTCGGTGCCCCTGATGTCATCGACACGTCCGGGACGTCGACTGTTCTGTTCTTCGAGAACGTGGCCGACATCCTGACGAGCTCGACGAACACCCTCTCGGTCGACGTCAAGGCGTCGGACACCACGTACCGCGTGAACGCACCCGTCAGCGTGACCATCGACGCGTACGCGAACTCCGATCCCCGCACTGCCCCGACGATGTCCGGTACGACTGTGACCGGCGACTCCGGGAAGGCCGAAGCCGCCGCGACGTCGATCATCAAGGCCATCAAGATCACCAAGTCCGAGCCCAGCCTGGAGAACGAGCTCGTACGCGGCGTGCACGATCACACCACGCTGTACACGCTCAAGGTCACGACGAACGGCGCTAACACCAACAAGTCCGTGGTCGTCGACGACTATCTCCCTGCCGGCCTGGAGTTCCTCGGTTGTGGCACGTGGGACAACACGACCATCTCGCCCACCTCCGGCCTGCCGGTGGAATACCCCGGCGCCCCTCGCCTCGACGTCTCGACTCCTGACGAGACCCTGGCCACGCTCGCCCTGCCCCTCACCGGGACCACCTCCGGGTGCCTCGTCCCGACCTCGGTCACCACCGTCACCGTCGATCCCGACGGCCCCGGTTCGGCGCCGCTCGGCGTCTATACCCACGTCGTCTGGACCATCGGGAACATGTCGGCCGCGTCGGAGCTCAACATCACCTACCGCGCCGGCATCCCCATGCGGGAGAACACGATGACGTGGCCAGGCGCAACCCCGGCGACGGTCTGCTCGGCCGGCAACTGCGACCAGGCGGCCAACCTCGACAACAACTCCGGCCCAGAGACCACCGACGAGCAGAACCTCACCAACGTCGCGTCCGCCAACGGCACATACAACGGGACGGTCGCGCCCGCCACGAGCGCCGCCGTCACCGACACGAACAGCCTCACGATCACCGCCGAGAACCTCGCGATGCAGAAGTCCGTGGACCAGACCAAGGTCGTTCGAGGTGGGATCTCGACCTGGACGCTGAAGCTGGAGACCGGTGAGTACCGCTCGGTCGACAAGAACCTCTTCATCACCGACACCTTGCCCAACGGCCTCTGCCCGCTCGGCGGCAACACCAACTACGCCCACAACCCCGACGGCCAGGACGCCGAATGCGCGTCGACCGGGCTGGACCCGTCGTTCCCGTACGCGTCCGATCCTGTCGAGAACTCCGACGGTACCTGGACGGTGACCTTCGCCGTCACGGCCGGCATGACGGCCAACTCCACGCTCTCCATCAGCTTCCCGACCAAGGCTCGTGAGTACTACCAGAGCGGCTTCGTGAACACCACCCCGGTCCTCGCCAGCGACTCCTGGACGAACACCGTGAAGGCGACCTCGACGGCCACCGGCGTGATCTCCGGCACGGACGTGCCCAACACCCCGGCCGAGCCCGCACCTGACGAGTCCTCGGCGACGCAGAGCTCGACCAACCCGGGCCTCAAGAAGCTGGTCTCAGTACCGGCGCCGGCAGGGACGCTGGACTGCAACACGGCGACGTACGTCGATGCCAACACGGTCACTGATGCCGCGAAGTACTACCGCCCCAACGACATGGTGTGCTTCAAGATCAACCTCACCCTCAACGACGCCGCCTCCACAGTGGGATCGAACCTGTACTTCGGTGACGTCGCCGTCACGGACTTCCTCCCGCCGGGCTTCACGTTCTACAAGTTCTGGGGCAAGGACCCGGTCACCGGCCAGACGTCCAACGACCTGATCACCAGCGGTGTCTCGTACACGGCCCCCGCCAAGGCCGGCGATCCGATGACCTGGAAGCTGGGGAAGACCCTGGGGACTGGTTCCACGCTCTACGTGGACGCCAACTCCGAGAAGGTCTTCGAGGTCGCGTTCTCCGCGACCGCGCCGATGTCGAACACCGGCGGCAGCATGCTTCAGGCCGCCAACCTGGCCAAGGCGACGACGGTCAACTCCGCGGGGGTGGCCACGTCGCTCCGCGACCCGGCGATCTCGCTGCTCACCCGGCCCTCGCTGTCGCTGACCAAGACCCGGAACCCCGCGACCGCAACCGTGGCGCCCGGCTCGTCGATCGCGTACACGCTGACAGCGAAGAACAACGCGGCCGCGGAGACGGGCAGCAACTACGGAGCCGCCTACGACCCGGCGTTCCGCGACCTGCTCCCGACGCAGATCGGCTGCGCGGACATCGTCCTCAACAGCATCAGCGACGGCGGCCTCTGCACGCTCGTGGGCTCTCGGTCGCAGATCGACTGGACCCTCACGGGGACGCACATCGACCCCCAGGCCGAGAAGCTGCTCACGTACACGATCAAGCTCCCTGTGACCCTCGCGCCCGGTGAGGTTCTCACCAACAACGCCGGCGTTCGCGACTACTGGGGACCGGTCAACACGGGGCTCGCCTCGACCAGGTACGTCCCCTCGAGCAACATCGACCCCAGCCTTGAACCGCTCGCCAACAGCCCGCAGGCCCTCGGCTCCCAGACCGTGACGCTGGACGGGGTCAGCGTCGTCAAGCAGCAGATGAGCGAGCTCTCCGAGAGCGGGAACTCGCGGAACGCGGGCCTGTCGGCAAGTGCCGACCAGGCCACGATCGGCGAGTACGTCGACTACGTGCTGCAGACGACGATCCCCGCCAACTCGACGGTCTACGGCGCGAAGATGACCGACACGCTGCCCACTGGCCTGGCCCTGGTGACCACTGGCCCCGCCGCCCCGTCGGCGACCCTCAACAGTGTGGCGCTGCCCCTTGGGTGGTCGTTCGCTGTCGACGCGGCGACCAACACGGTGACGGTGACACCGCCCGCCACGTACGGAGTGGGCGGCACGGCTGATGTCGTACAGATCCATTTCCGAGCGGTTGTCACGAACACACCGGACAACGCTGCGAGCCCGGTTGGCAAAGCCGCCAAGACCAACACGACGAACTTCACGTACACCACGTTGGCCGGAAACTCCCTGACCGGTTCGGCCAGCACCAACCTCACCGTGGTGGAGCCCAGCCTGAGCATGGCCAAGGCGGACAGTACGGGTGGCAGCCCGGTCTCCCCCGGACAGTTCGTCACGTACACGCTGAAGTCGACCAACTCCGGCTCCGCCGCGCACGACGTGGTCGTCACCGACTGCGTCCCCGCACACCTCACCGTGGTCGACCCCTCCGTGGTTGCGCCGTCAGGAGGCACCGTGGCGATCGTCAAGGGCGACGCCACCTGCCTGACCGGCACGCTCCTCACGTGGACGTACCCAGCCGGCTACTCGCTCGACCAGGGCGCGGCGAACGCCCTCACCCTCACCTACCAGGTGCAGGTCGACGCTCCCACGACGGCCGGTCAGACGTTCGTCAACAGCGCGAAGACGACCGCGACCTCGTACGAGGGTGTCAACTCCGAGAAGCGCACCACGTATGTGGCCGTCGCGAGCGACGAGGTCAAGTCGACTCCTCCGACGGTGACCAAGTCCGTCAGCCCGCTCAACGCGACGGTGGGCTCCGAGCTCACGTACACCGTGACGGCCCACATCCCGGGCGGCCTGGCTGCCCCGGACGCGACGATCGTCGATGTCGTCCCCGCCGGAGTCGCGTTTGAGGCGCTCACTGGCGTGACCTGCACGAACGCCCCCGCCGGCCCGCCCGCCTACGTCTGCCCGACTCTGTCCGGCTCGACGTGGTCCGGGGTGTCGGTTCTGCAGACCGCGGGAGTCTCGGCTGGTACGGGAGGCAACCTGAACTTCTTCCTGGACGACCTGCCCGCGAGCGCTGCGGCTCAGCCGTGGTCGATCACGCTGACGTACAAGGCGTCCGTCCACAACCTCGTCGCGCTGACCTCCGGCTCGACGCTCGCCAACACCGCCCAGCTGCGCTGGGACGCGGCGAGCAAGTACACGCTCGGGGGGACCGAACCCAACCCGAACAACCTCTCGGCGTTCGACCTGAACACTCTCAACGCCACGGCGTCCACCACGCTCCATGAGCCGAAGATCGTCACGGACAAGGACGTCACGTACACGGCCGCGAGCACCGCCGGCTGCGATCAGGTCGCTGACGCCACGACTGGGGCGACCGACGCCGACAGCTGCACGATGGCACCCAACGGAGCCTCGCCGTCCATGAAGTACACGGTCACGGTGAAGAACACCGGCGACTGGCCGGCGTACGACCTCACGATCAAGGACACGCCCTCCAGCGAGATCGCGTCCGTGACCCTCACCGGCCCCGGCAACGGCGGCACCACGGGACCCGTCGGAACCGTCGCCAACCCGACAGACCTGACGTTCACGTACGCCGGCCCGCTGGCGCCCGGAGCCTCGCTCACCATCACGTACACGGCCGACCTCAACACGTCCGCCGCGTACAAGACGGGCGACCAGGTCATCAACACGGTGCAGGTCCCGTCGTTCTACGGCGTGCCCCAGGCCGAGCGGCTGGACGCGGCCAACGCCTCCCGTACGTACCGTACGTACACGGGTGGCGCGGACACCGACATCGTGACGCTGGACTACCCGAAGCCGACGATCACCAAGGCTGCGCTCAGCGACGCCACCGACGCGCGGATCGGGCAGGCCTTCACCTACTCGCTCACAGTGACCAACGCGGCGACCGTGGCAAGCCTGTACAAGACCAACCTCAGTGACGTGCTGCCCGCCGGCTGGACGTACGTGTCCGGGTCGGCCACGGTCGTTACCTCGACTGGTACGACTCCGAGCTCGATCACCATCGGTGACCCCGCGGTGACCCCGCCGATCCTCCCGACCGACCCCACCACCCTGACCTGGACGAACATCGCGACGCTCGCGCCGGGAGGAACGTTCACGGTCACCTACCAGGCCATCCCGACCTCTTTGCTCGCCACGACCGTTACGACCGGGACGGCCGCGCACGTGAACTCTGCGACAGTCACCGGTTCCGATGCCACGAACGCACCAGGCAACGGTGGCGGCGCGTACACCGCCGACTCCTCGGCGACCGTACACATCCGCCGGGTCGACCTCTCGCTCACGAAGACGATCGCCCCGCCGACGGGTACGGACTACTACTACGGCCAGGTGGTCCCGTACACCGTGACGGTCACCAACAACGGACCCGATGCGGCCACAGGCGTGACCGTGCTCGACAAATTGCCGACCGGCCTGATCCTGCAGTCGGCTACCCCTGTGGGTGCTTACGCTCCTGGCACGGGGATGTGGACCGTTGGCTCGCTGGCGTCAGGCGCCAGCGCGACACTGACCCTGACCGTACGGATCAACGCCTCCGGCACGATCGTCAACAACGCCGAAGTGGAGACCGCTGACCAGTGGGATCCGAACTCCACGCCCGGCAACATGAGCACCTCCCCGAGTGAGAACGATGGTGCGAGCGTCCTCATCGAGACCAAGAGCACCTCGTTGGGCGACCGCGTCTGGTACGACATCAACAAGGACGGGGTCCAGGATCCGACCGAGCCGGGCATCGCGGGCGTCAAGGTGACGCTGCAGGACCCGGGTCCTGACGGCGACCTCGCGACGGTGGGAGACAACGGCCCGACGGTCACGACGACCACCGACGCGAACGGGAACTACCTGTTCACCGGTCTGGCGGTCAACCGTCCCTACACCGTCACGGTCGATCCGACCACCCTGCCGAAAGGCATGGCCCAGACGTACGACCTCGACGGGAAGGCCTCGGCCAACACGACGCTCGCGACGATCCCGAACAGTGGCACAGGGCTCACAACTGTCGACTTCGGCTACACCGGCGTCGGCTCGATCGGCGACACGGTCTGGTTCGACACCAACGGCTCCGCGACCGCGACCCAGGACGGCGGCGAGCCCGGCATCCCCGGGATCCCCGTGAAGGTCACCTGGGCCGGCGCTGACCTTACGTTCGGCACTGCCGACGACGTGGTCTTCGACACCACCACGAACGCGTCGGGCAACTACCTCGTGCCCAATCTGCCGAACGGCGACTACACGGTGGTCGTCGACACGGCCTCACCGAAGTTCCCGGCCGGGCTGACGCCGACGTACGACGCCGACGGCGCAACCCTCAGCCCGAACGCGTCGGCGGTCACCTTGACCCCCACCGCGCCCGACAACCTGAACCAGGACTTCTCGTACACCGGGACGGCCTCGTTGGGTGACTGGATCTGGCTCGACCAGAACGGAAACGGCGTGCAGGATCCGGGCGAGCTCGGCATCCCGAACGTCGGCGTCACGGTGACGTACCTCGGCGCTGACGGCGTGGCCGGCGGTGGCGACGACATCGTCTTCACGACAGTGACCGACGCAGGCGGCAAATACCTCGTCGACCGGCTCCCCGCCGGCAACTACACGGTCAGCGTCAACACCGCGACGCTTCCTGTCGGTCTGACCGAGACGTACCAGCTCGACAAGGGCACGGGCAACAGCACGGCCGCCGTGCTGGGTTCGGGCGAGGCCAAGCTGGACGTCGACTTCGGCTACGTCGGTACCAGCCAGATCGGCGACCAGATCTGGCTCGACACGCTGGGCAACGGCGACGGGACCTTCAACGTCGGCAGCGACTACCCGCTCACGGGCGTGGCCGTCACCGTCACGTACCTCGGGCCTAACGGTGTGCTCGGCGGTGGCGACGACATCGTCTACACCACGACCACCGACGCGAACGGCAAGTACCTGTTCACGAACGTGCCGCTCGGTGCGTACACGGTCACCGTGGTCCCGCCGGCGAACCTCACCCCGACATTCGACTCCAACGGCGTCGGCACACCGAACACGTCCGCGGTGACCCTCACCACAGGCGCGCCCGTGAACCTCAACCAGGACTTCTCGTACAAGGGCGCCGGTTCGATCGGTGACCTCGTGTGGCTGGACCGGAACAACTCGGGCACTCCCACCGCAGATGCGGGCGAGCCGGGTATCGCAGGAGTCCCGGTCACGATCACCTGGGCGGGCGCTGACGGCAGCATGGGCACGGCGGACGACATCGTGATCCACAGGGTCACGGACGCGAACGGTGGCTACCTCGTACAGAACCTGCCGCTCGGCAGCTACTCCGTGTCCGTCGACACGACGGCGTCGACGTTCCCGGCCGGCCTGGTCCAGACGTACGATGCCGACACCATCGCGACCCCGAACCTCTCCACGGTCTCGCTGACCAACGCGGTCCCGGACGCTCTCAATCAGGACTTCTCGTACGGCGGGCACGCGTCCATCGGCGACAAGATCTGGCTCGACCAGAACGGGGACGGGGTCCAGGACCCGAGCGAGCTCGGCATCCCGGCGGTCACGGTCCACGTGACCTACCTCGGCCCCGACGGCGTCCTCGGTGGTGGGGACGACCTCGTCTTCACGACCACGACCGCCGCTGACGGCACGTACGTCGTCGACGGGCTCCCGTCCGGCGCGTACACGGTCGCGGTCGACCCGACCACCCTGCCCGCAGGGCTCACCGGGACGTTCGACCTCGATGGCGTCGGCTCCGCGAACACAGCGGCCGTCACCCTCGCCACGAACGAGGTCAGGCGCGACGTCGACTTCGGCTACAAGGCGTCAGGCTCGATCGGTGACCAGGTGTGGCTGGACACGCAGAACAGCGGTTCCGCCACATTCGACCCGGCGCCGGACCGTCCGCTCGCGGGCGTGGCCATCACGGTCACGTACCTCGGCCTGGACGGCAAGCTCGGCGGTGGCGACGACATGGTCTTCACCACGACCACGGACGCGAACGGCACGTACCTGGTCGGCGGGCTGCCGATGGGCGACTACGTCGTGGGCGCGGTTCCGCCGGTGGCCCTGACCGAGACGTACGACTCCGATGGCAAGGGCACGGCGAACACGTCCGCGGTGAGCCTCACCACGGACGCTCCGGCCAACCTCGCGCAGGACTTCGCGTACACGGGCAGCGCCTCGATCGGCGACCTCGTCTGGCACGACCGCAACGCCAACGGCGTCGTGGATCCAGGCGAGGAAGGGATCGCCGGCGTGACCGTCATCCCGACCTGGGCCGGGCCTGACGGCCTGTTCGGCACGGCGGACGACATCATCCTTCCGTCGGTGACGACAGCTCCGGACGGTTCGTACCTGATCCCGAACCTGCCTGCCGGCTCCTACCGGGTGGCGATCGACCCGACAACCGTCCCGGCCGGCTACGTACCCACATACGACGTCGACGCGGGCAACCTCGAGTCGTCGACCGTCTCGCTGGCGGCTGGCCAGCACCGTACGGATGTGGACTTCGGGCTTCGTGAGGTCGCCGACCTCATGATCGTCAAGTCCCACCCGGCCGGCGCGATCGATGCGGGCGGCACCGTGACCTTCCGGATCACGGTGACCAACCTCGGACCGGGCGTCGCCCGAGCCGTACAGGTCGTCGACACCCTGCCGGCAGGACTCACCATCACCGCCGTCACGGCGACCGGGTGGACCTGTACGACGGTCGGCCAGGAGATCACGTGCGATCTCGCCGCGGATCTCGCATCCAGCGACGCGGCGTACCTCGACATCTCCACCACGACCAGCGTCCAGGCGGCACCGTCCGTCGTGAACTCGGCCACGGTGACGTCATCCACGCCGGACGTGAACCCGGACAACAACCTCTCGATCGACCCGGTCGTCGTGAACGCGGCTGACCTCGTCCTCAAGAAGGCAGTCATCGGCACCCTGGTCTCAGGCAAGAACGCTGAGTACGTCCTGACGATCTCCAACCTGGGTCCGTCCACGGTTCCGGCGGGCAAGGTCGTGGTCACTGACGTGCTGCCGAGCCTGCTGACAGCCGTGTCCGCCACCTCGACGGACTTCACCTGCTCGATCACCGGGCAGAACGTCGTCTGCACCAACAAGGCCGCATACCCGGCCGGCAGCGTGTCGAAGATCACGATCATCGCCAAGGTCGGCAAGGCGTCGACCGGGACGTCGATCACGAACACCGCGCACGTCACCGGCGGGTTCATCGATCCCACGCCGAATGACGAGGTCGATGCGGCAACGCTGACGATCACTCGCCTGCCGGGCACCGGCTCGGACATCCCGTGGATGGTGCCGCTGATCGCCCTGGCCCTGCTGGGCACGGGCGGCGGTCTGCTCCTCGTGGCCCGGAGGCGCCGCGTGCAGCAGTGATCCGAGTACGACGACGCTGAAGGGCCCCGCACGAATCGTGCGGGGCCCTTCGGCGTCATGGAAGGAAGCGATCAGCGATCCACGCTCAAGAGGTCACCCACCTGGCAGTCGAGAGCGTCGCAGATCGCCGTCAGGGTCGAGAAGCGGATCGCGCGGGCCCGGTCGTTCTTCAGGACGGACAGGTTCACGATGCTGATCCCGACGCGCTCCGACAGCCGTGTCAGCGTCATGCCGCGCCTGGCCAGCAGCTCGTCGAGGTGGCAGTGGATCCGCCCCTCGTCATCCTCGGGCGGCATCAGATGAGGCCTTCCGTGTCCTTCTGCAGCCGCTCACCGGTACGGAAGGCGGCCCCGAGCAGCGCCAATGCGGATGCGATACCCAACGGCCAGAACGGGAGCGTGATGAACAGGGTCGGCGCCGGCCAGCCGAAGTAGCTGAGGTCGGTCGTGGAGTCGCCTAGGAGCTGGGCAGCTAGGGTCCCCTCGTCGGCTCCCCAGCCGTGGATCTCCAGGGCCTCGCGGCCCGCCGCGTACGAGCCGATCCCACCGACGACAGACCACAGCAGAGCTCCGACGAAGAGCACGACCCCGCACTGGATCAACGAGCGCGAGAGCCCGTCGAACGGCTTCCCCGCCCGTACGTTCCGGGCCAGACGAAGGACCACCACCGCGATGACGATGGTCACCGCCACCTGTACGAGGCTTCCCGACGCCAGCAGGATGCGGCTCAGCCAGCTGAGCCCGGTGACGGTGATGGTCGCGCGATCCGCACCCCCGGAGACGATCACGGCGGACGGCTTGACGATCATCAGGCCCGGTATCCGCACGTCGGGGACGTGCACGGTCAGCGGAACCTCGAACGTCGTGGTGTTGGTGAGCAACGACCGACCGAGCCCGATGGCGGCGCTCAGGGTTGCCGCCGCGATCGTGATCAGACAGGCCACCTCTACGACGCGTACCAGAGCGTTGCTGCCCGCCGTGAAGAGACCGATGATCGCCCCCACGACCATCAGGACCAGCACGAGGAGGACGACGAGGCTCATGGGTACGCTCCCTGTTATCGACTACCGATAACCTTATCGATAGTCGATGGGGTCCGCAACGGGTCGCGACTACTCCGTCGGGTACGCCACGTACGCGAACTCGGTGCTGTCAGGAGACCAGCTCGTGACGTTGATCGTGCCCTGACCGCCGAAGAGCTGGATCGTCGCCGTCGCAGTGTCCCACTCGGGCAGCTCCACGATCTGCAGCTCGACGGGATTGTCGGCCGGGTGCCCGGTCGTACCGGCCGGGAACCTGATGTACACCGCGTGCGTACCGTTCGGCGACAGGTGGGGGAACCAGTCGACCTGGTCGTCGTGGGTCAGCCGCTGCAGGTCGGAACCGTCCAGGGTCACGCGCGCGAGCTGCGCATGCCCGTCGGCGGTCGTGAACAGCTCGGTGTTGAAGTAGACCCACTCCCCGTCAGGCGAGAATTCGGGGCCGTCGTCGGGCCGCGACGAGTCGGTCAGCGGGATGTCCCAGGAGCTGTCCGCGGCGAGCAGCCGGACGTTCGCGTGCTCTCTCCAGCTGCCGCCCTCGGGCTGGATCGCGACGTAGCTCAGGACGTCACCGTCAGGGCTGATGCCGTGGAGGAAGTGCAGGCGGCCGTCGTCGAGCGAGACCTGCGAGGCCTTACCGCCTGTACGGGGGACGGCGTAGATGTGCCAGTCGTTGGCCGACGCGTAGATGGTCTGGCCGTCGGGCGAGAGCACATGGTCGTTGTTGACGGGCGGCAGGCCGTCCGTGGCGATCTGCTGGGGCTCCCCGCCGGTTGCCGGCAGCTCCCACAGCAGGCCCTGCGCGTTGAGGACGAGCTGGCCGTCGAGTCCCCAGTTCGGTGCCTCGAACAGGACATCACCGGTCTCGTACACGAGTCGCGTGCTCCCGGCGAGGTCGGACACCCACACCTGGCAGCGCTGACCTGGGGCGAGAACACGGTACGAGGGTTGCGAGTCGGCCATGTACGGGATCGTACGCGGGGCCGCGGGCTTATCCGGACGCGAGCTGGACGACGAGGTTGATCGTGGTCGCCAGGACGACGGCCCCGAGAACGTACGACACGAGGGAGTGTCGCAGGGCGACGTGACGCATCTCCTTCTGCCGGAACTCGGGGTCGCTGACCTGATAGGTCATGCCGACGGTGTACGCGATGTAGGCGAAGTCCTGGTAGTCCGGGTCGTCGTCCGAGTGGAAGTTGATGGGCTTGTCCGGTGCCGAGGAGTAGTACAACCGGGCATAGCGCAACACGTACACCGTGTGCACGGCGGCCCAGGACGCCACGACACCCGCCACGCCGACGAGGGCCACGAGTGGGCTCGCGGGTTGACCGTTCGTCCGCGTTCCCTCGAGCAGGAAGCCGACTCCCACGATGCTGGCGAGGCTGGCGATGACCACCAGCGAGTCGGCCCAGCCGTCGCTGGGGTCGTTCTCCTTGGCATGGTCGCGGGTCTGCTGCGCATCCAGTCGTCCGACGGCGAGCCACGTGAGGACGGTGAACAACGCCGCGAACGTGGCCCACGCCGCCATGATCGCGACCGCCGGGTGGCCCGTCAGCGCGAATCCGAGGCCCACGGCGACGCCTCCGACGATCGAGATGCCGATCCGAAGCAGCATGGAGTTGGCTAACGAGCGCATGGACCGAGGGTACGTGAACGCGACGACAGCTGATCCTCACGCCGCCATCGACGACGTACCGTCCTTCGTCACGGTCACGGAGCCGGACGTGCTGCCCGTCACCTTCGTACCGTTCGTCAGCGCGACGGTCGCCGAACTCGACGAGCCGGCCGTCAGCGCACCGGTCACGGTGCAGCCGGCGAACGTCACCGTGGCGTGGCCGCCGTTGGAGCCGCTCGTGCCCCACCTGTCCTCGGCGAGCGAGAGCAGCGCGGTCGACGACGGGTGGGTGAGGGTCGAGCTGGTGACGTTCACGACGCACGAGGTGTTGGTGACGTAGATCATCGGAACGTTCGCGGTCGTCGTGACCGTGCTGTTGGCGATCGTCATCGTCGCCTTCGTCGCCGTGGAGTCCGAGCCCGCGGCGTCGCCCGACATCGACTGATAGACCATCATCCCGGCGGTCGCACCGCTTGTCAGCGTGGAGTTCGTCAGCGTGAACGACTGCTGTGGGAGTCCGCCGGTCAGCGGCGCAACCGCAGGCCCTTGGGCGTGAGCTGGAAGCCGGCCGCCGACAGCGCTCCGCCGAGTGGATGGTCGCTGCCCATCACCGACGATCCGTCGATCTTCTCCACGGTGAGCTTCCCAAGAGCGCCGGCGTGTACGGCATCGGCCAGGGCGCGGGCGGCAGGGAGCAGCAACACGTCGTCCTGGCTGAAGCTGAGCAGCGTCTTGCCGCCGCGCTCCACGTACAGGGCGAGCGCACCATCGACCAGTACGACCAGTGCGCCGGCCTTTCGCGCCGGCTGGTGACCTCGCGACCCGCCCGGTCCGGCCTCGTGGAGCGGCCACGGGAGCGCGGCGCCGTACGGGTTGGCCGGGTCGCACGCGGCCAGCACCAGGACCTGGTCGCCCTGAACATCCTTGTCGGCGCGGGATCTCTCGCGCCTGCCGTCCCCGAGCGCGCGTGTCGTGGCCCGCAGCCGGTCGACCGCCCCGGTGCCGCCGAACTGCGACGCGCCGAGCCCCTCGACGAAGTAGCCGCGTCGTACCCGTCCGGCCTCCTCGGCCGCCGCGAGCACGCGGTAGACAGCCGCGAAGCCGCCCGGTACGTCCTCGGCGACGACCGATCCCCGCGTCACCACCCCGTACCGCTCGAGCAGCGTCTCGGCGCGGGCGAACTCGACCTGGGTGCGCCTGAGCTGGTCCGGCTCTGCCGGTGGCGTCGGCAACAGCGACCAGCGCCCAGCCGCGTCCTCGGGAACCGGTGCGCCACCCGTTGCGAGGGGACGCCGGAGACCGTACGCGCCGGGCATGCCCAACCCCCCGCCGGCCCTCCCGTACCGCCCACGTCTCGCGGACGCGCGGGGCTTGTGCGCCGTCGACACGTGCGCGAGCCGTGACCGCAGCGGCCCCACCGTCGCCGTCGTCACACGCCCAGCCCACGCGAGCCGCCACAGCGACTGGCCGACTGCGGCCACGTCCAGCCCGCTCGCGTCGGCGATGCCGCGGGCGAAGTACGCGCCGCCGCCATCGAGGGCCTCGAGCACCTGCCGGTCGGCATCGTCGGACGGCTCGTCCCCCGCTCGCAGCAGGATCGGCGCCAGGTCGGAGGGCAGCAACGTCAGCCAGCCGTCGCCGCCGGACAGGTCACCGGCGCCCTGCCACAGCACCTCACCCGCTGCGACGAGCTCGTCGAGCATCGCCGGTGCGTATCCGCTCACCCGCGCAGGCAGGATCAGCGACTCCAAGGCGCTGGCCGGTACGACCGCGCCCGCGAGCTGCTCGACGACTCGAAGCACGCCGTCCACGCCGCGCAACCGTCCTCCGACGTTCTGCCAGGCGGGCAGGAAGCGTGCATAGTCGGCAGCGGCGACCGGCTCGACCTCGGACCGGAGCGCCGCGAGCGACCGCCTTCTGACAAGGGAGAGGATCCGCGGATCGCAGTAGTGGGGCGGCGGCCCGTCGGGAGCGGCCGGGTCCGTCGCGCGAGACACCCAGCCGACCGGACGCAGGTCGCCCTCGGTGAGCCGGCCGTCCACGACAAGGCGCCGCACCGCATCGCGGACGACCGCCGTGCCCAGCCCCAGCCACGCGGCCACCTCGGGAACAGCGAACGGCACGGCGTTGCGCGCGTACCGCATCACCAGGTCGCCGAGCGGGTCGGCCACCGGCGATGTGTACGCGTCGGGCAGGCCGACCGGCAGCGAGACACCGAGCGCATCGCGGAGACGCCCCGCGTCCTCGACGGCGGCCCAGCGCTCCTGGCCGCCGATGCCCACGCGCACCACCCGTCGCGCGTCGGCGAGCTGCGTCGTCCAGGTCGCGGCGAGCGCCACGGGGTCGTCGCCGGCGATGCGCCGCGACAGCTCGTACGCGCTGATCGGCCCGATCGTACGGATCAGGTCTGCCACGTCCTCCGCGTCACGGGCGCGGCGGTCCTCGGCCAGGTGCTGGAGCTCCGCCTCGGTGCGGGTCAGCGCCTCGGGGTCGAGCAGCTCGGACAGCGCGAGCCCCTCGCTGGTTCCCAACAGTTCGGCCAGCAGTGTCGGGTCGAGCGTCAGTGCCGCCGCCCGCCGGTCGGCCAGCGGGCTGTCGCCCTCGTACATGAACTGCGCCACGTAGCCGAACAGCAACGACCGTGCGAAGGGCGACGGCTGGCGCGTCTCGACCTCGACGAGGGTCACGTCCTTGCTGCGGATCCGGCGCAGCAGGTCGACGAGCCCTGGCACGTCGAAGACGTCCTGGACGCACTCCCGTACAGCCTCGAGCACGATCGGGAACGACGGGTACTGCGAGGCGACACTCAGCAGCTGCGCCGAGCGCTGTCTCTGTTGCCACAAGGGCTGACGCCGGCCGGGCGTCCTCGGCGGGAGCAGCAGGGCCCGCGCCGAGCACTCGCGGAACCGCGCCGCGAACAGCGCCGACCCGCCGAGCTGCGACGTGACGAGCTCGGAGACCTCGTCGGGGTCGAGCAGGATCGCATCGAGCAGCTGCGCCGGGTCGAAGGAGGCGCCGCTGTCGTCCAGCCCGTACATCCCGGCATCCTCCGCGGTGTCCGGCAACCGCAGCACGATGCCGTCGTCGGCGGGCATCGCCTGCACGTCGAGCCCGTACGCCTCGCGCAGCCGGGCGGCGATCGCCAGCGCCCAGGGGCTGTGGACCGGCGCGCCGTACGGGCTGTGGATGACCACGCGCCAGTCGCCGAGCTCGTCGCGGAAGCGCTCGATGAGGAGCGTGCGGTCGTCGGGTACGTGTCCGGTCGCCTCGCGCTGCTCGTCGAGGTAGCCGAGCAGGTTGTCGGTCGCCCACTCGTCGAGCCCGGCCGTGCGGACCCGCTCACGCGCCTTCTTCGGCTCCAGACGCGCCACCTCGCCGACGAACCGGCCGACCGCGGCGCCGAGCTCGGCCGGGCGGCCCAGCGAGTCGCCCTTCCAGAACGGCAGCCGGGCGGGCACGCCGGGCGCGGGCGTGACGATGACGCGGTCGTGGGTGATGTCCTCGATCCGCCACGACGTCGTACCCAGCGCGAACACATCGCCGACCCTCGACTCGTAGACCATCTCCTCGTCCAGCTCACCGACCCGGCGGCCTGGCGACTCGGCGCCGGCGAGGAACACGCCGAACAGCCCGCGGTCGGGGATCGTGCCGCCTGCGGTCACGGCGAGCCGTTGCGCACCGCGGCGACCGGTGAGCGTGCCCGCAACCCGGTCCCACACGACCCGAGGCCGCAGCTCGGCGAACTCGTCCGATGGGTAGCGGCCGCTGAGCATGTCGAGCACCGACTCCAGCACCGCGCGGCTCAGCCCCGCGAACGGCGCCGAGCGCCTGACAAGGTCGAACAGCTCATCGACGTTCCAGTCCTCGAGCGCGCACATGGCCACGATCTGCTGCGCGAGCACGTCGAGGGGGTTCGACGGGACCCGCAGCGCCTCGATCTGCCCGGCCCGCATGCGCTCGACGATGACGGCGGTCTGGACGAGGTCGCCGCGGAACTTCGGGAAGAGCACGCCCCGCGAGACCGCCCCCACCTGATGCCCCGCGCGTCCGACTCGCTGCAGCCCGGACGCCACGGAAGGGGGTGCCTCGACCTGTACGACGAGGTCGACCGCACCCATGTCGATGCCGAGCTCCAAGGAGGACGTCGCAACCACCGCCGGAAGCCGCCCCGCTTTGAGGTCCTCCTCGATGATCGACCGCTGCTCCCGTGAGACCGACCCGTGATGCGCGCGGGCGAGGAGTGGAGGACTCGCCGCGAAGGTTCCCGATTGCGCCATCAGCTCCGCGGGAGACCGTACGGACTGGGGTTGCTCTGTCTCCCCGATCCGTTCCGCGTAGACCTCGTTGAGCCGTCCCGTGAGTCGCTCGGCGAGGCGTCGGGAGTTGGCGAAGACCAGCGTCGACCGGTGGGCGGCGACGAGGTCGACGATCCGCTCCTCGACGTGCGGCCAGATGGAGGCATGGGACGTGGGGTCGTCCTTGGCCGGCGCGGTGCCCAGCTCGCCGAGATCAGGCACCGGGACGACGACCTGCAAGTCCCACTTCTTCTCCGACGGCGGCGCGACGATCGTGGTCGGGCGGCCGCCGGACAGGAACCGGGCGACCTCCTCCAGGGGACGCACGGTCGCGCTCAGCCCGATCCGCTGCGCAGGGGTGGGCAGGAGCGCGTCGAGGCGGTCGAGCGACACCGCAAGGTGAGCGCCACGCTTCGTGCCGGCCACGGCGTGCACCTCGTCGACGATGACCGTGGTGATGCCGGTGAGCGCCTCGCGGGCGGCGGAGGTCAGCAGCAGGAACAGCGACTCGGGCGTCGTGATGAGGATGTCGGCGGGGTGACGGGCGAACGTTCGGCGTTCGTCGGCCGGGGTGTCCCCCGAGCGGACCGCGACCGAGATCTGCGGCGCTGACAAGCCAAGACGCGTCGAGGCGTGGCCGATCCCGACCAGTGGGGAGCGCAGGTTCCGCTCGACGTCGGTCGCCAGGGCTTTGAGCGGCGACACGTACAGGACCCGGCACGCCGAACGCTCTGGATCGGGCGGGGTGGTGACCAGCTGGTCGATCGCCCAGAGGAACGCCGACAGCGTCTTGCCCGAACCGGTGGGCGCCACGACGAGCGTGTGCTGCCCCGACGAGATGGCCTCCCACGCGCCCTGCTGGGCTGCGGTGGGCGCGGCGAAGCTCGACCGGAACCACGCCGCCGTGGCCGGGGAGAACCGGTCCAGCACGTCGACCATCACCCTCCTTGTGCGAGCCCCACTGTGTCACGCGCCACCGACAGAACGCTGCCACTCCGACTGGCTTCGCCGTCCCCCTCCAACAGGCCCGGTCGGCGCGTATCTTGAGTGGTGAAGAGACCTCATCGCGGAGGAAGCAGTCATGCACGTCGGGAATGGCGGTAGGAGCCGTCGTCTTGGAGTGGGCTTCATCGGTGCAGGAAGCGTCGCTCGAACCGTGCACCTCCCAGTGCTGGCGAAGCTCGACGACCTGTTCGAGGTCAGGCATGTCATGGACGTGCTTCCCGAGGCAGCGCAGACGGTTGCCTCGCGAGTCGGCGCCCGCGCCACCCTGTCCCAGGACGAGCTCTTGGCGGACTCGACCGTCGACGTCGTCGCCATCTGCAGCCCCGACCAGTTCCACGCCGCCCAGGTGGTCGCCGCGTGCCGGGCCGGGAAGAAGGCGGTGCTGTGTGAGAAGCCCTTCACGCTGACCTCAGCGGAAGCCGCTGAGATCGCAGCGGTCTCGGCCGAGACCGGCGTACCGATCCTCGTCGGCGCGATGCACACGATGGATCCGGGCTGGCTCGCTGCGGAGCGGCTGTGGCACGACCTGCCCGAGACCGCGCACACTCTTCGGTCGACGATCATCCTGCCTCCGAACACGCGGTTCATCGAGTTCGCAACGGAGACGAGCCGGCAGGCCGGGATGCCCGGGATCGACTACGACGACCCCCAGGTGGTGGCCGCACTCCTCCAGATGGGCGTCCTCGGGCTCGCCATCCATGACCTGCCGCTGGTACGGCGCTTCCTGCCCGACTTCGACGACCTGACCGTGCTGCACGCCGAGCTCGTACGTCCCTTCGGGTACGAGTTCGTCATGCGCGCCGCAGGCCGGACCATCGAGCTCACGGGCGCCATGCACGAGGGCTGGAAGCCGGACTGGACGTTCGAGGCCATCGGCCCGGATGCCGCGCTGACCGTACGGTTCACACCCTCCTTCGTACAGGGCGGGTCAGCCGTCGCCGAGTACGCGTGCGGCGGGCAGCGCACGGTGTCGGGACCGTACGCGGCCAACGGGTACGAGGACGAGTGGCGCCTCCTCGCCGCGATCGTGGCGGGTGCGGCCGACCCACCGCCCGTCGACCCCCGGATCGACGACATCAGGTTCGCGGTCGCCATCGCGATGGCCGGCCGCGACCACCTCCTCGGGGTGACGGCATGAGTGCTTTCACGGTCGACACCCGACAGCTTCCCGGGCTCGCCGAGATCGTCGCCTCCCTGCCGCTCTCGCTGAGGGATGCGGGCAACGGCCCGCCGCAGATCATCGGAGTGACCGGCACCGGCACCTGGGCGGCGCAGGCAACAACTGCGGTGAGAAATGGAGCGTTGGCCATCGTCGTCGAGGCACCGGTCCTGGCCGGCCTCAAGAACGTCAGCCCCGCTGCCCAGTCCCGTGTCGTCCTCGCGTGGGACTTCGCGGCCAACCCCGGGGTGCACGCTGCGGCCGCCGAGGCCGAGGCACTGCGCGGCGGGGCCGGGATCGCCAAGGGGGCGGTGACGGTCGGCCGCAGCACCGACATCCAGGTCGCGCTGCTCGATCTGCTCGTCGCGGCGGTCCGGGTGTTCGGGGAGATCTCCACGCTGACCGTGAGGCACCGCGACCACCACGGCCTCTACCTCACCGGACACCTCGAAGGCGGCGCACCCCTCACCCTCTCGGTCGTCGTGACCAACGCGTACCCCTTCGCGATGCACCTCCGCCTGCTCACGGGAGAGGGAGGTCTGGACGTCCACGTGCCGTCGCCCGCCACAGCCGCTCCCGCCGAGGTACGGGTCGCGGACGCCGACGGCGAGCGCCTCCTGCCGACGGTCTGGGTGACCTCACGGCGTGCCTGCTGGCAGGACGCGGCGGCGGTCGCGGCCGGCGCGAGGTCGGGCGACATCGCCGAGCTACGACGCGCCGTCTCCCTCGTGCCGGGGCTCTGGAGCCTCCAAGGGTGACGGAGTTCACCACCCTGTTCGACGGCGAGACGCCGACCGGCCGGCATGCCATGCCCCGAACGTACTTTGGTCAGTCCGGCCACCTCGCGCTCGAGGTCCACGACAACGACCCGGCGTTCGAGGAGTCCCGGTGGGCGAAGGGTGCGAGGTGCCGCCGGCGCAACATCCGCACCAGGGAGATCGCCTGACGGCCCGGCGGAAGTGCTGACGGATCGGAGGTATCAGGAGGGCGACACACGCCTCTGAGTGGGCATGGGGAAGACCGTGATCTGCCGCCTTGCTCGCCGCCTCGCACTGATGGCCGCCCTCGCTGCCACCGCGTTCATCTTCGTCACGTCGCCGAGCGGTGCCGGCGCACTCCTCGACAGCCGTACGGTCACCGCAGCGATCGCCTGTCCGTAGCCACCGACCGGAGTCTGGTGGGGCCGTGACGAGCACCTGGCCGAGGCCGTACGCACTCGCTCGAGGCCCGTAAGCGAGACAAGACGTAGCAACGCGATGATCTGGTCGATGCTCGAGGTCGACTCGAGGCGCGGCTGCCGCTAGCCCGTGACCAGGACCTGGCCGAGGTCGTACGCGTTCGCGCGGTCGATCTGGTCGATGCGGCAGGAGTGGGGCTCGCGGTCGGGGCGCCACCGTACAAGCGACACGGCATGGCGGAAGCGGTGGCCCTCGAGCTGGTCGAACGCGACCTCGACGACGAGATCCGGGCGGAGCGGTACGAACGAGCTGTCCTTTCCCGCTGCTGAGAACCGCGACGGCGCGCCACCCATCCTCACGAGCTCGCCGGCATCATCGCGGGTGGTCAGCGGCTCCAGCTCGGCGACGAGGGCGCGCCGCATCGTGTCGGGAAGGCTGACGATCCCGCCCACCGGGATCAGCGCGAGACCCTCGGGCGCATCGGGATCGAGGCCCTGCCAGCCTTCGGGCGCCTCCCCGTACACGCCGAGCAAGAGGGATCCGACGCCTTCCCCGGACTTGTGGACCCGGTAGCCGTACACGACCACGTCCGCGGTGCGATGGTGCTTGATCTTGAGCATCGCCCGCTTGCCCGGCTGGTAGCTGGCGTCGAGCGGCTTCGCGACCACCCCGTCGAGGCCGGCGCCCTCGAACGTCTCGAACCAATCCCGCGCCTCGGCGACGTCGGTGGTGATGCGCGTGAGATGTACGCGATCGCCGGTGCTCAGGTGGGCCAGCTCGGTCTCCAGGCGCGCGCGCCGCTCGCGGAACGGCCGGTCCAGCAGCGACTCGCCCTCGATCGCCAGCAGGTCGAACGCGACGATCTCGGCCGGCGTCTCCACAGCCAGGCGCTTGATCCGCGACTCGGCCGGGTGGATGCGTTGCGCCAGGGCTTCCCAGTCGAGGCGCTGCGCACCCCGCTCACCCGCACGTACGACGAGCTCGACATCGACGACGATCCTCGCCGGGAGCAGCCTCTTCACCGCCTCGACGACCTCCGGGAAGTACCGTGTCAGCGGCTTCTCTCCCCGGCTACCCAGCTCCACCTCGTCGCCGTCGCGCGCGACGATGCACCGGAAGCCGTCCCACTTGGGCTCGTACGCGTACGGCCCGCCCTTCGCTTCCGGGTCGGGCACTCCCGGGACGGCCTTCGCGAGCATCGGCGACACGGGCCATTCGATTCCCAGCTCCATGTCGCACAGTCAACCAGCGACGTACTCTCGCGGACCAGGGCTCGTACGGACCGGTCCTGCCCCCTCGTACATGTCAGGATGCAGGCATGAGCGAGACGGAATCGCCCCAGCTGTACGGACGGATGTTCACGCGGTCCGACCTCGTGATCATCGGCCTCAGCGTGGCGCTGACCGTGGCGGCGGGCGTCACCCACGCCGTCCCGGCCGGACCCGTACTGCCGTTCCTCTTCTCGGCCGGCGCCGTCGCGGTGCTCGCGTCGCTGGTCGGCCGCTCCGTGGAGCAGATGGGCGACCGGTTCGGCGCCGGCGCGACGGGCGCTCTGCAGTCGGCGCTCGGCAACCTGCCGGAGCTGTTCATCGCGCTGTTCGCGCTGAAGGCCGGCCTGGTCACCGTCGTACAGTCCGCGCTCATCGGCTCGATCCTCGGCAACCTGCTCCTGGTGCTGGGTCTGGCGTTCATCGTCGGCGGCATCAAGCACGGCCCGCAGCACCTCGGCTCGAAGCGGGCACGCGAGATCGCGGTCCTCATGGTCCTGGCGGTCGGCGCCATGGTCGTGCCGTCGCTCGCCGCCCACATCCACACCCCGGCAGAGAACCACGTGGGAGCGCTGTCGCTCTTCGTATCAGTACTGCTGCTCGTGCTCTACGCGGTGACGCTGCCTGGAATGATCAAGCGAGGCGGAGGTGAACCCCGCGAGGGGGAGGCCGCCCGGTGGCCTCTGTGGCTGGCGGTGGTGCTGCTCGCGGTCGCCTCGGTCGCCGCGGCGTTCGTGTCCGACTGGTTCGTGGCGGCCCTCCAACCGGCGATGAACTCCCTGCACATCTCGGAGGCCTTTGCGGGTCTTGTGGTCGTGGCGATCGCCGGAAACGCGATCGAGAACGTCGTCGGCGTACAGCTCGCAGCCCAGAACCGCAGCGAGTACGCGTTCTCGGTGATCATCCAGTCGCCGCTCCAGATCGCCCTCGTGCTGGCCCCGGTACTGGTCATCGTGTCGTACGTCTTCGGCTTCGCCACCCTCACGCTGGTGTTCCCGCCGATGCTCATCGCGGCCGTCGCCATCGCTGTGCTCATGGCCGTCTTCATCACGTTCGACGGCGAGTCGACGTGGACCGAGGGTGCGGCGATGGTGGTCCTGTACGGGGTCATCGCCGCGGCGTTCTGGTGGGGCTGACGGGCAGCCAGTAACGATATGACGCGCCACAGGCAGTACTCAGTGTGACCACCGAGTTCAGTGAGCTGTACGGGCAGTTCGCGGGCCGCGTACTCGCCTACGCGCGACGTCACACCAACCGGGATGACGCCGAGGATGTGGTGGCGGAGACGTTCCACGTGGCCTGGCGCCGTCGCGACGTCATGCCCGAGGAGGCCCTGCCCTGGCTTCTCGGCGTGGCGCACAACGTGATGCGCTCGCAGTGGCGCAACTCGCGACGTACGACACCCACTGACACGCTCGAACGTCTCGCGGACGTGGCCGGGGACTCGCTGGAGGTCGGCGTCGTACGGCGTCAGGAGCTCGTCGAGCTGCTCTCGAAGCTCCCCGACCACGAACGTGAGGCTCTCCTGCTGGTCGCCTGGGACGACCTGAGCGCCGACCAGGCCGCGCAGGTCCTCGAGATCAGCGCGGGAGCCGTACGGGTCCGGATCCATCGTGCGCGCAAGCGCCTGCAGGCCGTGAAGGAGGCCCTCGATGCCTGACATGATGGACGAGCTGCGGGCCATCGCGCCCAGTCATGAGATCCCCGCCTGGGCGACCAAGGTCGCAGCGGGCGGTCACGAGCCGACAGACGATCACCCGGTCGTACCAGGCGTGGGCAGGCTCCAGCGCTTCGACAGGCCGCCCCTCGCGCGGCGACGTACCAACCTGCTCCTGGGACTGGCAGCCGTGGTGGCCCTGGTCGCCCTCGTCATCGCGGCGGCCTGGTGGAAGCCGTGGGAGCCGCGGGTCGCGACGCCTGCCGCGAAGCCGACCACCATGACGACCGCCCTCGACCAGAAGCCGGCGCCGGCGACGGCTCGTCGACAAGCCAGCGGCTACATCGTGCAGTCGCCGACGATGACCTCAGCGGTCCTGTGCGAAGCCTGGAGGCAGGACCTCACCATGGACCAAGGCGGATGCATCAACGTCATCTCGCCCTTGACCGGCATCGACTGGAGCACGATCGCGTGGGCCAAGACCGGTACGGACGGCAGTCGAGCGGCCGCCGCGACCGTCCAGGGGACGCTCCACGGCGAGAGCTTTGCCGTGGACTCGGTACTCGACACGATGCTGCCGACACCGGCGCCGACCTCAGAACCATCGCTCTGCAGTGCCGTGCCCCTGACCGGTACCAAGACGACCGACGCCGAGCAGCTCATCCAGAGCCTGGTGGGCGGCTACCAGGCCGCGTGGTGGACCGGCGCCACCTCCTCCTCCGCAGGCGTTCTGAACATCGCCGTGACAACGGACTACGTCGGCTCGACACGCGACGCGGTCAGGAACAGCGACTACAAAGGTGCGTACTGCGTGGGAACCCTGCCCGGGCCCACCTTCTACGACATCAACCGCATGGACTTCAGCCAGATCTCGTACGCGTCCGGCACCGGACCCCATAGTTTGCTGTATGGGCAACCGTCCATCGCGCTACCGCGGGTGAACCTCAGGGTCATGATCCGCGTCCCCGAGCAGGATGCTCAGATCGCAGCCGTCTACGGGCCCGACTGGGCGGCGTACGTCTTCGTCGATCCCCTCTTCACGCTCGTCCCCTGAGACGCGTCGACGGAAGGATCGCGTCAAGATCCCGCGTTCCTCCCGCTCGGCCGTCGTTTCATTCGCGACACTGACATCGGGCAGCGCACGAGCAGCCGGTGTCGAACGGAAGGCGGAGCGATGAAGCGGATCAACGCGGCACTGGAGACGGCCGGAGGAAAGATCACCAGCGTCGTGGGGACGATGTGGTGCGCCATCGCGTTCGCGATCATTGCGCTGGTGTCATTGCCCGGCGCGATCGCCACGGGGAACTTGGTGACGATCATCTCCTGGATCGCACAGACCTTCCTGCAGCTCGTGCTGTTGAGCGTGATCATGGTGGGCCAGGACCTGCAGGCGCGCGGGACCGCGCAGATCATCACGGAGACCCACGAGGCGACGCTGGCCGAGCTCAAGCTCGCCCAGCTGGACCGGCGGCGCAACTCCGAGGAGCTCGCCGATCTCAAGAAGATCGCACAAGCACTGCACGTCGAGCTGCGGAAGGTCCCGAAGGCCGGCGACGCCAGCGCTACCTGACGGTGGAGAAGCAGATCAACCGGTTGCGGGTGACATCCGCCCGGGCCTCGTCGGCCTCAGCGGGGCACGTCGTCTTGTCAGCGGTGTCCGTCCTGACCGAGAGCACCTTGAGCGTGCCCGCCGCGCACGTCCCCTTTGCATCGCCGTCGCCCTTCGGGGTAACTGTCAGGCAGTCGCCGACACGTACGTTGTAGAACAGGCAGAGCCTCGTACGGTCCCTGGCGCTCCCGGAGTAGCTGACCTCGCTGGAGTCACAGGTCACGGTCTTGCCTGCTGCCGTCACCACGTACAGGGCCGACTGATCGTCGCAGGACAACCTGGTGGCGGTCGCCAGGTTCGACGCCCCCGTGATGCTCACGCAGTCGCCGACCTTCGCGGCGGTCGGATCGGACTTCTGGAAGAACACCAGGTAGCCGATCACGCCCACGACGAACACCACGACAACGGCTGCCACGCGGATGATTCGCTGGGGGGACTTCACGGCGGCCGGGGCTTCCGGGGCGGTCGCGGGCGATGTCGCCTCGGGCGCCTCCGTGGGGATCGGCTCATCGCCCGGATCGGTGGGCGTCGATGGCCCGTACGGCTCGGTCATGCGACTCCTTCCGGCGACTCGGGGACGTGCTCCACCACGACGGTAACCCACGGCGTCGCCAGCCGCTGCGACGCGCGCCCACGTGATCTCGGCCCGAAAGCCTCGCGATGGTGGTTATCAGCCGCCTTTCGAGAGCTAACGGCCGCAGCCGCCTCGCGTTCGTGGTTATGAGGGCCCAGCGAGCCTTGGTAACCACGAGCGCGTAGGCCGACGTGTGTCGAGCCCACGCACGGGGCCTCATAACCCGAAACGCGAGGCTCTCGCTGGGCAGGACGCCTCGGTACACGCGACGACCCCACCATCTCGTTCACACGACGATGGCCGGACGCCGTAGGGCGTCCGGCCATCGTTCGTACAGGCTCACTCAGCGGCGGCAGCCTCGCTCTTGCGGGCCTCGTTCTCGTTGCGAATCTGGGCGAAGAGCTTGTCGGTCAGCGGGTACTTCCAGAAGATGATCATCGCTGCGATCGCGCACAGCGCGGGCAGCAGGCCGATCGTGAACCGGATGGCCCAGATCGCCGAGTCCGGCTGGACCGGGTTCGGGGTGGTCGCGGTGGCGGACAGGTACCCGCCGATGGCGAGCATCCACGCGCCGACCGCGCCGCCGATGGACTGGGTGACCTTGCGGGTGAAGGAGAAGATCGCGTACGTCGCACCCTCGGACCGCTTGCCGGACTTCCACTCGCCGTACTCGACGGTGTCGGCCTCGAGACCGAACATCACGGTGTTGATCAGCGAAGCTCCGACGCCCTTGATGCCCAGCAGGATCAGGGCCAGGGCCAGGGCGCCGACCGGTGTGAAGAACAGCGCCACACCGCCGACGACCGTGAACACGCCGCACCACTGGAAGACCGTCTTCTTGCCGAACTTCCTGATGATCCTCGGGATGAAGGGAGTGACCAGGAGTGCGATGCCGGAGTTGACGAGCGTCATGGTGGCGGTCTGCGAGATGTCGCCCATCACGTACTTGGCGTAGTAGGCCGTCGAGCCGCCCACCGCGAACAGGCCGATGAGGTAGAAGAAGCTCGCGGCGCAGAGGTACGCGAGCGGCTTGTTGTGCTTCAGGGTGTCGATCGTCTCGCGGATGCTCACCTTGGGGGTGGCGCGGACGACCGACTCGCGGCAGAACCAGAACGTCAGGAAGAACGCGATGGAGCCGATGAGGACGAACAGAAGGGTCGTCGTGGTGAAGACGCTCTGCACGTTCTGGCGGTAGACGAGGGCCGCTGCGTCGTACGCGGCTTTGGCGGTGGCATCGGCGTTCGCAGCAAGCTTGGGAGCTGTCTTCTGGAGCGCGGAGATCTTCGGAGCGACGATGTAGGTGAGGCCGACGCCGCCGATGGCTGCACCGAAGGCGCGGGCCGCGACGAGCTTGGCGCGCTCAGAGACGGACTGCGACATCGCCGAGGCAAGGGAGCCGTACGGGATGTTGATGAGCGAGTAGCACAGGCCGAGCACCGCGTAGGCGAGGTACATGTAGAGGACGCGTCCCTGCCCGGAGAGGCTTACGTCGAAGATGCCCAGCCACTTCACACCGGGCGTCGGCACGTTGAAGTTGAGGACGCTGAGGAACAGCACCGGTACGGCGAACCACAGGATGAAGGGGCGGAACTTGCCGAACCTCGTCATCGTACGGTCGACCAGGCGGCCGGCGAAGAGGTCGGTGAACGCGTCCCAGAGCCGTACGACGAGGAACATCGTGCCGACCGCGGCGGCGGTGACGCCGGCGACATCGGTGAGGTAGTAGAGGAGGAACGACGTCCCCATGGAGAACGCCAGGTTGTTCGCGAAGTCACCCAGGCCGTAGCCGAGCACTGCCCGAGCGGGCTGCTTCGCCAGCGACCCCAGGTCACTGCTTGTGTCAGTTGCGACGGTCGTGGACATGTGCGGATCCTTCGAGTCGGTACGGCATCGGTGCCGTTGCCAGGAACGTAAGCCTTGTTGCCGATCGAATGGAAACCATTGCCACGCGTTGCCGTTTTCCATCTCATGATGTGCAATGGTTGAGACGCACCCGCGGAGCCGGATGCGGCGGTACGAGAGCGTCGTTGCCCGCGTGCCGCAACGGATCGAAGGAGATCGACGTGGCCAAGGACACAGTGACGATGCGGGATGTCGCGAACCATGCAGGCGTCGCGGTGTCCACGGTCTCCCGGGCGTTGTCCTCACCCGAACGCATCAGCCCCGAGACCCGCGAGCTGATCCTGAGGGCTGCGCGCGAGCTCGGTTACGCCGCTCCAGCGCCGAAACCGGCGCCCCATACGAACCGTGGCTACGTCGCCCTGCTCGTGCCGGACATCACCAACCCGTTCTACTTCGACATCATCCGGGGGTCGCAGGAACGGCTGCGCAACTCCGGGTACACGCAGATCCTCATCGACACCGAGGAGTCGGGCAGCGCGGAACGCGGGTCCCTCGAGCAGCTCGCGCAGGCATCCACCGGCGCCATCGTCGTGGCGAGCCGGCTGCCCGACGAGGACCTGCGGGAGTTCTCGACACGGATCCCTCTGGTGACCATGAACCGTACGATCGAGGGTGTCCCCGCGATCACCATGGACACCGCCGCCGTGGTTGGACAAGCGGTCGAACACCTGGCCTCACTGGGCCATACGCGCATCTGCTACGTCTCCGGCTCGGAGCGGTCGGCGACGAACCGCCGCCGCTGGGAGGCCTGCCAGGACGCGGCCGAAAGGCTGGACCTGGAGGTCACCCGGATCGGCCCGTTCAACCCGAAGCCCGATTCCGGAGCGGCCGCGGCCGACGTGCTGTGGCACAGCGGAGCCACCGCAGGCATCGCGTTCAACGACATGCTGGCGATCGGGATGCTGCAGCGGTTCATCGAGCGCGGCATCCATGTTCCCGACGACATCAGCATCGTCGGCTGCGACGACATCTTCGGCTCCGACTTCTGCTCCCCTCCCCTGACGACGATCAGCGGGCCCACCCGTCGCGTCGGCCGCGAGCTCACCACGCTGCTGCTCGCACAGCTCGACGGGCACGAGCTCGATCACGGAACGGTCGTCGACCTCCCGGTCTATCTGAAGCTCCGCGCATCCACTGGCCCTGTGCCCCAGCGCAGCTGACTCCCGCGACCGGACAGGCTCTACGTCCACCGGGCAGGCATCCGGATGCCTGTCCGATGGACATGGCGGCGATGTGGCAATGCAACTGGCAATCGCTGGCAACGATTTGCACAGATGGTACGGACGGAGTGAAGTGGGGTCACGCCAAAGGAGGCACCGTGACACACGTCGCCGAGCACGTCGCACCTGCTGATGAAGCCGTTGCCGGGCTGACCTCGTTCCAGCCCAGAGGAGACCACTTCATCGGCATCGACTCGGACGGCTGCGTCTTCGACGCCATGGAGATCAAGCACAAGGAGTGCTTCATCCCGGCCACGATCAAGTGCTGGCACCTGCAGGCTGTGTCGTCGCTGGTCCGCGAGACCGCCGAGTTCGTCAACCTGTACTCCGACGGCCGCGGTCTCAACCGCTGGCTCGCGCTGCTGAGGGTCTTCGACCTGCTCGCCGTGCGTCCGGAGGTCGCCCAGCGCGGTGTCCGCGTACCGGCCGGAACCACCCTGCGACGGTTCGTCGCGTCGGGCTTCCCGCTCAGTGGCGCCGGCCTTCGGGACTACGCGGCCCTCCACCCGGATCCCGAGCTCGACTCAGCGCTGCGCTGGACCGACGAGGTCGACGAACGGATCGCGGACATGGTCCACGACGTACCGCCCTTCGCAGGGGTGCGCGAGAGCCTCGCTGCTGCGTCAGCAGTCGCGGACCTCATGGTCGTCTCGGCCACCCCGGTCGACGCGCTCTCCCGGGAGTGGGCCGAGCACGACCTCGCCGGCTACATGGACCTCATTGCCGGCCAGGAGGCGGGCACCAAGGGGCGCCACCTCGAGCTGGCCGCCAAGGGCACGTACGCCGACGACCACATCCTGCTCATCGGTGACGCGCCCGCCGACCGCGACACCGCCGCTGCAGCCGGCGTCCTCTTCTATCCGATCAACCCCGGCAGCGAGGCCGACTCGTGGCGTCGCTTCCGCGACGAGGCGCTGGATCGTTTCCTCACCGGCAGCTACGCCGGTCCGTACCAGGACGCGCTCCTCGCCCAGTTCACCGCGCTGCTTCCCACCACCCCGCCCTGGCGGGTCTGAGACCAAGGAGTTCGCCATGCCCCGCACCGTGGATCTGAGAGCCGTCCCATACGAGCTCGACGCCGACCGCGTCGCCTGGGTCGAGACCACCCTCGCCGGGCTGACCCTGGAGCAGAAGGTCGGCCAGCTGTTCTTCAACCTGTTCCACTTCGGCCAGGACACGTTCAGCGGCAACGTCGGCAGCAACGACGACATCCTTGCGACGTACGGGATCGGCGGTGCCCGCTACCACGGCGGCTCGGCCGCAGGGGTGCAGGGCCTCATCAACTCGCTGCAGGCCGCGTCACCCATCCCGCTGCTTGTCGCCGCGAACTGCGAGGCGGGCGGCAACGGCGCGTGCAACGACGGCACGTATATCGCCACGGGCGCCCAGTGTGACGCCGCGAAGAGCGACGACGTCCCGTACCGCACCGGTCTCGTGTCCGGCCGCGAGTCCGGGCCGCTCGGCGTGAACGTCATCTTCGCGCCGATCGTCGACATCCTCACCAACTGGCGGAACACGATCGTCAACACCCGCGCGCACGGCACGACGGCGGCCGACGTCATCCGCTCGACGGGCGCCAAGGCCCGCGGCATCCGGGACGCGGACGAGGACATCGCCGTGTGCATCAAGCACTTCCCGGGAGACGGTACGGAGGAGCGAGACCAGCACCTCGTCCTCGGCGTGAACGAGCTCAGCCCCGCCGAGTGGGACGCGTCGTTCGGCCAGGTCTACGCCCACCACATCGACGCGGGCATCGAGATGATCATGGCCGGCCACATCGCGCTGCCCGCGTACTCGAAGGCCCTTGACCCGAGCCTGACCGACGCCGACGTCATGCCCGCGACTCTCGCGCCGGAGCTTCTGCAGGGCCTGCTCAAGACCGAGCTGGGCTTCAACGGGGTCGTCGTCACCGACGCCAGCCACATGCTCGGCATGACGAGCGCGATGCGACGCTCTGACTACGTGCCGCGCGCGATCGCGTCCGGCTGCGACATGTTCCTGTTCTTCAACGACATGGCCGAGGACTTCGGCTTCATGGTCGACGGCGTGCGGTCCGGCGTCATCACGTCCGAGCGCCTCGACGACGCCGTACGACGCGTGCTCGGTCTCAAGGCCAAGCTCGGGCTGCCCGCGAAGCAGGCCGCGGGCACGTTGCTCCGCCAGCCCGATGAGCTCGCCGTGATCGGCTGCGAGGAGCACCTGCGCTGGCAGGCGGAGGCCGCGGACGCGTCGATCACGCTGGTGAAGAACACGCTCGACCAGCTCCCGATCAGGCCGGAGACACACCGCCGCATCCGGCTGTACTACCTCGACACCGAAGGTGGCGGCATCTACGAGTCCAACCCGCAGGCGCGCGACACGTTCGTCACCGAGCTGGAGAAACGCGGCTTCGAGGTGACGCTCAACGACGGTACGAGCCGGGTCAAGGGCGCGACCCTCACGTACCGCGACGAGGTCGACGCCGCCATCGTGGTCGCGAACATCGTCGGCTACGCGGCGGAGAACAACTACCGGATCCGCTGGAAGACGCCGATGAGCACCGACTGCCCCTGGTACGTCCACGAAGTGCCGACCGTCATGGTCAGCCTCAACTACACGACCCACCTCCACGACGCGACGATGGTCAAGGCCTACATCAACGCGTACCACGACAACGCCCAGACCATCGGGCTCGTGATCGACAAGATCATGGGCGACTCGCCCTTCCACGGCACGTACAACGACCTCGTCTGGACCGAGAAGTGGCAGGCCAAGCTCTGAGCATGTAGCCCGTTCGTACATTCACTGGCAGATACTCGGTCGCCGGTTCAGATACGGATCGGCGACCGGGCATTTGCCAGTGAATGGCGGGCACCTGCCCAAGTGGGCCGAGAACGTCGGTGCACATCGTCACCCGGGGCCCCTAACCTGGGACGTGCGATGACGGAACACACGAACGACACGTTCCAGGTCGACCTGCGAGGGCTGGTCGACCTGCTCAGTCACCACCTGTACAGCTCGCCGAAGGTGTTTGTGCGGGAGCTGCTCCAGAACGGCATCGACGCCGTGACCCAGCGCGGTGCGAGCGATGAGCGGCCCGCGATCCAGCTCATCGGCACCGATCAGGCAGCCGACGGCCGGATGCACTGCTTCGACTCCGGCGTCGGACTCGACGACTCAGACGTCCGTACATTCCTTGCCACCATCGGCCGATCCTCCAAGCGCGACGAGCTCGGCCTCGCCCGTACCGACATGCTCGGCCAGTTCGGCATCGGCCTGCTCTCGGCGTTCCTCGTCACCGACGAGATCGAGGTCCTGTCGCGCAAGGGCGACGGCCCGGTCGTGCGCTGGCGCGGGCGCGGCGACGGGTCGTACGTGGTCGACCACATCACCCCTGAACCCGCAGACCCTCGTGCCCTGTGGCTTGCTGCCGGCCCCGGTACGTGCGTCGCCCTCGCTCCCCGTCGCGGCGCCGAGGACTGGCTCGCGACCGATCGGGTCGTCGCGCTCGCCCAGGAGTACGGCCGCTTCCTGCCGTGCCGCGTGGAGGCCACGACCCCGATCAGAACCGTCACGATCGCACCGATCACTCCGCCGTGGCTCATCGGCGACCCCGCCCAGCGCCGAGCGGCCGTCCATGGTCTCGGCGTCGCCGAACTCGGCATCGCTCCGTTCGCCACGGTCCCGGTCAGCGTGCCGGTTGCCGGCCTCAACGGCGTCGCGCTCATCCTCGGCAACCCCACGCACTCCGGTCGCCGCCCGGGGAGCCGCGTCTATCTCAAGGGCATGCTGCTCGGCGACGAGATGGGCGGGCTCCTGCCCGAGTGGGCGTTCTTCGCACGCCTGGTCGTCGACACCTCGGCGCTGCAGCCCACGGCGAGCAGGGAGTCGTTGTACGAGAACGACCTGCTCGCCGACACCCGTACCGCCCTCGGCGACCAGCTCCGCCACTGGCTGACGCGACTCGCCGCCACCGAGCCGGACCGGATGCACGAGTTCCTGCGCATCCACCACGTCGCGGCCAAGGGCATGGCGCTCGCCGATGACGAGATGCTCAAGGTCCTGCTGCCGCTGCTGCCCTTCGAGACCAACACAGGCGACACCACGCTGCCGGAGCTGATGCAACGCACCAGCACCATCTACATCACCCGTACCGTCGACGACTTCCGCCAGGTCGCCCAGGTCGGTGCCGGCCAGGGGATGGAGATCGTCAACGGAGGCTACGTCTACGAGTACGACCTGCTGCTCAAGGCGGCCGCCGTTCTGCCGGGCGCCGACCTCGTGCCGCTGTCGCCCGACGACCTCGACGCCCACATCCGTACGGTCGACATCTCGCGCGAGTCGGACGTCGCCTGGCCGCTGGGCCAGATGCGCGCAGCCCTCGACCGGCTCGACGTCGACCTCGAGCTGCGTGGCTTCTCGCCGCACTCCGTACCGGCGCTCTACCTCGACTCCGAGACTGCGCAGGAGCGGCGCGACCGGCGCACCGTCGCGGACACCGCCGACGACACATGGGCCGCGATCCTCGGCGCGTTCGACGACGGCGCCAGCTCGCGCGCGCGGCTGCTGCTCAACGACGACAACCAGACCGTACGGAGGCTGCTCGAGGTCCGTGACCCGGGGCTCGCGGCGATGGGGGTGGAATCTCTCTACACGCGCGCGCTTCTCATGGGTCATCACCGGCTCCGCGCGGCCGACCTCGCTGCGTTGGACCGGTCGTTCCTCGGCCTGCTCGATCGCGCGATGGGCGCAGACCGTGGCTGACGTCGACGACTACTTCGCGCTGCTGGAGCAGGCGCAGGCCCTGCCCTCGGGCCGCGGGGTCCCGTTGCTCGAGCAGGCGGTGAAGCTGGCGGACGAGCTCGGCTACGAGGACCTCGGCGGCCAGTCCCGGCTCCGGCTCGTCGAGGCGTACGAGCGGTCCAGCTCCGGCCCGAAGATCTTCACGCCGTTCACCTGGCTGCTGCAGCGGTACGAGCTGCGGCGGACCTGGTTCGGCGAGGACCTGCGTTTCCAGTTCCTGTGGCAGCTCAAGTGGATGACCGGCAACCTCTTCTCCTACCCGGAGGTCCCGCTCGCGCGCATCGAGGAGAACCTCGCCACGATGTACCGGATCTACACCGAGGCCGGCGAAGGGCTCGGGCCGGTTCACGGGTCGGCGTTCCTGCTGGCCCGGCACGTACGCGGCGTGCGCGGGGCCGAGCGCGAGTTCGAGGACTGGCTGGCGTCCGAGCGGACGCACCTCAGCGACTGCATCGTGTGCGAGCCGTCCGCCCGCGCCCGCTACCGGGCTCAGCAGGGACGATGGCAGGAGGCGCTCGACTTCGCACTGCCGGCGATCGCGAGCGGGAAGACCTGCAGCGAGGAGCCGAGCACGCTGTACGCACTCGTCGTCGAGCCGCTGCTCATGACGGGCCGTGCGGACGAGGCGCTCATCGCGCATCGCCGCGGCTGGCATCTCGCCGCGGACGACGACACCCAGATCGACCAGGTCGTGACGCACCTCCTGACGCTCGCCCGTGCGGGAGCCGTGGACCGTGGGATCGATCTTCTTGCTCACCGGCTCCACCTGCTCGACGGGCCGCTCACGCCGTACGAGCGGATGATGCTGGCGGCTGCTGCGACCCGGCTCCTCGACGCGGCGTCCGGGCTGTACGGAATGGGCTCGCGCACCTGCACGTACCAGCAGCGTGACGTCACGTTCGACGAGCTGCGGCAGCGGCTACGGGCCGACGCGCTCGATCTCGCGCGACGCTTCGATGCCCGCAACGGGACGCCGGAGGTGGGGCGTTTCGTGTGGGAGGACTACCTCAATGCCCCCACCCTGCCTGCCTTGCCGCTTCCCGCTCCCGTGACGCCGCTGCCCCCGCCGACACGTGAGGAGAAGCACCCGCTCGCACCGGATCTCCGGGACCTGGCCGCACTGACCGTCGAGCGGCTCTCGGACCTCGTCGAGCTGGCACTGAGGTACTCGCCGTTGGAGGACGTACGGGTGCTCGCCGCGGAGTGGCAGCGCCGGCGCGAGCAGCTGCCGCGCCTGCGCGAGAGCGCCAGTACCGCGCGGTTGGAGGCGTTGGCGGCGCTGGAGTACCTCCTGGTCTGGAGCAACTCGGAGATCACCGCGGCGCAAGCGACCCCGCTCGTCACATCGGCTGCCGCGCTGTACAGGGCAGCCGGCGACGAGGCAGAGGCGCTGATCGTCGAGCAGTGGCTCACGGCACGCGCCGAGCAGTGGGACGAGGCACGTGCGATGGTGCCCAGGATCGACGCTATCGGCACGCTCGGACAGCGCGGCCGGGCGCGCGTACGGGTCCTGCACGGCGTCTCGGAGGAGCGGCGGTTCGAACTGCTCGCCGAGGTGCGTGCGTTCCCATGCGCCGTGGACTCCGACCATCAGCTGCGCCGGATCTGGGCCACAGCCCACAGCTCGGGTACGGAGTCGCCGGAGGAGCTGTACACGTGGACCGGTGAGGGACTGGCGATGCTCCTGCCCGGCGAGTACGCCGACTCGGCTGCCGGCCTGCACGTGCAGCGGGCATTCGCGTGCAAGCTGCTCGACCGTCCCGACGAGGCGGATGCCGAGCTGGTGGAGGCGTTGCGCGTGGCGCGGGCGAGCGGGGACCTCACGCACGCGGCGGTGCTGCTCGCACAGGCACGGATGGCGCTGGGCGACGAGGACGTCGAGCGCGCCGAACCCCTGCTGCTGCGGGCTGCCGTGCTCGCCGGCAGGGCGCACGCGATCGAGAGCTTCGCGGACGCCAAGGGGATCCTCGCGGAGACGTACCGTCACTCGGGCCGCCTCCTGGAAGCTGCCGAGATGGCTGAGAGCGGCCTCGCCGCGGTCGAGCTGGCCCATGCCAGTGACGTGTACCTCGAACCGGGGATGGACCTCAAGCAGGCGCGGCTGACCGCGCTGTCGGCCGAGATCTCGTCCGACCTCGAGGAGACGAGCCGCGCGACCAGCCTGTTCCAGAGGGCGGCCGAGCTGTACGAGGCGTGCGGACTACCGTCCGCAGCGGGGACGGCCTGGGGATCGTACGCGCGGCTCATCCAGGCCGGCGACAGCGTCGCCGCCGTCCGCGCGTTCCGCCGAGCCGTCGATCTCGCCACGTCCCAGGACGACCAGCGAGAGCTCATGGTGGCCCGGCGCCAGCTCCCCATGGTTGTCCAGGACGCCGACGGCCTCGACGCAGGCTTGCGCGAACTCGAGGCGGCGATCGCGCTCAACGACGACAACGAAGCCCGGTGCCTCACCGACACGGACTTCCGCGAACAGCTGGGCAACTGGGACTTCGACTACGAGCGGCTTGACCTGCGCGACACGAGGGCGCGCATGTACGGGACGGCCGAACGGTACGCCGAGGCGCTCGCCATCCTCGGCGACGTACCGGAACGCATGTACGAGCACGGCGCAGAGACCCAAGGGCTCAACTCCCGGCTTCTGCGCGCGAGGTTGCTGTTCTCGGCTGATCGCGTCGACGAGGGGATCGCTCAGATCGAACAGATCATCGGCGTGCTGCGCACGTGGGGCGACGGTGCGTCCACGATCGCGGATATGGCGGGAGTTGGTGCGAGAGCGCTGTTGAGCGCCGGGCGCGACGAAGACGCCGACACCTTCTGGGAGAAGCACACGAGGTAGCCATGTGTACGGCTACCTCGCGGGTACCTCCCGTAACCGTCGGCGCCTTAGCGCTCAGGGTCAGCTGTCGTGAGGCTCTTGGTTGTCCCCGGCGTAGTTGGGGCCGAACGTCGCGGACCGCTCGGACGAGTCGTCCGGACCCTTGCCCCAACGGTCACCGAGCTCCTCGGCCCTCGCGGCCGGATCAAGGCTGGCTGCCTGCGTCGTCAAATCCTCAGACACCTGCTCAACGTCTTCGTGCTGCTCGTCGGAAGCCATGGCTTTCTCCTCTTGTTGGATTGTCTTGAGTCTATGCCGGACCTACGAAACCGCACCCGATAACACCCCAGGGGGGTATAAGCAGTATCGTGGAGACATGCCCTCGTCCCAGCGCTCAGTAGAACGCCTCATCCATATCCCCGCTGCTCGCATCTTCACCGTGCTCACCGACATCGATCAGCACTCCGTGATCGACGGGTCCGGCATGGTCAAGGGCCGCGCCAAGGGGCCGGCTCCGCTCGTGCTCGACAGCCGGTTCACGATGGGGATGGCGATGAGAGGGTTCCCGTACCGCACCACAAACCACGTCGTCGAGTACGAGCCGGACCGCCTGATCGCCTGGGAGACCATCGGTGAGTTCTTCGGGAAAGTCGTGTTCGGCGGACAGCGCTGGAGGTACGAGCTGGAGCCGCAGGGCGAGAACACGCTCGTCCGGGAGACGTACGACTGGGGCGCATCCAAGGCGGCCGACATGATCGGCCGCGGCGGCGCCCCTGCCCGCATGGAGAAGGCGATGGTCGCCACGCTCGAGCGGCTCGCGGCGCTCGTCGAGGGTTAGGCCAGTCGGCTGCGGAGCTCCGTCTCCTCGAGGTCGGACAGCCCCGCCCGGCGAGGTACGTCCCGCTCCTCCTCGTACTCCAGCACTCGCGTGAACGTCTCCACGAGGGGCCGGGTCGTCAGGCCTCGTGCCTGCGCGGCGTCCGT
>Ga0182021_10000323_pt1 | contig 49092 bp, 44 predicted proteins | sample 612E3MmetaG_FD_120493 | JGI IMG/M metagenome (GOLD analysis project Ga0182021, IMG submission 120493) | Permafrost microbial communities from Stordalen Mire, Sweden - 612E3M metaG (Illumina Assembly) | ecosystem: Environmental > Terrestrial > Soil > Wetlands > Permafrost | place: Sweden... | reverse complement strand
CTATGGACGCACGCACTGCGGCGTGCGGAAGTCAGATACAGGAACCCGTACCAGACCCGCCATACCTACGCCTCGATGATGCTGTCAGCTGGAGAGCATCCGATGTGGGTGGCACAGCAGATGGGCCATGCCGACTGGGGCATGATCCGCAGGATTTACGGCAAGTGGATCCCAGATGCAGATACCCAGGCAGGCAGCCGAGCAGTGGCGATGTTCGGGCCGGAAAAAGCTGACCAAAAGCTGACCAACCGGGGCCAAAACAGCCCCAAATAGTGGTCAACAAAAGAAAACGGAAACAACCTAAGCGGTTGTTTCCGTTGGATTTACATGGTGGAGGCGGCGGGAATCGAACCCGCGTCCGAAAATATTCCACTGCAGCTTCTACATACTTGTCCTCTGTTTTAATCTCGCTCTCGACAACTCCCGGAGGCAGGATTTATTGAGAGCCATCCCTTTGGGTTTTCGCCCTTTTCACCTCGGGAAGATGAAATCAGCTATCCTGCCTTTATGACGCCCTGATCTGATCCGACAGGCGGGATCAGTAAGACGTAGCCGTCTATGCGGCTAAAGCGTAATCGAAGTTCTTTGCGCTTAAATGTTTCCTACCTGTTTTACGAGGCCTGGTAGGAACCTCGGTATGCGACTACAGCTTCCATATCCCCGTCGAAACCTTTGCGCCCCCATAATGGAGTGGATATAGACTGTAGCTTAATATAGGTCTTGCTGGAGTTTTAGTCAAGTGAATTGAAAGGCCTGATTCTGGATTCCCGCCTTCGCGGGAACGACAATGGGGGCGCGGGAATGACATAGAGGATTTATCCTTTTCGCCGCATGCCGCGCTGCATTTCCCTGCGGTCATCCTTATCTCTCAGGCTCTCCCGTTTGTCATAAAGTTTCTTGCCCCGACCAACCCCGATTTCCATCTTTACCTTCCCGCCCTTAAAGTACAATTTCAGCGGAATGAGGGCCAGGCCTCTTTCCCGGGACTTTCCATAAAGCCTCTTGATCTCCCCTTTGTGGAGGAGAAGCTTCCGCACCCGCAAGGGATCATGATTCTCTCTGTTGCCGAAGGTGTAGGGACTGATGTGCATCTCATGGACGAAGACTTCTCCGTTATTCACCATGGCATAGCTGTCCTTGAGATTCGCCTTCCCCTCACGGAGCGCCTTCACCTCCGTACCCACAAGCGCGATCCCCGCCTCATAGGTGTCTTCTATGAAGTAGTTCAGACGCGCCGTCTTATTCTGGGCGATTATTTTTTGTCCTGCTGGTGCCTTTTTCGCCATGTTCCTTCAACCATAGGTGACAGGAATCGTTCAGATAAGATTCCTCGTCGCTGCGCTCCTCGGAATGACAGGGGGGAGCGGAATGACATTGGAGGATGTCACTTCATGTCTTTCATATCCTGCGGCAGATAATCGCTCTTGATGTGCCTCAATGCCTTATAGATATTTCCACGGATGTCCTTGTTGTCGCGCTCCATCTTTTTCAAGAGTTTCTTGATGTATATCCGCCGCGAAGTATTGCTCGTAGGGCATTTATTTTTCGCGGTGGGCAGTCGCTGTTCCTTTGCATATTTTTTTATCAGGTCCTCCCCGATATAAGCGAAGGGACGGATGATATGAAGCTTCCCCTGAAAGATCGTCTGCTTCGGCATCATCGTGCTGATCTCCCTTCCATAGAAAAGATTGATGAGCAGCGTCTCTATGATATCATCCTTGTGATGGGCGAAGGCGATCTTGGTGCAGCCCTTCTCCTCTGCTATTTCGAAGATCCTCTTCCTCCTCAACCGCGAACAGAGGAAACAGGGGTTCTTCTTATTGTAATCACTATGGGAAAGAGGCCCGATTTCCGTCTTTTCCATGTAGTGGTCGATGCTATTTTGTCTCAGGTATTTGTCAAGCTTGTCATAAGCAGTATACGTCGGATCGAACCCCGGGTCAATGTTTACGGCGACGATGGAAAAAGACGGCACATACACCATGGGCGTATTGAGAAGATCAAGCAGCGCCAGGCTGTCCGCGCCGCCGGAGACGCCGACGAGGACCCTGTCTCCCTCTTCTATCATGTTGTAATCGAGGACGGCCTTTTCCAGCCATTTTTTCAGATGGAGAAATAGTTTTGTCTGTTTTTTCCCTGTCACAACCGGTACATCTCCCTTGTCCACTTGTTTCTGATGTACACAAGTTTCTGCATTTAATCAAGGTCGTTCACATTTCCGATTACGTCCTTGAATTTCCATCCGGATTGGTATATGGAAAAGGACATATCTACATTAACAGAGGAGGCCATATGACTGAGATCATCAACGTGTACGCAAGGGAAATTTTGGATTCAAGAGGCAACCCAACAGTTGAGGCCGAAGTGACACTTTTTTCGGGAATTACCGGCCGCGCCGCCGTACCTTCAGGCGCTTCCACGGGAGAGCACGAAATGTTGGAGCTCCGTGACGGCGACAAGAAAAGATTCCTCGGTAAAGGTGTAACAAAGGCCGTAAATAACGTCATTAACAAAATCGGGCCGGAGATCATCGGCCTGGACAGTCTCAATCAGAGGGAGGTCGATTACACGATGATTTCTCTCGATGGCACGCCTAATAAAGGCGCGCTCGGCGCCAACGCTATCTTAGGCGTATCGATGGCCTGCGCGAAGGCCGCTGCGGAATCTGTGGAACTGCCCCTTTACAAATACATCGGCGGCACCATCGCCAAGGATATCCCCGTCCCCATGATGAATATCCTCAACGGCGGCCAGCATGCGGACAACAACGTCGATATTCAGGAATTCATGATCATGCCCATCGGCTCTAAGAACTTCAAGGAAGGATTGCGCATGTCCGCTGAGGTTTTTCATACGCTCAAGTCCGTTCTCAAGGGCAAGGGCTACAACACCTCCGTCGGCGATGAAGGCGGATTCGCGCCGAACCTCAAATCCAATGAAGAAGCATTTGTTGTGATTGTGGAGGCGATTGAAAAGGCCGGATACAAACCGGGAAAGGATATCTGCATTGCCATCGATCCTGCGGCAAGCGCATTTTTTGAAAAAGGGATATATGTCATGTCCGCGGAAAAGAAACCAAACAAGACGGCCGCGGATATGGTCAAGTTCTACCAGGACATGGTAAAAAAATATCCCATCGTATCCATTGAAGACGGTCTCGCGGAAGACGACTGGGACGGATGGAAGCTCCTCACCGACGCCCTGGGAAGCAAGATCCAGATTGTGGGCGACGACATTTTTGTGACGAACAAGAAAAGGCTGGAAAAGGGGATCGCCATGGGCGTCGCCAATTCCATTTTGATCAAGCTCAACCAGATCGGTACGCTAACGGAAACGATGGAGACCATTCAGAGGGCGAAGGAGGCAGGGTACACGACTGTCATCTCCCACAGGTCCGGCGAAACGGAAGACAGCTATATGGCGGATGTGGCAGTAGCGGCAAACTGCGGACAGATCAAGAGCGGGTCTGTGTCAAGAAGCGAGCGCCTCGCAAAATACAACCAGCTACTGAGGATAGAAGAACAGCTCGGCGATTATGCCGTCTATCCCGGAAGGTCAGCGCTCTACAGCATAAAAAAGAAGTAGCAGTCAAATCCCGCTCGTATCGACACTGCGCGAGCCGAGAAAAATCAAAAGCCGTTGTCAGCAACCTGCATGGTCATGACAACGGCTTTTTTTGTGATTGAGCGACTACTGCGTTTCTGCGTGTCTCACTTGTTTATGAGAGCCGCATGCGCAGCCGCCAGTCTTGCAATGGGCACGCGGAACGGTGAGCAGGAAACGTAGTCCATACCCACGCGGTGGCAGAGGTCGATGGACTTCGGATCGCCGCCGTGCTCGCCGCAGATGCCGACCTTCAGCTTGGGACGCGTAGAACGGCCTTTCTTGGTGCCCATCTCCACCAGTTGGCCGACTCCCCTTTCATCAAGGCTCTGGAAGGGATCCTCGGGAAGTATCCTCTGCTGGAGATAAATGGGCAGAAATCCGCCGATGTCGTCACGTGAGAAACCAAATGTAGTCTGTGTGAGGTCGTTTGTGCCGAAGGAGAAGAACTCGGCGGTCTTGGCAATATCGTCCGCCACAAGTGCCGCCCTTGGCACCTCGATCATCGTCCCGACCAGGTATTCGAAGGTCACGCCCGTTTCCTTCATCACCTCCGCCGCCATGCGGCGAATGATGGCTTCCTGATGATTGTATTCGGTAGCGGTACCCACGAGCGGGACCATTACCTCCGGATACACTTTGATGCCCTTCTTGGTCAATTCTGCGGCAGCCTCAAAAATTGCACGGGCCTGCATCTCCGTAATTTCCGGATAGGCGATGCCCAGACGGCAGCCGCGATGACCGAGCATCGGGTTGAGTTCGTGCAGAGACTCGACACGCGCTTTAAGTTTTTTTACGGTGGTGCCGAGGTCCTTGGCGAGCTCCTTTATCTGATCACTGTCAAGGGTCACAAATTCATGCAACGGAGGATCGAGGAGACGAATCGTTACGGGCAGGCCCTGCATGGCTTCGAAGAGGCCCATGAAATCCTGCCTCTGGAAAGGCAGCAGTTTCATAACCGCCTCGCGGCGATCTGCTTCCTTCTCCGCAATGATCATCTCACGCATCGGTTTGATGCGCTCCGGGCCAAAAAACATATGCTCCGTGCGGGTAAGCCCGATGCCTTCGGCGCCAAAGGCACGCGCCTGAGCGGCGTCCTGGGGGCGGTCGGCATTGGTGCGTACGCCGAGCTTGCGGAATTTGTCAGCCCATCCCATAAGCTCTGTGTATTCCTTATTAGCCGCAAGGTCAGGCCTTACGGAAGGAACCTTCCCCTCATAGACCCGGCCTATCGAACCGTTGAGAGAAATCCAGTCGCCTTCCTTTATTGTCCTGCCGCTGACAGTCATCACCTTCTTATTCGTGTCGATGTCCAGGGCGGAGCAGCCGACGATACAGCACTTGCCCCATCCGCGGGCGACCAACGCGGCGTGGCTTGTCATACCACCTCTTGCAGTCAGTACGGCCTCTGCGACGTGCATGCCGTGGACGTCTTCCGGCGACGTCTCATGACGCACGAGAATAATCTTCTTGCCTTCTTTCGTCCATTTCGCCGCATCATCGGCGGTGAAGACGACCTGGCCTGTGGCGCCGCCGGGACCGGCAGGCAATCCCTTGGCAAGCACACGGGCTTTCTGCTCTTCCGCCGGATCAAGCATGTCATGCAGCAGTTCATCGAGCTGCGCCGGCCTCACGCGGAGGACAGCCGTGGCTTCATCGATGAGACCTTCCCGCACCATCTCCACGGCAGCTTTCACCGCTGCGGGTCCGTTGCGCTTGCCGGTGCGTGTCTGGAGCATCCACAGGCGTCCCTCCTGGATGGTGAACTCGATATCCTGCATGTCTGTGTAATGTTTTTCCAGCCTGTCTCGTATATTTGCCAGTTCTTTATAGAGCGGCGGCATGGCCTCTTCGAGGCTCTGGATCTCTTTTGTATCCTCCGTCTTGTTTTTCATGTTAAGCGGATTAGGCGTACGTATGCCGGCCACGACGTCCTCGCCCTGAGCATTTACGAGCCATTCCCCATAGAAAACATTTTCTCCCGTCGCAGGGTTTCTTGTGAAGGCCACACCGGTTGCACTCTTGTCGCCCATGTTTCCGAAAACCATGGACTGGACCGTTACGGCAGTGCCCCATTCATCCGGTATACCCTCGATGCGCCGATATGAAATGGCGCGTTTGCCGTTCCAGCTCTGGAAGACGGCGCCGATGCCACCCCAGATCTGTTCGTAGGGATCATCGGGAAATTCTTTTCCGATAATTGTTTTGACTTTCGTCTTGAATATTTTAATCAGCTTTTTCAGGTCTGCCGCAGTGAGGTCGGTGTCCTGAACGACGTGCAGCTTCTTCTTCATTTTCTCCATCGCATGCTCGAGCTGCACGCGGACGCCCCTGCCCTCTTCCGGCTCGATTCCTGCCGCTTTTTCCATGACTACATCCGAGTACATCATGATTAAGCGACGGTATGCATCATAGGCAAAGCGCTCATTGCCAGTTTTTGCAATCAGCCCTTTCAGCGTCTTTTCGTTAAGACCGACATTCAGAACCGTCTCCATCATACCGGGCATGGAAGAGCGGGCGCCTGAACGAATGGAAAGCAACAGAGGATTTGCGGGATCGCCGAATTTCGCCTGCATAATTCCTTCAACATTTGCCAGGGCCTGCTTCACTTGAGCTTCAAGCTCAGGCGGATAAGATTTATTGTGCTGATAGTAGTAATTGCAAACTTCCGTCGTGATAGTGAAGCCGGGGGGGACGGGTATGCCGAGACTGGCCATTTCCGCCAGATTCGCTCCCTTGCCGCCCAAGAGTTCTTTCATTTCCGCCTTGCCGTCTGCCTTGCCGCCTCCGAATTCAAATACATACTTTTTAGACATTTTCTTCTCTCCTGAATCTACTCTGATTTTAATTTCAGCGTTTTCTTCTAAGGTTAATGCTGGAATAAGAGCAGCAATAATCTTCCATGATATCGTGGTTGTCTATCAGTCTTGTCCTGCGATGTCAAACAGAAATGTGAGAAGAGTTGACATGCGAGGCTAAATGCCAAGAAATCCGGATATTGAGAATGATCTGCGTGCCGTGCCCCGCGAGGCGACATGTGCCGGAGATATCCGTCCGGCGCGGGTTTCCGTGCAAGTCTCTCCGAACATGACAGTTTTTCTTCAATATCCGTGATGAAGATTTCTTTGTAAAGAGCTAAATAATTCTTGACAGGATTATTTTTCACGTAGAATATTACGCATCTAAGTCATTGAACAGGCAAAATGATGAACGTTTCCCGCGGAAACTGATCCGTGAGGAAGACGCGGCATATCAATAAGAAAGGAGGTGAGACCCGGATATTTGGAGAGATGTACCACATGTCTCGAGAAACCAACCAAGTAAATTAGGAGGAAAAAATGAGAAAGACTTTAAGTTGTGTTGTTCTTAGTTTGATCTTTGTTATGATGTTCGCCCCGTTGGCGATTGCCGCCGCCGCGCCCGCTCCTGCTGCTGCGCCTGGTGCACCGGTCGATTATACAAAGGCGATCGTGATTGGATGCAGTCTTTTGGTAGCGGGTATTGCCATAGGATTCGGCACAATCGGTACGGGCGTTGGCATGGGACACGGATTGAGCGGCGCCACAAACGCCGTCGGCAGAAATCCCGAAGCACAGGGAAAGATCCTACTGACCATGATGGTCGGTCTGGCTATGATCGAATCACTCGCGATCTATGCTCTGGTTATTGCATTGATCGTACTCTACGCCAATCCTCTGATTAAGTTAGTTGGCATGTAGAAAACCGGTATTATAAGAAATCAGGGAGGGGGAGCGCTACCACGACTTCAACTCCCTTTTTTTATCCAATTTCTTCGGCAGAGGATTCCTTCTTTGCTTTCAATGTATTCATCTGCCCCTTGAATCCCTAAATTCGGTGGCGAGCGAATGACGAACGACTATTCCTTAAGGATCGAAGACTCTCCGCGGCTCGGCTGCGGAGAGCTTCAATCCTCGGGCTCTTCAATCCTCGACATGCCGCCAACTTCTTGGGAAACTGATACGCAAAGATAATGGATTAACAGCGGTGGGCACAAAGACGCAGGCGAAAGGAGCCCGTTACAAGAGTAAAAAAAAGGCCGGAAGTGCAACTCCCGGCCTTTTTAGCTATTTGATCTACTTGTTCTCTTTATCCTCTTCGTCCTCTTCGTCGAATACAGCTTCCTGCGAGCCTGCAGGGACTTCCGCATCTATCGAACGCCCGATTCCTCGCGAGAGGAGCGCCGATATGAAGAACAGAAGAATGACGGAAATGATGATGATCAGGACGATTGTCGTGGTCCATGCCTTCACTTCTTTTTCTACGTCCTGAGAAGCCTTGGTGGCCATCTCATTGAACTTTTCCACGTTCACTCCCATTCCGATCCATCCGAAGCCACCGGGTTTAGGGTAGTCATTCGAATAGAATTTAATGGGCGCAAACGCTACGAATTTCGTCTGGCCGGCAAATTTGTACGTCTTGATGCCTGTATTTCCGGCAGCCGCATCCTTTGCGACAGCAGGCAGACCCGGATCCATAAAACCGAGAAGGTTAAGGTCCAGTACTTCTTCGCCCTTCTTGCTCATTGCCTCCGCAGTCTTATCGGTAAGGGGAGGAACCGGCGTTCCATCGGGATACAGACCCTCTATGTGATAATCATTGGGGTGCGCGATGACGAGTCCCCGGTTATCAACCATGTAGGCGTAACTTCCTGTCGCTGCATCCGCCCTGAATACATACCCTGACTGGGTCGGTATAATATGATCGGTAAACCCGGAAACGTGCTGAAAATCAAGGGCAAGACTGATAACGCCTGAAAATCCTTCCTTGCCGAAGATCGGCGTGGCCATGCGAATTATTCCCTGAAAACGTTTGCCCTTATCAAAATCCAGTTTATTCACATACCAGCCCGTGACATGTCCGATATATACTTCGCCTTTATTCAGTTTCGACGCTTTGCTGAAGTAGTCCTCGGATTTATATTGCGTGTTGGCGGGATTACTCACATTCCCGAAGCCCGATTTAGCCGCCCCGCCATTCACAATCTTTATCACCTCATTTCCATTCCTGTCGATGAGGGACATCTCGGTATAAAGAGGGGCAAGGACCTGTTGAATTTTATTATCCTGTTTTACCCAGATTGCTTTCTTGTTTTCATTCACAAATTGCTTGTAGCTTGCTTCGGTCGCGGGGATGATGGTTGCAATCAACAGATCCTTCTTTCTTTCCATGAGAAAATTGGCAACCTCGTCCGCCGTATTAATGGCACGTATCTTGATTTCTTCCTGAGATTTCTGATCGAGAACGTTGATTGCCCGTTCTTTCGCTGTAATCCCTAATTTAAGAATGCCGTTGGCAATCAGAATAGCCATCAGTGAAAAGGGGATTACGATAAGCAGGAAGAATACTCTCGCTACCGTAAAAAGCTGCTTATCTTTCTTATTTTCTGGCATTGCCTTCTCCCCCTAACTTTGTCAGATTTGAAGTTAATTGTTCTTGAATGAATTAACCTAAAAAATAACGCATAAAGGGGTTCGCAAATAAAAGAACAAGCGCAACAACCAGCGCATAAATGGCGATCGATTCCGCCATGGCCATACCGATGAGCATGGTCATCATGATTTTACCCTGAACGCCGGGGTTTCTGCCCACGGCCTGACATGCGCCGTTCGTCGCAGTGCCGATTCCCAAGCCGGCTCCGACAGCGCCTATACCCATAGCCAAGCCTGCGCCCAGCATGGCGCCTACCGCGAAGAGGACTTTCGTGTAAGATTCACCAGACGGAATTGCTTCTGCTGCATACACAAGCTGTGAGGACGATAACAGAGCAGCCATTGTTGAAAATAGAGTTAATAAAATCTTTCCGAATCTCCGTAACATTTTTTTTCTCCTTTCCTATTAGAAGTTAATCCATAATACCCTATTCCCATAACATGAAAACATATCGGGGGAAATAGGAAATATTATAAAACTGCGTAACCAACTGCAACAGGCATGCCATTGATACGCCCGCAGCGCGTATCCGTTCTAACACTACGCAACGACGATGTTATTCTTATTTATTCACGGAACGAAATATCCGCTGCGAATGCTTAATGTTTTAACGTTTTGTTCAATTGCCTCCGCCAGGTTTGAACGAAAAGTGCAATGCAGTCCGAAATAAGTTAAGATTAAGCCGCATGTGAATTTTCCTGTATTCACCTCTTCGTCCTTCTGACGATAAATCGATCCCGGAGATGCTGAGAGCGCGCTGCGGAATAATCCGTATATTTCTATTGAAAATTTGCAGCTTGACCGGTATATCATATGAAAACTAAGACTTTAAGAGGTCTACTATGCAAGAGATATTAACAGCGGTAACGTATCTTGTTGTGTGGCTGATATGTGCGCGGGTAATTGAGATTGAGAGTGGATTAACTAAACTCCTTATCTCACTCGGAGCAGCCATCGGCGTATATATCGTGATAGGCGTCAAAGAATACAAGGACAGGAAATCCAAAGGAGCAGACGATTGACAGCGTCTCTTGCAGATTTCATAAAGAAAAACCTGAGAGTGCCCGTCTGGCTCACCACTCTGATAGTCATTATCATGATTGTCATGTTTTCCCTGATGATCAATCAGGCGAGAATCAAGGAGTCGGCAGAGCAATACGGGAAACAATATATGACCATCGCCAAGGGAACGGCCGCGGGAATAGATGACCTTTTTGACAGTGTCGAGAAAAGCCTGATTATACTTTCCCGGCATCATAGCGGAACGATGCACAACATGCGTGAGACTTATGACGACCTGGAAGGAAAGATAGATTTTGTAGCCATAAACGACCGTGAAGGCAAGGTCATCGAAGCATATCCGGAAACTTTTCATGACGACATTCTGCATGACATTTCCAGAAGCTCCGCTTTCCTCAAACTCACCCAGGATGTCAGGAAGACCGGCAAGACCAGGGTGAGCAGCCTTATCTCCGTGGATCTTAAGGCGGGCAACAGCCAGGGGAAAAAATACAGGATCGTTATCGTCGGTGTTCCGGATTTCGATTTGAACAGGAAATATGCAGGCATAGTATATGCCGCACTATCCCCTTCTTCAGTTGTCGAGAGGTACATAAAAATTACGAAGACCGATCTGCCATGCGATGCGATCATTGCCGACGACACGGGAACTGTACTATTCCATCCGCGGAATGAATACGTCGGCGCAGATCTTACTGCCGTCGTACGCGGAAAGACGAAAAAGCAGGCGTCTCTGAAAGAAGGAATCCTGAAGGACAAGGCAGGATATGACAACTATGAAGTGCTCCAGACAGGAGGGAGCTTTGAAAAAAGTATCGTTGGATACGCTCCCGCCGACCTGAACGACCGCAAGTGGTTTATCGCCGTCAGCACTCCTTACCATATCGCCATTTCACAGATCAGAAAAACATTCTTCATTGTCATGCTCGAAGCCTTCGTACTTATTGTCACGGTTATTATCGGAAGTGTGCTTGTCGTATATTCAGGCAAGAAACGCCTCTTGCTCGAGGAAGAGTTAAAGCACTTAAGGGACAGGGACATCTGGAGGGATGAGCTCGCGAGAGAGAAGAAAACTTTAGAGGGGATTATCGAGGGCTCTCCGATACCGACCTTTGTCATCGACAAAGAGCACAAAATCATTTTTTGGAACAAGGCATGTTCGGACCTGATGGGCTATAACAGCGCCGACATGATCGGCACTGATAAACAGTATATGCCGTTTTACCACGAGAAAAGGCCGGTTATCGCGGACCTGATTGTGGATAACGATATTCCCGAACTCGAAAAATACTATGGGGAAAAGAGCCTGCATAAGTCGACCGTTATTGAAGGCGCCTATGAGGCGCGTGATTATTTTGAGAATATGAGCGGCAGGAACAGACACCTTTATTTTCTGGCGGCCCCTATTTACGACGAGAGGGGAGAGATTATCGCGGCTATCGAAACTCTGCAAGACGTGACCAAGGAAGAAGAGATGGCCACGGATATGAAAGAATATGCGGAATCCCTGTCCAAGGAGAAAAAGACTATCGCGGGCATCATCGAAGGTTCCCCCATACCGACGTTTGTCATTGACGGACAGCACAAGATTATTTTTTGGAACCATGCCTGCACGGAGCTAACCGGCTACGACAGCAAAGACATGATCGGCACTGATAAACAGTTCATGCCCTTTTACCATGATAAGAGACCGGTTATCGCAGACCTGATTGTGGACAACAATATCGAGGAGCTCAACAAGTATTACGGGAAAAAAAGTGTGCATAAGTCAACTATTGTGGAAGGCGCTTACGAGGCAAGCGATTATTTCTCGGATCTGGGAGGCAGGAACAGATACCTTTATTTCCTGGCTGCTCCTATTTATGACGAGAGGGGAGAGATTATTGCCGCCATCGAGACGCTCCAGGATGTGACGAAAGAAGAAGAGCTGACCAAGAACATGAAAGAGTACGCGGAAAGCCTCTCCAACGAAATATATGAACTGATCAGGCTGCGAACAGACATACAGGAGCTTTACAATTACCTCCAATCCATGATGGACAGCTCTCCGGATAGGATATTCGCTCTTAGCGCCGACGGCGTCATAAACTACGTAAGCCGCAGTTCCGAGATAGATGACGGATCAATGCCTGAGCAGATGCATGGCAAACATTTCGCAGAATATGTTGTCCCTGAGTACAGGGAATTTATGCTCAAGAAGTGGGAGGAGGTCAAGAGGGGATCGCACAGGCCCTTCGAGATTGAGGTGACGACAAGAGAAGGCTGGAAGAGAAATTTGTTGATCACCACAGCTCCCATAAAAGGAACCGACAAATATCTCTTCGTGCAGCGGGATATAACGGAATTCAAGAATCTCGAGAAAAAATTTTATGACAGTCAGAAGCTTGCCGCTGTCGGTCAGCTCTCAGCGGGCATTGCCCACGAAGTGAGAAATCCGCTTTCATCCATCAAGATGAGCCTCCAGATTCTTGAAAAAAGATTAAATCCCGCCGGAAATGATTTGAAACGGTTCAAGATAGCGGAGAAAGAGGTTGAGCATCTTGAGAAGATAGTCAATGATATCCTGATTTATGCGAAACCGGCGGAACCGGAGATGAAGCCCGCAGATATCGGCGCTTTCCTTGAAAGTTCGTTATCGATGGTGGAAAAAGAACTGTATGACAAAAAGATAGATGTGCAGGTTCATAACGATCAGGGCATCCCCCAGATAAATCTCGATTCGGCAATGCTCAGGCAGGCATTCTTGAATATATATCTCAATGCCATAGACGCAATGGAGGAGGGAGGCAGGCTGCGGATAGCCGCGAGGCTCGTCACAAACGGGCACAAGCATGTCTCAGTCGAAATAGACGATAGTGGTTACGGGATCGAGGAAGAAGATATGCCTCACCTGTTTAATCCGTTCTTTACAAGGAAGAGATATGGGACAGGCCTGGGCCTGACGCAGGTTAAGAAGTTTATCGATTTGCATCACGGTTCCATAGAAATATTCAGCAGGAAGGGCGAGGGAACGAAAGTCGTGATTACTCTGCCTTTGGAAGAAAGCGACAAAAATTCTGAAACACCTGTTAACGATACCGAGGGACAATCGCATGGCTAAAATTCTCATAATCGATGACGACAGTTCTATCTGCGAAACTATCGACCTGTATCTGACCGAAGAGGGACATGAGGTGCACACTGCCATGACCGGCACGGACGGGTTGAATAAGTTTGTGCAAACCTCGCCGGACGTTGTTATTCTCGACATAAGACTTCCGGATATTGACGGCTTCACCGTTCTTGAAGATTTGCGGGAGGATGACGAGGACGCCAAGGTAATCATGATTACCGCCCATCACGACATGGACACCACGATTAATGCCATGAAGGCGGGCGCTTTTGATTATATCCGCAAGCCCATTAACGTTGACGAGCTCGACATAGCCATCCGCAAGGCCCTCAAATCCATAGAAATGGAAAAGAAGATAAACGGCCTCCTGATGGAACCTTCCCGGCAGTTCAAGGTCGGCGATATCATCGGCACGGGCAAGGACATGAGCGAGATATTCAAGACCATCGGCGTAGTCTCCCAGAGCAAGACGACTGTATTGATCCAGGGTGAGAGCGGCACGGGAAAGGAGCTGATCGCCAAGGTCATACACAACAACACGTCGCCTAATGAGCCCTATATAGGGGTGAACTGCTCCGCAATCGTGGAAACCCTCCTCGAGTCTGAACTCTTCGGACACGAGAAAGGCTCCTTTACGGGCGCCTTCACCCGAAAATTGGGAAAGTTCGAGCTTGCCCGTTACGGAACGGTATTCCTCGACGAGATCAGCGAGATGTCCATCAACCTGCAGGCGAAGCTCTTGAGAGTGCTTCAGGAGATGGAGTTCGAAAGAGTCGGCGGCAAGGACCGCGTCAAGGTAAATGCAAGGATCATCACTGCTACGAACAAAGACCTCAAGACCCTCGTGAAGGAGGGGAAATTCCGGGACGATCTTTTTTATCGCCTTAATATCGTATCCATAAATATTCCTCCCCTCAGGGAGCGGAGGGAAGACATTGCGCCCCTCGTTGATTATCTGATCACCAAGATTAACCGTGACCTTCATAAGCGCATCCTCGGCGTGTCCGACGAGCTCATGGATACGTTTCTAAAATACAGCTGGCCGGGAAATATCAGGGAATTGGAGAATCTCCTCGTCAGAGCCGTTGTCGTCGCCAAGGGACAGATCTTAGGCAGAGGAGATTTTCCGGAACTGCTCGATGATATTGAAACAAAATGCGCGCCCGACGGAACCGGCGGAATGGGCTTAATGGAAACGGGGAGATTAGCGACACTCGATGAGATTGAAGAGAGATACATCCGGCAGGTGATCAAAACAAGCGGCAATAGGACCAAGGGAGAGATATGCGAAATACTTGGCATCTCCCGGCCGACCTTTGAAAGGAAGCTGGAGAAATACGGGATCACCCTTGAACTCGACGGATGAAAGCGCATTCCGCGATATGTTGTCCCGAATCAGTGCGGATAGAACAGCATTATGAAAATTGTCTCGGCGGAATTCGTCAAATCTGCAACTCTGCCTTCCCAATATCCCGAAGGGATACTGCCGGAGATCGCCTTTGCCGGCAGGTCCAACGTAGGAAAATCCTCTCTCATCAACACCATCACCCGGAAAAAAAACCTTGCCCGGACAAGCAGCACGCCCGGTTGCACGCGTCTCATCAATTTCTTCATAGTGAACAATCAGATTTCACTCGTGGACCTGCCCGGGTATGGTTATGCAAAAGCGCCCATTGCATCAAGGAAAGAATGGGGACCGATGATCGAGACGTACCTCATGCAAAGGGAGTCCTTGGAGTCCGTCATCGTCATTCTCGATGTGAGAAGACACCCTTCGGAGCAGGATCTCACGCTCATCGACTGGCTCCGCCATTATGAGGTAATCCCTACAATTGTCCTTACGAAGATAGACAAGGTTTCCCGAAGCGAGGCAAATGTCCGCCAGCGAAAGATAAAGGAACTGCTGGAGCTGAACACAGATCCCATCCTTTTCTCGGCGCGGACCGGCGAAGGAAAAGATGCGATCTGGGGAGCGATAAGAGATTTGTCCGCCGGCAATATACCCGCCTGAACCCTCCCTCCGCTCATATATTCACCCGCGGTAAAAGTTAAATCGAGAACCTTTAAGCATGCGGAATATAGACCCTGCTATGCGCCGTGCAGCGGCGACCTTTCTCGTTTCATTAAAGACGATTGAATGTTTCTTTAAATATCACGCCCTGCGCAAAGCGATAAAAGCCGGCGGCTGCAATCGACTCGACAATAAACGTCGCATATTATCACTACGTTACAAGTATCGCAGGAGCGTTATGAAAACTGGCATGAATATTTCATCACTACGTATCAAAAGGAATAAAGAAACGCAGGAGAAAACTATATGAAAAAGATGTTAGAGACATTGGCTCTCTCCGTATTTGTAGTCCTGGTTACAGCCACCTTCGGGGCCGCCGAGTATGGGGCGACAACTCTCGGCGACTTCCCTTACTTCCAGTTTGGTTGTCTGATTGTCGGCGGCGTTACAATTATATCCCTGAGACACAAATACCAGAAGATGTATACCCGTGAGCTGGTCGCCGTTTTTTGCCTTTATACGATGCTCATCGCCCTCTTCACAATGCCGGTAATCACCGCCATCAGGACCGTAGTGAGCTGAGGGCTACGGCATGTCCATCCTTTCCGGCTGTGGAATCTTGCCGGTGGGATTCAGGAGGCAATCGGTATGGCAGCAATTGCAAGAACACGAGAGCAGAAGAGTTACCGGTCGGTGCTCATAATGAGTGCCTGGGGGCATGTGATCGTGATTCTCTCATTTCTCTTTCTCTATGCAGGGAAATTGCTGGATGACCTTGCAGGCACGTCTCCCAGTTTCATGATCGGATTATTTCTTCTGGCACTGTTTGCCGGCATAGGCAGGTTTTACAAAGAGGCGTGGTTGAAGCGCAAGGATGTCTGAGTTCCTCTCGCACTCTGAAGTACGTCTATATTTATCCATAGCACCCTCAAGCCCCATAATGCACAAGCGTTACGGGGCTTACTCATTGGTGCAGGTTTTCTGTTGTTCTCGCGTGCCGACGCCGTCTGGACGGTCTTGCCCCTTGCGGTTGGGTGTCCCTTCGTTAATTCCGTTATTCCGAGGAAGATATATTGACTTGACACGCAGTATGCAAATCCATATACTTTCGCAAAGAAAAAAATCCGTAACATCATCCGTCCTAATTTTGAAAATCGGGCTTCGTGCAGAGAAACGCTGAAGAAGTTGATGTTATGAAACAGGAGAAAAATAGAAAATGTGTCTCGGTTTTCCCGGAAAGATAATTTCGATAGATGAGAATAAGCTCGCTATTATCGATATCAGCGGTACGCGGCGGGAAGCCCGCCTCGACCTCGTGGATGACGACACAGTGGTCGGTGACTATGTAATCTGCCATGCGGGTTACGCCATTCATAAGATAGATGAGGAACTGGCGCAGGAGATGCTGGATTGCCTGAGAACGATCGTTGAAATGGAAACCAATTGACGATCCTTCAACACAGCAGTTTACGGCTCATGAATATGTTCTCTTACCGCTGCATCACGCCCCCCCAAGGCTTTTGCCGGAGGCATATTTTACAAAGCTATTCTTTTTTGTCCAATCCTTGAATTCTTAGAAAATCAACCATAGTCTCAGAAAGGTACCGGCGATGCAATATGACAAGATTCTGCTGGATCATGGCGGGGGCGGTTTGTTAATGAATGAGCTGATTGCACATACGTTCCTCCCCAAATTGAAGAATGCATATCTCGATCGCATGGAAGACGGCGCCGTATTCGATATAGGCGGTGTTAAGCTCTGCTTTTCCACCGATTCTTATGTGGTGAGTCCTATCTTCTTCCCCGGCGGCGATATCGGTTCGCTCGCCGTACACGGAACAGTCAATGATATTGCCGTGTGCGGAGGAATTCCCCTTTTTCTCAGCGCCGGCTTCATTCTCGAAGAAGGCTTCAGCATGGATGATCTGGAAAAGATCGTTGAGTCCATGGCGCAGGCGGCGGCAACGGCCGGTGTACAGATTGTTACAGGAGATACCAAGGTCGTGGCCAGAGGGGCGGCAGACGGAATTTTCATCAACGTCTCCGGGATCGGCCTCATCAAGTACAAAGGCATAATCTCTCCGCGAAGTGTGATGCCCGGAGATAAAGTCATCATTAACGGAACTATTGGAGATCATGGCGCCGCCATACTATGTAAGCGTCAGGAACTCGGTTTTAAGTCCGAGATCGTCTCCGACTCGGCCCCGCTCAATTCGCTCGTGGAAAGCATCCTCTGTGCGAGTCCCAATATTCACTGCATGAGGGATGCAACAAGAGGAGGGCTCGGTGCTATCATGTGCGAAATTGCAGAACAGTCCGGCTGCCGGATCGTAATCGACGAAAGAAATATCCCGGTGCGCGAAGACGTAAGGGGCGTGTGTGAGATCCTCGGCGTTGATCCGCTGTTTCTCGCAAATGAGGGAAAGATGGTAGTATTCTGCCCGCCCGAAGATACTGAGAAAATCCTGCAGGTAATGGCAGCGCACAAGTACGGCAGGGCCGCCGCGGTCATAGGGGAAGTGGGCAAGAAGGGCCGCGGGCGTCTCCTGCTCCACACTGTCATCGGCGGGGCAAGGGAGATTGACCTGCCGACGGGTGAACTTGTCCCTCGCATCTGTTAAGCTGCACGTACACGGCCGTAAAAAAAGCAGGAACGACGTCGAGTGTCGTCCTGCCTGCTTCATTACTCCGCACTGAGAAGTCAACCTTCAGTCTTTCGCTTTTTCCACACCTTCCTTGGCTTTGTCGGCGCTTTCACGCAGATGCGTAAGACGGGTAGACTTATGCAACTCGACTGGTTTGTCGTAGAGGGAGGGACGCCATTTATAAATCAATTCTATCGCATCAGAGGGGCATGCCTGCACGCAAACCTCGCAGACTATGCATCGCAACGGGTAGAATGCCAGCTCGTTCTTTTCCTTGTCTGTTGTAATGGCGACTGACGGACAGCGAAGGGCGCATACCCCGCACATAGTACACTTGTCATCCAGGAATACTACGTGCCCCCGGGCGTTTTCAAAAGGCTCCCGAACCTGAACCGGATACATCCGGGTGGCATATCCGGTGAAGAGGTTTTTCAAAATGGTCGGTAACATGTAGGGCATCTATTTACTCACTCCTTTCGCCCTTTACCTCTCCATGCAGCAGATGCATGGATCAATAGAGAGAACAATCACAGGCACATCCGGTAATTGACTTCCGGGCAACATGACTAACAACGAGGGGAGATTCGCATACGTAGGCGTTCTGATTTTCATACGCTCCAGATTGCGCGTACCGTTTCCTTTCGCATAATAGAAAAGCTCTCCTCGCGGAGCTTCCGTACGCATGATTGCCTCATTGGCAGGGGGGTTCCCTTTTATTTTCGTTGCTATTTCTCCTTCTGGCAACTTATTCAGCGCTTCTATCTGCAAATCGATGGACTGGAGGAGCTCCCTCGCCCTTACCAGCGCACGGGCATAGCAGTCTCCTGCGGTTTCCACTATAGGTTCAAAGCTGAGCTCGCCGTACGCATGATATTTGGTCAAGCGAACATCTTCCCCGACACCGCTCGCCCTGAGCACAGGGCCGACACATCCTAACAGGAAGGCCTGCTCCTTCGTTACGACGCCGACACCGACGGTTCTGGACTTCACTGTATAGTCATTGATCACGACCTTTATCAGATCCTCGCTCTCCTTGCGGATTATGGGCAGCGCCTCCAGGACCGTTTTTTTCTGTTCCGCATTTATATCCCTGCGCACACCGCCGACTATATTGACTGAGGGGATGACTCTGTGTCCGGCTGTCATCTCTATGAGATCCAGAACCCGCTCCCGTATGCGCCAGAACTGGAGGAACATGCTTTCAAAACCGAAGGCGTCCGCCAACAGCCCCAGCCAGAGAAGGTGGCTATGGGCGCGCGCCATCTCCGCCCAGATAGTACGCAGGTATTTTGTCCGGGGTGATATTTCCACCGGCCACAACCGCTCCATCACTTCGACCACAGACACGCTGTGGATGTAGCTGCAAATCCCTCAAACACGCTCACAGAGGTAGATGTTCTTGGCGTATTCGTTAAGTTCACATGCCTTTTCTATTCCCCGATGGGCATAGCCGATTACAGGAACCACTTCTACAACTGTTTCATCTTCGTAAGAGATTCTCAATTGTACGGGTTCAGGCAGCACCGGGTGCTGCGGCCCAAAGGGTACCGTTGTGCGTGTAACCATTAACTATCTCCTTTCGCAGTAGTCGACGTAACCTTGTACGTTTTCAAAAGAGGTGTAACGGGACTATCCTGAGCCAAAAGCAAGTGTCCACCGTAGTCAATGGCGAGATCCGTTACTTTTAAGCCGAACAATTCCTTCATTTCATTTTCAATAAGTACGGTGGCAAGGGTGATGCCGGAGAAACTCGGGACCTCTTCATCCTTTGCAACTTTATAACGCAGGCCGTGCATAACCGTCCCGGCATCATGGCTGAAGAAGTACGTCACTTCCAGGTGTTGGTCCAGGTCGCTGCATACAGCCGTCACGAATTTCCCGCCTGCATCCAGAAATTTCCTGCCTTCCGCTAATAATTCGTCTTTCTTAATCTCCCTTATATTTTCCATTCCCTACTCCCTCAGAGCTTCGCTAACTTTTGCAGGGCCATTACGACACCGTCTATGATCGCCTCCGGCCGCACGGAGCAGCCGGGGACGTATACGTCAACCGGAATAACCTTGTCTACGCCGCCCAGAACATTATAGCAGTTGTGGAATACGCCGCCGGTGGAGGCGCACGTTCCCACACTGACGACCACCTTAGGATCGGGAACCTGCTCATACAGATTCTTCAAGACCCTGGCTGTGCGCCTGTTAACGGGCCCCGTAATCAGAAGTATGTCAGCATGCTTGGGATTTCCCATATTAACCATACCGAATCGTTCCACATCATAAAGAGGAGTCAGGCAGGCGAGTATCTCTATGTCACAGCCGTTGCAGGAACTGTTGTCAAAGTGCAGAATCCATGGCGATTTAACGCGAGATCTTTGTATCAATCCCATAGTTCTTAAGATACCCCCTTCGTGTAATAGATATACGCTATATTAATTATTCCGAGGATCAATCCCACTGACCAGCTCAAGCGGACCATCCAGCCGACAGTCATTCTCGCGGTAATGTTGTCGATGAAAAGTTCCAGCAAGAATGCAGCCAGGGCAATCAATATCCCCACCCACAGCGGGTTCGTCCAGAAGAGAGAGATGATTCCGAGAAGCAGGATGATCTCGTACCACTCCGCCAGATGATAGAGGGCGAAATAAGGACCGGAGTATTCGGTAGTCACTCCTTTCACAATTTCCTGATGGCCGTGGTGACATGTAGAAATGTCAAACGGCGATTTACGCATCTTTATGGTTAATACGTAAAGAACTGCCAGGAACAGCGGCCAGAGCGTGAAGAGCAAAGGTTTATCCTGTCTGAAAATCTCGCTTATGAGAAAACTTCCGTTCTGGGCGTAAATCGCGATCGCCAGAAGAAGCAGCACGGGTTCATACGCCAGAATCTGCATCAACTCCCGGTTCGCTCCGAAATGAGCATAGGGGGATTTCGTACTGAAGCCGCCCAAAACCAGGCAGACGCCGGCAAACCCGAGGAGAAACACGAGGAGGAGAAAATCCGATTTCATGACGAGAAAAACCAGACTCGCTATCATAAAGACCAGGTATCCGTAGATCCAGACGAATTGCATCCTGCTTACGGCAATATGTTCTTTCCCCAGGAGCTTAAAGAAGTCGTAGAACGGCTGAATGAAGGGAGGACCATATCGACCCTGCATGCGCGCCGTTATCTTGCGGTCGATACCAAAAAGCAAACCACCGACAATAGGAGCCCCCACCAAAATCAAAAGGACAAAGAGGAACTGTTTAATCATCATATAGCAATCACCCCGCATCCGAGCATAATGACCAATAGTAAGATGGCTATCGCGTTTGCCCAGGGATTCACCCTTTTTTCGCCCAATGTACCCTGGTAATAAAAGCCACCCAGTTGGAATTTAGTTTTGCGATCCGCTTCTGCCAGCCATTCATCAGTATCAGTACCGCCGGTTTGTTCACCGCACATGTAAACCGGCCTCAGTTCCTTGGGCTTCACCCCGATCAGCATGAGCGGCAGGAGCAAGGCAACAATCAGAATCAGGTAGAGCGGCCACACGGGGAAAAGACCCAGAATTTCCCTCTGCATAAAAGAGGGCGTTATCAGTATCAGGTTGTTCAGACCGAGGGCGATGATCTGATTCCCGGAAACGACGTCGTTCGTCGCAGCACGCAGGAAATTCTGATAAATCGGACCGATCCCCATACCGACTACGAATATGCCGATCAGCAAAGTCCACAAGGGAACAGAATAGCTTAGTGATAATTTTTCAAAAGGCCTCTCTATCTTCGGCAGGACCTGCAGCAGCCGCCCGAGCCATTTTGTCCAGAAAACTATCGTCAGGGTACTCGCGAGCACGAAGAAGATTGCCGCGAGCGGAACCATGTAGGCGGCTTCCAGGGCGATCCATTTGCCAAGGAGCATGCCGAAGGGTGGAAGGAACATGGACAGTATGCCGACTCCGGTAATCAGTGTGGTGAGAGGCGCCTTGGCGGCAAGGCCCTCCATGTCTTCGATATCGCGGCTCCAGATCTGATGCTCAATCGTACCGGCGCAGAGAAAGAGCAGTCCTTTCGATATGGCGTGGAAAATGATGAGCAGAATTGCTGCGGCAATGGAAAGGGGCGTATTAATCCCCGCGCACGCAATGATCAAACCGAGGTTGGCGATTGTGGAGTATGCCAGGACCCTCTTCCCTGTGGACTGGCTCACTGCCAGCGCGGACGCTGCAAAGAAGGTGAATGCTCCGGCAATGGCAATGATGACACTCAAATATGTCCCTGCGTAGACAGGAGCGAGCCTGAGAACAAGGTAGACCCCGGCTTTGACCATCGTACTGGAATGCAGCAAGGCGGAAACAGGCGTAGGCGCGACCATGGCTCCCAAAAGCCAGCTCTGAAAGGGCATCTGGGCTGCCTTGGTAAAACCGGTATAGCAGAGGAGCGCGATCGGCAGCACGGCAATGGAGGACTGGATGCCTCCTCCGATAATGCTCTGCATTGAAAGGGCGGACGAGCCTCCCTGCGTTGCATAAAGATAGATTATGGCCAGAATAAAGGCAGTCCCTCCCGTGGAATTCATCCATACGGCACGCGCCGCGTTGTGTATCGCCTCTTTCGTTCTATCGTGCGAGATCAGCTGGAAGCTGCATAAGGTGGTCACTTCCCAGAAGAAGTAGAGCCAGACCAGATTATTCGCAAACACAAGGCCGTTCATGGCGCCCAAAAACAGAACGAGCCAGAAAAGGAATCTCGACTGTCTGGATTTCTCGATCCCGGCATGGTGCTCATGGTCATACATGTACCGCAGGGCGAAAATGCAGATGAGTGAGCCTATGATGGAAATAACCATGGTCATGACAAGTGCCAAATGATCAACGACAAAAGCAGGCGCCACTTCAACGTGGGCCTTCATGATAAATTCAAAGTATGCAAGCGGGAGAATCTGTGTGAGGGCGAAGATGAGAACCAGCCAGTTCCGCAGTGTTATGCCCACGTAAAGATAAAAGATGAGAATAGCATAGTCCAGGATGGTAATAAGCAGGCCCCAGTCAAAGCCGCTCGGCGTGTATGTGAAGGGACCTCTCAGTGCGAGCAGGATACTGTTAGCAATTAAGACTATCGCGGTTGCAATAACAATGACGTTTCGCGCATAGTAATTGCGGACAGCCAGAACGAGAAATCCTGCCGCAACAGGTAGCAAGACGGCGATTGCCATCATCTGATCAGCCAATTTTCCGCCTCCTTAATTTGATGTGCTTATTTCTCACATAACGGTATGCAATTTGCCCCTATTACCTTCAGAATGCCGCCACATGGACGCAATTAGCCCCATCCGCATATTGAGAGAAAACCATCAGGGCATATCGAACAAAAAATGAATGGTTACTGGCAGTCATTTTTTCTCGTTTCGTACTTTATATGTTTTTGGAAGTCAAGGAAAAAACGCCGTTTGTCGTTGCCGGGGAAATGCAATAGGCCAATATTGTTTGATTTCCGGTTATGGATACAGTTGACAGCGATCATCTACTGCGATCTTGCGTATTCTCCTCCCACTTTCGGCTTGACTTTACTGGCGAATTCATATACGGAGTTTCTCGTTTTGAGTGACAGATGAAGGAGGCCTATTCTAATCAAATGACAAGAGAACTGCAGGATGTACTTGGGAGCTTTGACAAGAGCCGCGACAACCTTATCCCTATTCTTCAGGCGGTGCAGGGCGAGTATGGGTATCTCACTCCGGAAACCATGGAGGGCATCGCAGACTACCTCTGCATTTCTGAAAGCAGCCTTTATGGAGTGGCTACTTTCTACACCCAGTTCAAGTTCTCCAGACCGGGTGATCACAACGTAAGGGTATGCCTCGGCACAGCCTGCCACGTGAGAGGGGGATCGCGCATAATGGACGAGGTAAGCCGCCACCTGGGCATACAGGCAGGTGGGACTACGGAGAATTATAAGTTCAGCCTGGAGCGTGTCGCCTGCTTCGGATCCTGCGCGCTCTCGCCGGTGGTGGTTGTGGATAAGAAGGTATACGGTAGAATGAACCCCAAGAAGATAAAGAATATATTAAAGGAATACGAATGAATTTCGAAGCCATCAAGAAGAAGGCCCAGCAGGAATGGGAAGCTTTCAACACTTTTGATAAACCGCGAATCCTCGTGGGAGCCGCAACATGCGGCCGCGCGGCCGGCGCGCTGGAAGTCTGGGAAAAATTCAAAAACGAACTGGCCAGCCGGTCTCTTGAGGCAAACATCGTCGAAGTCGGGGACCTCGGCCTTTGTTATGCCGAACCGTGCATCGAGATCGCAACTCCCGACGGACGCCGTGTGCTTTACGGAGGAGTCACGGAGAAGATAGTTCCTGAGCTCATCGAGGATGTAATCGTAAAAGGAAACCCGCGACCGGATCTCGCGCTTTGCACCTTCGGTCAGAAAAGAGTCGAAGGCGTCCCCACCTTTGAAGAGCTGCCCATGGCGAGTAAACAGGTCCGCGTGGTCTTGAGGAACAGCGGCATCATCGACCCCTCCAATATCTATCACTACATCGCAAGAGGCGGCTACTCCGGCCTCAATAAGGCCCTACAAATAGGGCCGGAGAAGGTCATCGAGGAGATCAAGAACTCCGGGCTCCGCGGACGGGGAGGAGCCGGATTCCCGACAGGGGTGAAGTGGGGACTGGCAAGAGGGAACAAAAGCGACGTCAAGTACATGATCTGCAACGCCGACGAGGGAGACCCCGGCGCATTCATGGACAGGGCCGCCCTGGAAAGCGACCCCCACGCCGTCCTCGAGGGCCTCGCCATCGGAGCCTATGCCATCGGCGCCAACTACGCCATTGTGTACGCCCGGGCAGAGTATCCTCTGGCGATAGAGCGCATCGAAGGAGCGATTCGAGAGATGGAGGAGCACGGCTTCCTCGGGAAGAATATCCTCGGGTCCGGATTCGATCTCTCCATCAAGATCAAGGAAGGCGCCGGTGCCTTTGTATGCGGTGAAGAGACGGCACTCATGGCATCCATTGAGGGACAGCGGGGAATGCCCAAACCCAGGCCCCCGTTCCCCGCTCAGGCCGGTCTGCATGGCCAGCCGACCAACATCAACAACGTCGAAACTCTGGCCAATGTATCCGAGATCATGAATCGGGGCGCATCCTGGTTCTCCTCTTACGGCACGGAAAAGAGCAAGGGGACGAAGACATTTGCCCTCGCCGGAAAGATCAACCGCACTGGCTTGATCGAAGTTCCCATGGGCATCAAGCTGGGGGACATCATCTTTGATGTCGGCGGCGGCATACTCGACGACAAGCAGTTCAAGGCGGTACAGACAGGCGGACCTTCCGGCGGCTGCATCCCTGTGAAGTACCTCGACATGCCTGTGGACTATGAAGAGCTGGCAAAGGTGGGCTCCATCATGGGTTCCGGCGGGATGATCGTCATGGATGAAGACTCGTGCATGGTGGACATCACGCGGTACTTCCTCAGTTTCACGGAGAAGGAATCATGCGGCAAGTGCACCCCCTGCAGGATGGGCACCCAGCACCTGCTCCATATCCTGACGGAGATCACGCAGGGAAGAGGCAAGCTCGAGTATCTGGCCCTTCTTGAAAAAATCGGTATGACGTTGAAGAACACGTCTCTGTGCGCCTTGGGGCAGACGGTTCCGAACCCCATCCTCAGCACTCTCCGCTACTTCAGGGAAGAATATGTTGAGCATATTGTAGACAAGAAATGCAGGGCCGTCGTATGTGCAGCACTCTTTAAGTCACCATGCCAGCACACGTGCCCCGCAGGGATGGACGTGCCCAAGTATATTGCCCTCATCCGGGCGGAACGCTTCGGTGACGCTTATAAGATCATGCTGAAGACAAATCCCTTCCCTTCTGTTTGCGGAAGAGTGTGCGACCATAAATGCCAGGCGAAATGCCGCAGGGGCAATCTCGATGAACCGCTCGCCATCAAATTTTTAAAGAGGTTCATCACCGATAACGCACCCAGGCCGCAGACGACATTGGTGCCAGTCACAAGAAAGGAAAAGATTGCAGTGATCGGTGCAGGACCAGCGGGTCTGACGGCAGCGCGCGACCTGGCACTCAGAGGATATAAGATGACTGTGTTTGAAGAACTCTCCGAACCCGGTGGAATGCTCCGCTGGGCGATCCCCGCTTACAGACTCCCGAGGAACACCTTGGCCGACGAGATCAATGACAATATAAAATCTCTGGGCGTAGAAATCAAATGCAACACGCGCGTGGGCAAAGACATCTCCTTTGCCCAGGTAAGCAAGGATTTCGATTATATCTTCCTGGCTCCCGGCGCGCACAAGAGCCAACCGATGGGCGTCCCCGGAGAGAATCTTAAAGGCGTCTACGGCGGCGTTGAATTTCTGAGAGACTTCAATACCGATGAAAAGGGTTGGTTAAGCGGCAAGAAGACACTCGGCGCAAAGGTAGCTGTTATAGGCGGCGGCAATTCAGCCATTGATGCCGCCCGTGTCGCACAGCGGCTCGGCGCTGAGGTGACCATTCTTTACAGACGTGAGAAGAAAGATATGCCCGCGGCGGAAGAAGAAATTCTTGCTGCTGAAGACGAAGGGATCAAGATTAAATTTCTTGTTATTCCTCTGAAGATCTCCGGAAAGGAAGGTAAGGTAAGCGGCATCACCTGTCAGCGAACGAGACTGACTGAATTCGACAAGAGCGGGCGAAGGAAACCTGTAGCGATTGCGGAATCTGAATTCACCCTGAGCGTGGACACTGTCATTGCGGCCATAGGGCAAGTGCCTGATATGACCTTCGTGCCTGCGGAAAGCGGCGTGAGCGTCAACAAGTGGTCGACCTTCGACCTCGCAGACGGAAGCAAGTCCCAGACGTCGAATCCGAAGTTTTTCACCGGCGGCGATGCCTTGACAGGACCGGACACCGTGATCGGCGCTATCGCTCAAGGACACCAGGCGGCGCGTGACATGGACGCGTATATCAGGAAGATCAACAACGAACCGGCATACGTGGAACCGCGGGATGAATTTATCGATGTGCCGCTGGTCATCGATGAAGACTCCGAAGAGGCGCCGCAGGCGCGGATGCCTGAGCTGCACGTTGGCGACAGGAAGAAGAACTTCAAAGAAGTCGAGCTCGGCTACGAGAAGACGATCGCCGTCCTGGAAGCATGCCGCTGTCTCAGGTGCGATGCGGAAATTGTTTAATGTGAACGAAACATATCTATTTTCCGTTGGGAAGAACTCTCCCGCCCTTTGCTTACCGCGTGCACGGTGACGGAAAAATAACGGGCGGAAGAACGCCTATAAAGCAGGAGAAAATTTGAGAATGAGTGAAATAGCCCTTACGATTAACGGGAATCTGGTTAAAGCGGAACAAGGAGACACGGTCCTTACGGCAGCGCGGAAGGCCGGGATCGAAGTCCCCACTCTCTGCGACCACCCGGCCTTGGAACCCTACGGCGCCTGCCGGCTGTGTATAGTCGAGATTGAAGGCATGAGGGGATACCCGCCATCCTGCACTACGCCTGCAGCTCAAGGCATGGTGGTCAAGACATCTTCCCCGGTCATCATCGATCTTCGCAAGGAAGTTATCAAACTCTTGCTGAGCGGGCATACCAGCCCATGCCTCGTCTGCCTCCATCGCGAGCCCTGCGAAAAGTACCGGCCCCGCCCGTCGAAGAGCGGCAGAGCTACCCGCTGCGCCTTCTGCAGCAACCGGGATGGGTGTGAACTTCGGGAACTTTCCGAGGAATACAAAATCCACGATCTGGAAGTGCCCATCATCTACAAACATCTGCCTGCCGAACACATGGATCCCTTCATGGACAGGGATTACAATCTGTGTGTCTTGTGCGGACGATGCGCCCGGATATGCGAAAAGATCCACACCACCGGAACCATTGCTTTCGTGGAGCGCGGCAAGGAAGCCCGGATTTCAACGGCCTTTGACCAGCCTCATGCCAAGACCGACTGCCGTTTCTGCGGTGCGTGCGTGGACATCTGTCCTACGGGCGCAATGAGCGACCGATATGCCAAGTGGTACGGTGCAGCGGACCGCACAGAAGATTCCACCTGCATACTCTGTCCTGTGGGCTGCTCGGTTCGCCTTAAGACCAAGGACGGAAAAGTGATCAGCTCCGGGATGACAGCCTTCACGCAGGATGCCCGCATCTGTGCTGTCGGCCGGTTTGTATTGCCCCAGCTTCTTGACAGCCGCTACAGACTCACCTCGCACCAGATACGTGTCGCCGACGGTCTTATCAAGACCGGCTATGAGGAGGCCCTTGATCTCGCGGCAAATAGTCTCAAGGCATACGCCGGCAGCCAGTTTGCAATGATCGCCCCCTCTTCAGCGACGCGAGAGGAACTCTATGTGCTCCGAAAATTCACCAAAGAGGTGATGAAATCGGGCAGCTTTATAGTGGAGCCTGCCGCTCTTCCCGATGCGATAGCCGGAGGAACCGTCAAGGCGCTTTATGCTCTCGGTGATTACCTCCAGGACACGAGACCCAAAGGACTCGACGTCCTGATCGTCTCCGATATGTTCCCTTCGAGGACAGAGAAATCCGCGGACGTTATTTTTGCTGTTGCGGGACTCGTGGAAACCGACGGCACTTTCCTCAATGCCGCGGGTCAGATCAAGACCATGTCTGCTCAAGCCGCCGCACCGAAGATGCTGCTGCCTGACTGGAAGGTCGTGTGCGATATCGCCAAGAAAATGGGCGCGAGCGGCTTTGATTTTCAAACATCTGACGACATCGCCAAGGAAATGGCAACCTCAAAGGTCAAGGAAACGCCGCCCGCCGCTCCGGAGCCATCCCCGCTCGATAAAGTATCCGCCATTCCCCGGATGTACAGAGGCCATGCGATGAGCGACATAGTCACCGCCATGCGCATCTTCTTTACTGCTCAAGAAAAGGAAGAAAAGGAAGCGGCTCCTGCTCCGCCGGCAGAAGAAGGGAAACGTTTCCGGATCCTGGAAAAAAGCGAGATCGTGCCGAACACGCACATGGTAACTGTTCACGCGCCGGTGATTGCCGAAAAATGTCAGCCCGGTCAATTTGTGATCGCCATGGTGGAGGAAACCTCCGAGCGCATCCCCTACACAATCTCAGACTTTGACCGTGAAAAAGGAACAATTACCATGGTGACCCTCGAAATGGGACGCTCAAGCCGGGAACTTGCGAACACCACGGCAGGCGAATATCTCGCCCATTTTGCAGGTCCCCTGGGGCGTCCGGTGGAAGTGAAAAAATTTGGGACAGTGGTCCTGGGCGGCGGCTGTTTCGGTGTGGGAGCCATTCTGCCTATAGCCAGAGTAATGAAAGAAGCAGGAAACAGGGTGATCTGCGTTGAAGAAGCATCAAGCCACTACCTGCTCCACTGGCAGGATAAGCTCTCCCAGGCCTGTGATGAACTCGTCATAGTTACCAAGGACGGCTCGGCGGGCATGAAGGGCGGGATACAGGAAGCGATCTCCATGCTTGCGGAACGGGGAGAAAAAATTGACCAGGCATACATCATCGGCTGTACCTTCATGATGATGCTCGTCTGCGACGTGACTAGGAAACTGGGCATACCGACCATGACAGCGATGAACCCTCTGATGGTGGATGGGACAGGCATGTGCGGCTGCTGCCGCGTGAGTGTGGGAGGGGTTACGAAGTTCTCTTGCGTAGACGGACCGTTCCTCGACGGGCTGCAAATCGACTGGATCGAATTGATGCAGAGGCAGGCCGCCTTCAAGCTGGAAGAAGTGCAAGCGATACCGCAGGACCCGCATCCCGCACACGACCATGGCATAGACCATGTGTGCATGCGGGCATGATCTTGTCATCTTTGCTTTTGAACTTGTTATCCTTGGATTAACCTGAGATTGGAAAAAAATATGGAACAAAAAGAGAAAGAGAAGAAGCCAAAGGTCCCCAGGCAAAAAATGCCGGAGCAGGATCCGAGACGACGAAGGAGCAACTTCGAAGAAGTGCCTTACGGTTACACAGAAGAGCTTGCGGTGGCAGAGGCCAGCCGTTGCCTCAAATGCAAGAAGCCTCTCTGTATTACAGGTTGTCCGGTAAATATCCGGATACCGGATTTCATCAAACTCATCGAAGAAGGCAAATTCATCGAAGCGGCCTGGAAGCTAAAGGAGCAAAATACGCTACCTGCCGTGACGGGCCGCGTCTGCCCGCAGGAGACGCAATGCGAGATCCTGTGCATCCTGGGAAAGAAAGGCGATCCCGTGGCAATCGGCCGTCTGGAGCGATTTGCGGCGGACTTCGAACGAAGGTCGGGAAACACCAAACTGCCGGATCTCCCTCCTCCTACAGGAAAGAAGGTTGCCATCATCGGCGCCGGACCTGCAGGCCTCACCGTAGCGGGAGATCTCGTGATGCTCGGGCACAAGGTCACTATTTTTGAAGCTCTCCAGGTGACCGGAGGCGTACTTGTGTACGGCATCCCCGAATTCCGTCTTCCTAAAGCAATCGTGAAATACGAGGTTGATTACCTGAGAAGGCTCGGAGTCGAAATCCTCACGGATTATGTCGTGGGCAAGGCCCGAACCGTGGAAGAGCTCTTCAAAGAAGGCTTTGATAGCATCTTTATCGGCACGGGTGCAGGACTTCCCATGTTTATGGACATACCGGGTGAAAATCTTGTTGGCGTCTACTCTGCAAACGAGTATCTTACAAGATCAAATCTTATGAAATCTTTCCGGTTTCCTGAGTACGGGACTGCACCCATCCGGAGCAAAAAAGTCATTACCGTGGGAGGCGGAAACGTCGCCATGGATTCGGCGCGGACTGCCTTGAGGCTCGGAGCGGAGTCCATTATTGTGTACAGGCGCAGTCGTGATGAAATGCCCGCTCGTGCAGAAGAGATCCACCACGCCGAAGAAGAGGGCGTGAAGCTCATGATTCTGACAAACCCCGTGCGCGTGATCGGCGACGAGCAAGGGAGAGTGAAGGCGATTGAGTGCATCAAAATGGAACTCGGCGAACCGGATGACTCTGGCCGCAGAAGACCCATTCCCGTCAAAGGAAGCGAATTCATCATTGAATGCGATACGGTGATTCCCGCGCTTGGTAACAAGCCCAATCCGCTCATTGCCATGACGACACCCGGTCTTAAGACGACACGCTGGGGCACACTGGAAGCGGATCCCGACACCATGCAGACGTCCATGACAGGCGTGTTTGCCGGAGGCGATATCGTCACCGGTGCGGCGACAGTCATTTCGGCCATGGGCGCCGGGAAGAAAGCCGCTGCCAGCATGCATGAATATCTGATGACGGGAAAAGTGACGAAGCCTGTGAAGGAAGAAAAAGAGCAAGAGAAAGAAAAGAAGGGATAGATCATCTTTTAGAAGTAGAATCAGAAAACCCGCCGCAGAATTCACGTTCCGGCGGGTTTTTCATGTCAGCCCCGGAGCGTGATGCTCTCCAGTCATAATCCCACATTACCGGCCTTTTCCTTGACATAGCACGTGCGTTCTCTTATAGTTTTGCATCTTGTTTAGACATTATTTTTTGAGACTCACGGCTGCCCGACAATTACACTTAGTAATGCTAGTTGATTCCGCCGCGAAGAGATTGCAGAGATGACCAAACCAAAGATAGTTTTCATGGGAACGCCCGAATTCGCGGTTCCCTCCCTGGATGTCTTAATCAGAGATGATTACCCGATCGTCGCTGTCGTGACCCAACCGGATAGACCAAAAGGCAGAGGCAGGATACCCGCCCCGCCGCCGATAAGGGTCGTCGCTGAAAAATACGGCATTCCTGTCGTTCAACCTGAACGCCTGAGAAACAAGGAATTTGCAGATTACTTGACCGGCGTCCATCCTGATCTGGTCGTTGTTGCGGCCTTCGGCCAGATACTGCCCCGTGCGATTCTTGAAATACCGAAAATGGGCTGCATAAACGTGCATCCATCTCTGCTCCCGAAATACAGAGGCGCAGCTCCGATCAACTGGGCTCTTATCAGAGGAGAAGTGAGGACCGGTGTAACCATAATGCTCATGGACGAAGGGATGGACACGGGCGATATTCTCACGCAGGAAGAGACCATGATCGAGCCTATGGAAACATTCGGGAAGCTCAATGACAGGCTGGCAGTTACGGGAGCGAGACTCCTTTTGACGACAATTGATATAGTTGCGGGCGGTAACTCCATGCGCAGACCGCAGGATGCAGCGCAGGCCACATACGCGCCCCGGCTCACGAAAGAAGACGGCCTGATACGCTGGGACGCGGATGTCCGTCAAACGGTAAACCTCGTCAGAGGGCTCGCGCCTGTGCCCTGTGCATATACCTTCTGCAAAGGAAAGATGCTGAAGATATTTTCAGCTGTAGGAGAAGAAGTTCCCTCGCCCGAATCACCGGGAAGAATCGGGACGGTGACGCGAAAGGGCCTTCCCGTTGCCGCAGGAAATGGATATGTGTATTTGCAGGAGGTGCAACTCGAAAACAAGAAGATAATGTCTATTCTGGATTTTCTGAGGGGCTTTCGTATGGCGCCGGGGGACACTCTAAGTTGAGGCCATGATGATAATGACGCCTCGCCACATCGCCGTCGAAATCCTGAATCGCGTGGAGGAAGAAGGCGCATATGCGGAACCGCTGCTCGATGCCTCTCTTTCGGCGCACCCTCAGATGAAGATCGAGGACAGAAGGTTAATCACGGAGATTGTCTATGGCACGCTCCGTATGAGGGGCAACCTGGATTGGGTTATCGGACACATCTACAGGGGAAAGTTCGACGCCATGGATATGAGCATAAGGAACATCCTGAGAACAGCCCTCTATCAAATGCTATTCACCGAACGCATACCGGACTTCGCCATCGTGAATGAGGCAGTTGAGATAACAAAAAAGATGCGCGGGAGAGGCTCAGGACTGGTAAATGCGATCCTGAGAAATTTCATCCGGAAGAAAGATCAGATCCCATATCCCGAGATTCGGAAGGACCCGGCACATCATATCTCCATCGTCCATTCGCATCCCTTGTGGATGGTAAAACAATGGATCGAAATGTTCGGCATAGAAGAAACCGCGGCTCTCTGCAGAGCGAACAATCAAGTCCCACCTGTAACAGTGCGGGTGAATACACTCAGGACAACACGCGAGAGGACAAAGGAAAAACTGTCTCAGCATGGATTTGAAGTAAACGAGACCGTTTTTTCTCCTGATGGTCTTAGTATATCAAATCGGCATACGTCCGTGAGAGAAACGGACTGTTATGCCTCAGGGGGTATTCAGGTTCAGGACGAGGCCTCTCAGTTGATTGCCTGCCTCGTTTCCCCGCAACCGGGGGAAAACGTCCTTGATCTCTGCGCCGGCATGGGAGGGAAAACCGCCCACATGGCGGCTGTCATGGAGAATCGCGGGAGCATTCTGGCCCTCGACATCAGCAGGAAAAAAATCGACGCCCTGTGCAGGAACGTAAGCAGGCTCAATGCTGTCATTGTGGACGCACAGGTGGGAGATGCCAGGGAAAAACCCGGGAAGGCCTTCTTCGAGAGGTTCGACAGAATCCTTATCGACGCGCCTTGTACGGGCCTCGGCACATTGAGGAGGAATCCCGAGATAAAATGGCGTACCCTCCCTGCGGATGCCGAGAAATGTTGCCTTCTGCAGAAGGCAATATTGGAAAGCGCCGCGGCATGCCTAAAGAAAGGCGGTTATCTCATATACAGTACCTGCACGATTACACGAGAGGAAAACGAAGCGGTGATCGAAGATTTTACCAACCGCCATCCTGATTTTATTTGTAATCGTCCGCCGGATGAGATAAATTCCGTTCTGGTCGACGACCACGGGTATTTCAGGAGCTATCCCCATCACCACGGCACGGACGGCTTCTTCGGCGCCGTGCTTGTAAAAGGCATGGAGATGGAGAAATAGAATAACTGACGAAAGACTTCCATGGAGGCCTGCAATGAAAACGTTTTTTGTTTTAGCCGCCATTTTGATAGCATCAGGCTGCGCATCACACGGCCCGGTTCTTTACCCTAACCAACACTTCAAAACGGTCGGGGAAGATCAAGCACACAGGGATATTGCAGACTGCGACCGCCTGGCGGCTGAATATGTTAAATCGGAAGCAGGCAAGACCGTAGCGAAAAATACGGCGGTAGGTGCGGCAGCGGGTACCGTGATCGGAGGGGCTGCAGGGGCCGTTACCGGACATCTCGGAAGAGGGGCGGCAGTGGGAGCGGCTGCAGGCGCTGCAGCCGGCCTGGTGAGGGGAGTATCCAAAACGTCCGAACCAAGCCCGATCCACAAAAGGTTTGTGGAAAAATGCCTGAGAGACCGTGGATATGAGCCTTTGGGATGGGAATAGCAGCAACTGCAGATAGTGACTGTCATTTAGTCTGAGGATATGAACTGTTACGAGCGTGGGAGGGAATGTACATGTTTCTAAAGCAGATGCAGGTCGGCCACATGGCGATATTCGCCTACATTGTGGGTGATCCGGAAAGCGGCGAAGGATTGGTCATCGATCCGGCGGCAAATTGCGGCGGCATCATCAAAGTGGCCCAAGAAAATAAATTGAACATCAAGTACATTGTCAATACCCACGGCCACGTGGATCACATATCAGGCAATACGGAGATGAAGAAAAAGACGGGGGCGAAGATCATTATCCACAAAGATGATGCCGAGATGCTCGTGTCAACGCCACCCATGATCTTCAAAATGTTCGGGGTCGAACAATCCCCGCCTGCAGATATCACGGTCAATAACGGCGATCTTATAACTGTGGGCGGCATTTCACTGAAAGTTATCCACACCCCGGGACATTCCCCCGGCGGCATGTCCTTGTACACAGAAGGGTATGTCTTCACCGGAGACACCCTCTTCGTTGAGGCCGTGGGAAGAACCGACCTCCCCGGAGGTTCATGGACGGTGATGCAAAGATCTATCACAGAAAAGCTCTGGACACTGCCTGATGACACGAAGGTGCTGCCCGGACATAACTATGGAAGGATGCCGACTTCCACGATAGGCCACGAAAAGATGTACAACCCTTATATGAAATAGACACGGGAATATTCGAGATGGACGCCAAAGGAATGATTGCGACCGATTTCAAAGGATTGAAACTGCAATGCAGGGGAAAGGTCAGAGACATCTATGAATGGGATAAATGCCTTCTTGTCGTTACCACGGACAGGATATCCGCATTCGACGTCATCATGCCGAATCCCATTCCGGGAAAGGGGAAGATACTCACAAGAATGTCTGTTTTCTGGTTCAACATGATGACCGATATTGTCGAGAACCATCTCTTATCTACAGATCCCTTCGATTTCCCCGGTGAGTGCGGTCCTTACAGGGAGGAGCTGGCGGGCAGGGCTATGCTCGTAAAGAAGGCAAAACCTTTTCCCGTCGAATGCGTCGTCCGTGGATACTTAAGCGGCTCAGGCTGGAAGGATTATCTGGAGAATTGGACTGTGTCAGGCATTAAGCTTCCACCCGGATTAAAAGAATCCGCGAGACTATCGGAACCACTGTTTACACCTTCCACCAAGGCCCCGGAGGGAAAGCATGACATGCCGATAACAAGAATAGAGATGGAGGATACCATCGGTTCCGAAGAAACGAAAAAAATCATTGAAAAAAGCCTTGCGATTTACGCGAGGGCGTCAAGGCATGCCGAGGAGGCGGGTATTGTCATCGCTGACACAAAGATGGAATTCGGCATCATAGAAGACAGGCTGATCCTGATCGATGAGCTGCTCACGCCGGACTCCTCGAGATTCTGGCCGAGAAATGATTACGAAGAGGGAAGACCCCAGAAGAGTTTTGATAAACAGTTTTTGAGGGATTATCTCCTCTCTATCAAATGGAACCAAAAACCGCCGGCCCCAAACCTTCCTGATGAGATTATCGAACAAACAAGGAAAAAGTATGAGGAAGCCTTAAATAGACTTGTCACATAAGCACAGCCATCTCTCTTGACATATACAAAACGGTTGTTATTTTAAAAAGCAGTTTTATACAAGCCAAGTAGCGATTTAAAAATGTCAAAGAAGTTGCCCAATTATCAAGAAAAACAGCATATCCTCTACATAAAGCGCCCCTCCGAGAAGGATCTCATCGCTTACGGAGATGCGTTTCTCGAGGAGGGAAAAATCTCCGATGCCATTGATTTTTATCAGAAGGCAAACTACGTTCAGGGCCTGGAAACAATCAAAGGCATGGCCGAACAATCGGGGGATGTCATGCTTCTTCAACAGGTCTTGAAGCCTTTGAAGCAAACAATCCCGGGGGAAACCTGGAACACGATAGGCGAGCGTGCACTAAAAGTTGAGAAATACATATTTGCTCTTTATGCCTTTGAAAAAGGCAACAATGATGCTATGGTCGGACGCGTAAAGGAAATAATCAAATCGGAGGACAACGGTAAACACTGATGACCAAGCGCTGCTATTATGTTTGTCTCGGAGTGGATCGACAGGCTGCGGACGAGGAAATAAAAAAAAATTATAGAAAACTAGCCATGCAGTATCACCCGGACAGAAACCCGGGCGATAAAGAGGCCGAGGAGAAATTCAAGGAAGCGGCTGAGGCTTACGGAGTATTAAGCGATAGAGAGAAGAGGGATATCTATGACCGTTACGGCCATGAGGGACTAAACGGCACAGGATTCAGAGGCTTCTCGGGTTTTGAAGACATATTTTCAAGTTTTGGCGATATCTTCGAAGACATCTTCGGATTTGGCGCCGGACGTGCGGGGTCTCGGACATCGCAGCGTGCCGGGGCCGATCTCCGTTATGATCTCAAAATATCGTTTATGGACGCTGCCTTCGGCACTTCCAGGGATATCGAAGTGAAAAAGACCCAAAGATGCTCCGCGTGCCGTGGCACGGGCGCAGCACCGGGAAGTGCGCCGGAGACGTGCCGCCAATGCGCAGGCAGAGGCCAAGTCACGCAATCAAGCGGCTTCTTCACGATCAGCACTACATGCCCTCAATGCAGGGGACAGGGCAGGGTCATAACGAAATTGTGCCCGGAATGCATGGGATCGGGCAGGGAGAGAGTCACGAAGACTGTCCATCTGAAGATACCGGCCGGCGTTGAAACAGGTTCACGGTTGAGACTCCGCGGAGAAGGGGAAGATGGAGAATACGGCGGATCTCAAGGCGATCTCTATGTGTTCATCCATGCGGAGGCCCATGAATTTTTCGAGAGAAGAGATAACAATATATATTGCCAGATCCCTATTTCATTTGTCCAGGCTACTCTGGGAGCAACGATTGAGGTGCCGACCCTCAAGGGTACTGAAAAAGTCAAGATTACACGGGGAACCCAGAATGGCGCCATCTTTCGTCTAAAAGGAAAGGGCATCCCAAACATCAGAGGATACGGACGCGGGGACCAGATTATTGAAACTATAGTCACGATACCTGTCAATCTCAGTAAGAAGCAGGAAGAGCTTCTGAGAGATTTTGCCAAATTGAGCGGCGAATCATGATCCCCCTCTGGCCTGCAAATCAATGCTTTTGAGATGCTGCAGAAAGTCCTGCAATACTACCCATCGGCACGCCCCGCCTGTAAGAAGTTCTCAATAAGAAAAAATGGACAATTGGTAAAACATCATTTATAAGGATACTGATTGCTGTTTCCGCATCTCGTCCACACGGACCGGACCGAGATATGACTATGCGAAAATAGAATCCCCGCGTCTTTTCTTGCACTGCTGTTACGGGGAGATCAATCCGCATTCATGTTGAGGACGGAAACAGCCGTGAAAAAGCAAAAATTACAATAACCGATTTTTCTTGGAAAGGAGGTTTTATGATCATACGAAAAAACTGGTTAGCATTATTAATCATTATAATTTTCTTCACTTCCGGCTGCCCTGCAGCGTTCGTAGGCGGCGCTGCCGTCGGCGCAGGTTCGGGAACATACTTCTACATCAACGGCGAGCTCAAAACGGACTACTACTATTCTTTCGACAAGGTATGGTCAGCCTGCGAAAAAACCGTGGCAGATTTGCGTGGTTTGGATGTAGAGCCCCTCAAGGAGATAGGTTCAGGGAAGATTACCGCGATGATTGAAAATGAAAAGGTTCAGATCACCGCAAATTATAAGACAAAGAATGTCACCACCGTTTCCGTTCGGGTGGGCGTCATCGGTGACAAACTTGCATCACAGCTCCTGCATGATAAGATCGCTGATAACCTCACGAGAAAGAAGTGACGGCGGAATCCATGCCGTCTCTATTCGTTGACAGGAATATGTGATGAAAAAAAAACTGGCGGTGGGAATAACTCTCGGCGCTATTCTCGTCTATCTGTCTATCAGGGGCATCAATTTTCACGACGTCGCTCAAGGCTTCAGAACTATAAGATATGGATATGTGCTGCCTGTATTGATCATCATGTTTATCCTACAGGTCTTGAAGTCCGTGCGATGGGGAGTCATATTGAGTCCCATAGTCAAGGTCGATCAGCTCTCGCTTTTCTCCGTCACAAGCGTAGGATTCTTAGCCATTATCGCCATCCCGGCGCGCCTCGGTGAACTGGCGCGTCCCTATCTGATCACAAAGAAATGTCATATCCGCATGTCCGCCGCCGTCGGCACTATTCTTGTGGAGCGCGTCTTTGATTGTCTGACGGTACTATTGATATTCCTTCTTGCGTTATTCTTCACACCATTTCCGCCGTGGCTGATCAGATCCGGTATTGTTTTTTTCCTTATCACTCTGGTCATATTGATCGGCATGATATTCATGATATTGAAAAGGGAGGTGTCTCTCAGGGTTCTAAATTCGACTTGCAGGAGGCTCCCCGAAAGATATAACCTGAAACTGAACCATTTGTTCCATCAATTCATCGACGGATTCAAGATCATAACTGAACCCAAACTGCTCTTCTATGTGATCTCTTTATCTATCGTGACATGGCTGATGGACGTCGTTGCGATATATTTCATGTTTTTAGCCTTCGGCCTTACCGTGCCGCTTGCCGCTCCCTTTGTCGTGATGATTATCCTTATGATCGGAATCAGCATACCTGCGGCGCCGGGTTTCGTAGGTAATTGGCATTATTCCTGTATCCTGGGACTTTCCCTATTCGGAATTCCCAAGGCAGAGGCCTTAACCTTCTCTGTTGTGTTTCACGTCATATGCGTGGGAATAATCATCATCCTCGGATTGATATTTCTGCCCTCAAACAAATTTTCTCTCTCCGATCTGAGCCGGCAGGAAAATTAATCTTCTATTGTTTCGGTGTATCGTCGAGACCGTATCTTTTGATTTTCCTGTGAAGGTTGCTCCGCTCCAAGCCGATGGACTCCGCAGTCTTTGAGATATTTCCATCAAACTCCTTCAGTTTTTTTATTATATATTCTTTCTCAAAATCCATTTTTGCCGTTCTGAAAGAGTCCGACGCAAATAACGGAAGACCTGCTTCCGGAATTTCATGGCTTCCTTCCGTCAATAGAGGAATGTCTTTCGCCGCAATCACGTCTTGCGGAATCATGATGACGAGCCGTTCGATAAAATTTTTCAACTCCCTCACGTTACCCGGCCAATCATGCTCCATAAGCTTGGCCAAGGCGTCATCGGCGATGGTCTTTTCATCCTCATGTTCTTTCAGACTGAATTCTTTTAGAAACCAGTTTGTCAATACGGGAATATCTTCTTTCCGTTCTCTCAAAGGGGGAACCCGGAGAGGTATGACGTTAAGCCTGTAGTAGAGATCCTGCCTGAATCTGCCCGCTTCCATCTCCAGTTCAAGATCCTTGTTAGTGGCAGCGAGCACTCGGACATCCGTAGGTATGAACGTGTTTCCTCCCACCCGCTCAAATTTCTTTTCCTGAAGAATTCTGAGAATCTTCGCCTGAGCCTTCAGGCTCATGTCCGCTACTTCATCGAGGAAGATAGTCCCTTCATGAGCAAGGTCAAATTTCCCCCTCTTTTTCTCAGTTGCACCTGTAAACGAGCCCTTTTCATGGCCGAATAGTTCACTTTCTATCAGGTCCTCCGGAATGGCTGCACAGTTTACTTCAACAAAAGGCTTATATACCCTCTTGCTCAACCTGTGTATCGATCGCGCAACCAGTTCCTTTCCCGTCCCGTTTTCCCCCATGATCAGGATCCATGCATTTGTGGGCGCTACGATGCTGATCATTTCTTTCAATTCGAGTATCGGAGCACTGTTACCCGTAAGCTCATAGTCCTGGCTGATTTTCTGCTTTAATAATTTGTTTTCCTCTTCCAGATTAATCAACTCGAACACATGATTTACAATGAGTATCACCTTTTCCATGGAAAGGGGCTTTTCAAAAAAATCGAAAGCCCCGAGCTTCGTAGCCTTAACCGCAGTTTCAATAGTTCCATGGCCGGATATCATTATAACCCTTATCTGCGGATATTGTGCCTTGATCGTCTTCAGGGTCTCGATGCCGTCGATGCCCGGAAGCCATATATCCAAGATAACAAGACTCGGCAGTTCTTCCTTGACAACTTTAAGGGCTTCTTCGCCCGAAGCCGCCGTCAGGACTTCATATCCCTCATCTGTGAGGATCGACCCCAGGGACTGGCAGATACTCTTTTCATCATCTACAATCAGTACTGTTTTTTGCATAATTCGACAAAGACCTGTTAATCTATTTTAGATCGGACAAATTATTGATAACCTTTAGGCTGAATCAGTGCCCTCCGGGATCGGCAGCTCGAAAGCCACAATTGTCCCTGTGGGCACATTATCCCGGACGCTCACATGACCGTGGTGATCCGATATAATCGTGCTCACTATAGCAAGACCCAGCCCCGTGCCGGTTCTTTTCGTGGAAAAGTAGGGTTCGAACATCTTCGCCTTGTAACTGTAAGGCACACCATAACCGTCGTCTGCAACTTCAACTTTGGCTTTCCTGTGGCCCTTATCAAAGGTGGTTCTGACCACAATATGACCATTATTCTTGCTTACGGCGGCAACCGCATTATCCAAAAGATTGACCATGACGCGCTTAATCTGTTCTGAGTCGATATTCAATTTCGGCATATCCTGATCCGTCTGAAATTCAAAACCGATATCTTTGTGAGCATCCTGAAAAAGAACGACGGAATCGCTTATCACCTCGTTGAGATCGTTGAGAACAGGGCTGGTGACAGGAAGTTGGGCATAACGGGAAAAGGCATTGACCAAGTTCTTTAACACGTCAACCTGATCTATTATTGTCTTGGTGCATTCGTGAAAAATTGCGCCGTCATCACCGAGGCTTTCACCATACTTCTTCTGCAGTCGCTGGGCCGAGAGTTGGACAGGCGTCAATGGATTCTTGATCTCGTGGGCCATCCTCCGGGCAACCTCTCTCCATGCAGCCGCTCTTTCGGCCTTGCTGATCTGCGTGAGGTCTTCGAAAACAACCACCATGCCCATATAGTTGCCGTCATCGTCGCTTATCCGCGTTATCGTCATCAGCACGGTGAGCACCTTGCCTTTGAGCATCAACTCCAATTGTCTTTCTATGAAATTTGTTCCGTTCTCTCTCAGTTCCCGCGACAATTCATCCACTAAAGCCAGATGTTCGGCAATTAACACATCCTGGAATCGTCTGTTAAGGACTTTTTCCGTCTTTATGTCAAACATCCTTTCAGCGGCTTTGTTGATTATTGTGATGACGTCATTACGATCAATCGAAACAACCCCGGCGGAGACGTTGCCGAGAACTGTTTCCATATACTTTCTCCGTTGCTCAAGGTCTATGTTCGCCTGTTCCAGTCCTTCTTTACTTCTTTTCAGGTCTTTGGTCATCTTATTGAAGGAATCGACGAGAATCCCTATTTCGTCGTCTGCCACGATATCGATCTGATGGTCCAGTTCCCCACGGGCCACCTTGTTCGTTGCCAGAGCGAGATCCTGTAAGGGCACTGTAATGCCTTTGGCAAGATACAGTCCAAACCATGTCGCGGAAAAGATGACTAAAAATGTTACGATGAAAAGCGTAATTATATAGGTGAACTTTATGGGATTCTTCAACAGCGTAATCTGTCCATACTGCTCGGCCGTCTTAGAAATGATTCCCATCCTGTTTACAAGCTCTTTGGGGATATGATAATTGACCGCAACGACGCCGATGACCTCCCCCGGACTCACGAAGGAATAGATAGGCGCCACGCCGCGAATCAAATCACCGACATCCGATGATTCCACAACAGACACTTCCTGACCTGTAAAAACGTCTTCGAGCATCTTGGGGCTGAGCGGCTTGGGCTCGATGTTGGGATTGTCGGGGTCCCTCACGAGGAGTCCCCGCTCCTGGTTGTTAAAATAAACCTCAAGCAACCCCAGCTTATAATTCTTCTGGCGCTGTTCAATTAAGGCTTTCAGATATTCCGCCCTCTCCTGGTCGTACAGGCGATTTTTCGTGACGTCAGAACTGATCTGCCTGGCATAATATTTAGCTTGATCGGCGGATTGCTGATAATAGAGGTGGGCGACTTCAACGGTCTTGTTTAGCGCGTCTCCGATTGTGATGTTAAACCAGCTCTCTATGCTGTATGAAAAGACGCTGATGGCGACTAAGAACAGAGTCACCGTAGGAATCAGGGATAAGCCGACGAACGCAGCCACGAGCTTAGTCCGGAGCTTCGATCCCAGGACGCCGCGCTTGCTTTCGAAAAGCAGTTTGACGACATTTCTGACTATCAGAAAAACGAGAAGGAGTATAAGAATTACGAGTATCAGGATGATATTGATATTCAGTATCAGCCCAAAGATGAGCACATTGTTCGATATGGGAAGAATGGCTCCAGTGCGAGAAAATTGAACCCCCAGCAGGCTTACCATGACAATGAGAAGGATGATGACAACAATGATTATGCGTTCTCTTCTGCGCCTTCTTAATTCCCGATCATCCTTGATTAAATGGTCCCTAAACATGCCTATTAACCAATCCTCTGTCGGTACCAATCAGTCTCAAAATCCCATAGTGAGACGAAAAATAAGACATATTCCATGTGCATGGGAAGCCGTATTTTATCAAGTTTGGCCTTGACCATGACGTAGTAAGATTTGTCTTTCGACAAATCCTTCGCAGAGGCCAACACAATGCCGTTCAGTTCTGACATGGCCTTTTTGGCTGCATCAAAATCCTGGAATTCCGATTGCTTATATCCTTCCATTGACGAGACATAAAAAACCTTCTTCACATTGTCATACTTAATTGTTTGTTTGACAATCACACCGGATATCTTCTCGTCGATCGAGTTCGGCCTCTCCTGATAAAGATCAAGTAAAAAAGTAAACGTCGTAGGAACACCTGCCAGGATGGCTGACTCCATCCTTTTCGTATAACAGTTAGTCACTTTCGCATAGACCATGACCTGATCATCACTGTCGGTAATGACAATATCCGCTATCCTCGCGTCCCGACGATATGAACTTAGGGGAAAAACAAGAAAACAATAACAGGCAAGGAATACAGCTAAAAGAAGAACTGGTTTACGCATACAAGCGCCCTGCGCCGGCATGAGTCATCATAGGGGCACATAAATATATTGTGAGAAATCTCCCGTTCACTACTCGAAACATATTGCAGAGCCGTAAGATGCGTCTCATGTTACCTCTTCATCAAACTATAGATATATTTACTGTTTTGATTATTTACACGGTATACTAAGAAACTGCGCTATAAAAAGCAAGTGTAATTTATGGAAGGGTCAGCGGGTGAAAGGCCGTACAAAAACATCACGCAACGGGCATAGCAGCATTTACTGTATCGAGGATACTGAAAGACGGAATATTGAGAGACTTGAATTCATCTTCACCGCTGTCTCTGTCAATATGACTTACCATCTTCCAGCATTCTTGGTGAACCATCAGTTCTTTGAGAAGAAGATTATTTAGCCTGTGTCCCGATTTATACGCCACAAAATGGCCGATGATCGGCATGCCTAAAAGCGAGAGGTCGCCGATGGCATCCAGAATCTTATGCTTCACAAATTCATCGTGACATCTCAAACCCTCTTTATTGATCACCCTCCGTTCGTCCAATACAACGGCGTTCCGGAGGGATCCCCCCAATGCCAAACCTTTTGCCTGGAGATATTCGACATCCTTTAAAAAACCAAAAGTCCGCGCTTGGCAGATGTCCCTTTCGTAAGCGACATCGGAAAAAGTCATATCATAAGACTGCTGGCGGATAAGGGGGTGCTCAAAATCAATCCCGTAGGTGATTTTGAACTCCGGCGACGGCAGCAACATGGCCGTGCCATCTCCTTCAGAGACGGAAATCCTCTTTTGGATCACCAGCAATTTTTTACATTTATCCTGTATCGTCGTGCCGACGTCCTTTAAGAGGTTAACGAAAGGAAGCGCACTCCCATCCATGATGGGAATCTCAGCAGCATCCACTTCTACAACGGCATTATCAACGCCCATACCGCAAAGCGCAGAGAGCAAATGTTCAACTGTTGAAACCGTTGCACCATTAAGACCTATGGTTGTAGCCAATATAGTGTCACGGACATTATCGAAATCCGCCTTTATCCTCACATTACCCGGCAAATCCTTGCGAATGAAGATAATGCCCTCATCGACTCCGGAAGGCTTTATTGTCATGCTGACTTTTCTTCCCGAGTGAAGACCAATATTCCGGCAGTTAATTTCGTGTTTGATGGTTCTTTGCAGGTGCATGTTTACAGCCGTTTAGATTAAAGATACTCGTTCAGTAGCAATTAATATACCAAGGGGTTTTTAACCGATGGGGCGCACTTATAACACATGTAAGGGATTAAATATACATATTATTTGCTGACAGGTCGTTCACAATTGTGAATAATGCGGACCCACAATTGTGTGTTGGAAAAGACACAGTATATCCACGACATCACAACATGGACAGCAGCCGAAAAATTCCAATGGTGCATCCTTAACTGCATTCGGAAAATTCCGCGGACTTCCCTTTGGAGCTCTTCCTCACGGGAAAAAATCTCTCCTTTTCACTGTAGATACACCCGCAATAGGGTTGCCTGTACATGCCCATCTCCTTGGAAATTCTTATTCCGTCGCTCCAACCGATGCGAAAATCCTGATAGTAGAATTCGATCTGATGCTCAACCGCCAGACTCTCCCCAATCTTCTTGATCAGCGCGTGATCTTGAAACTTGCTATAGAGCAGGGTCGTGGTAAACCCATCGAACCGTCCTTCCTTGGCTATATCGACCGTGCGCTGCAAACGGTTATAATAACAATAGCGACATCTGTCCTTTTCCCTGAATGCAGTATTCCTGAGAAACGCCTCCAAATCATATTCTTCCTCGCATGTCACGTTTAAACAGGATTTATCGGCGTATTCGGTGAGGGTATCGAGACGTCTCCTGTATTCGCGATAGGGATGGATGTTGGGGTTATAAAATAATCCGCGTACATCGTGACCGTCGGTTCTCAATTCCTGAAGCGGGTATATGGTGCAAGGTGCACAGCATATATGCATCAAAAGCTTCATAACATTTAAATTCTAAATTCTAATATGGAAATTCTAAACAACTTCAAAATTGAAGCTCTCCGCAGCAAGCTGCGGAGAATCTTCGATTCTTAAGGAACAGTGCCGTTCGTCATTCGCTCGCTTACCCCGTTGCAAGGCTACGGGGAATGCGCTCGCTACCGAATTCAAATGCTCAAAACTTTTGGAATTTAAGATTTAGTGCTTAGTATTTGTTTAAAAGAGCCCTTTCTGTCCTTCCTCCATCCATTCCCGGCTGAAATGATCGTATGCCGTCTTGGTAGCAATCCTGCCCCGCGCCGTCCTCTGTAGATAGCCTTCCTGCACCAAATACGGCTCATAGATGTCTTCGATCGTGGTTCTTTCTTCACCAATCGCGGCCGAGAGGCTATCGATCCCCACAGGGCCTCCGTTAAACTTATCAATAAGTGTCAGCAATATCTTCCTATCCATCTGGTCAAAACCTTTATGATCAACTTCGAACATTTCGAGGGCAGCAACGGCCACTTTCCCGTCTATGAAACCCTCTCCCTTAACCTGGGCAAAATCTCTCACCCTTCTGAGCAGGCGATTTGCTATACGCGGCGTCCCACGGGAGCGCTTTGCCAATTCCGCCGCACCTTCAGAGTCGATTTTAATTACCAATATCTCTGCCGATCGATGTATTATAACGGCAAGTTCTGAAGCCGTATAAAAATCAAGTCTGAAACTCATGCCGAATCGATCCCGCAAAGGTGATGTCAGCAATCCGGCCCTTGTCGTTGCGCCCACTAAAGTAAATCTCGGTATCTCGAGCTTCATTGAACGCGCGGACGGACCCTGGCCGATGAGGATATCGATATGATAATCTTCCATGGCAGGATATAATATTTCTTCAACGACGTGAGAAAGTCTGTGGATCTCATCAATAAACAGGATATCCTGATCATGCAGATTGGTGAGGATGGCCGCGAGATCTCCCGGCCTTTCCACAACAGGCCCGGAGGTTACCTTGATGTCAACCCCCATCTCTCTGGACATGATGTATGCAAGTGTAGTCTTTCCGAGACCTGGAGGTCCGTACAGGAGAACGTGATCGAGAACATCCTTTCGTTGTTTAGCAGCTTCGATAAACATGGAAAGGTTGGCCTTAATCTTCTCCTGCCCGACATACTCCGCCAGTATCTTCGGACGCAAAGAGCTTTCGTATCCCTTTTCACCATCCATGCTCGCGGGACTTATGAGGGGATTTTTCGTCTCCATCTAAGATATCCTGTTTTTCAAAATATATACTTCCCCAACTAAGTAAATCTCCTGAACCTAACCGGCCAAAATCTTCAGGGCCTGCTTAAGCAGAACGTCGAGAGTCACAGATTGGGGAGATTCGCTGATGATCTTGTCCACCACTTCCCGAGCCCTATGACTCTTATAACCGAGATTGACAAGAGCAGACAGTGCATCGTCTTTCATAGAGTCAAGAATCATTATATCGCCATTGTCTTTGTAGATGACGTCACATGCGCAGAGTTTCACCATCTTGTCTTTGAGTTCAAGGATCATTCTCTCCGCCGTTTTCTTGCCCACGCCCGGTATGGATACCAACCGATTCAGATTACCATGAGACACCGCCTTCATCAGGTCTTCCGCGGAAATTCCTGAAAGTATATTCATGGCGAGCTTCGGACCTATTCCGGAGACGGAAAGCATTAACTCAAACACATCCTTCTCTCTCCCTGTGCCAAATCCGAAAAGACTGATCGCATCAGGCCGTACGTTTGTGTAAACATGGAGAGTCACAGGTTTGTTGATATCGGGCAGTGTATAAAAGGTTGTAAGAGGAACAAAGATACGGTATCCGACGCCATTGGCGTCCACGATGACGCTGCTCGTGGCTTTGTAAATCAATAGTCCGTTTATCAGAGCAATCATCTTAAATTGATACCACTTTCAAAGAATTGAGGTGACAGATCGCGATAGCCAGGGCATCGGCGGCATCGGCAGGAGGAAGATCGGACAGGTTCAATATAGCTTTGACCATATTCTGGATCTGGTTTTTTTCAGCCCTGCCGTACCCTACAACTGCCTTCTTAATCTCGAGCGGAGTATATTCATAGACTGGTATACAGCTCCGTGCACCCGCAAGGATAACTACGCCCCTCGTTTCTCCCTGTCTGATGAGACTTTTTATATTTTTTCCGTAGAAAACATCTTCTACAACGATGGCATCGGGCGACGATTGATTAATGACCTCGAGTAAATTATCGTATATCATGGAAAGGCGTGACGACAGGGACGAACCTCTTGCCATTTTAATTTCTCCATGCATGACATGCTTGAGACTGCTTTTTTGTTTTTCAACAACAGCGTAACCGGTTATGTGAATGCCTGGATCGATTCCTAAGACTCTCAAAGCGGAGGCCTTTTCCATCTACTAACTGAATTTCTCCATGATGTCGTCCGGTATGTCGAAATTGGCGTATGCATGCTGCACATCGTCGTTATCTTCCATTTTTTCCATCAGTTTGAGCATCTGCACCCCCTTATCTGCATCCAGTCTGACCTCATTTTGGGGAATCATCGTGACCTCAGCCTTAATGTACTTGATGCCCTTATCATTGATTATCTTCTTCACCTGTTCAAACATGGCAGGATCTGTAACGACTTCGAATTCGTTTTCTTCTTCCCTCACGTCTTCGGCTCCCGCATCAAGAGCTATTTCCATGAGGACGTCTTCGCTGACACTCTTCTTGTCAAGCAGTATGCTTCCCTTCTTTTCGAAAATCCAGGAGACGCAACCGTTTTCACCGAGGTTCCCCCCGTGTTTTGAAAAAATATGGCGGATCTCCGCAACTGTCCTATTCTTATTGTCCGTCATCGCCTCCACGAGGACAGCGACGCCTCCCGGCCCGTATCCTTCATACACGACCTCTTCATATCCGGCAGATCCGTCGGCTCCCCCGGCTCCTTTCTTGACGGCCCTGTCGATATTATCCTTCGGCATATTTTCTTCTTTTGCCGCCATGATTGCCTGTCTGAGCCGTGCATTGCCCTCCTGGTCAGGACCGCCGAGCCTTGCTGCCAGTGTTATTTCTTTGATCAGCTTCGTAAATATTTTCCCTCTTTTTGCATCCGCAGCGCCCTTTTTTCTTTTGATCGTGTTCCATTTGGAATGACCGGACATGACATCATATCTCCCAGCGCAGTTATTGTCGATCTATCCAGTTTACATAGCACAGTGGCAGTTGTATTGTAAAATAAAAAACCCCTCCATCTCTGAAGGGGTTCCATGTATTATATCCCGGCAGCTCCCTACTCTCCCACACAGTCACCCATGCAGTACCATCGGCGCAAGAGAGCTTAACTTCCGTGTTCGGGATGGGAACGGGTGTGTCCTCTCCGCTATAGCCACCGAAATAATATACTTATTTATGTAAACAATTGCATATCATGAACTACCTGCTGAGATACTATCTATGAAACCATAAAAATTATGGTCAAGCCGCACGGCCGATTAGTATCAGTAAGCTAAACACATTACTGTGCTTACACACCTGACCTATCAACCTCGTCGTCTACGAGGGGCCTTTAGTCCTGATGTCTCCATCAGGAGGGATATCTTATCTTGAGGTTGGCTTCCCGCTTAGATGCTTTCAGCGGTTATCCATTCCGAACTTAGCTACCCAGCGATGCCGTTGGCACGACAACTGGAACACCAGCGGTTCGTCCATCCCGGTCCTCTCGTACTAGGGACAGCTCCTCTCAAATATCCTGCGCCCACAACAGATAGGGACCGAACTGTCTCACGACGTTCTGAACCCAGCTCACGTACCGCTTTAATTG
>Ga0182021_10000322_pt1 | contig 49093 bp, 41 predicted proteins | sample 612E3MmetaG_FD_120493 | JGI IMG/M metagenome (GOLD analysis project Ga0182021, IMG submission 120493) | Permafrost microbial communities from Stordalen Mire, Sweden - 612E3M metaG (Illumina Assembly) | ecosystem: Environmental > Terrestrial > Soil > Wetlands > Permafrost | place: Sweden... | reverse complement strand
GTCAGATTCTCCAAATCAAAGTTATTTGACTGTATTGAGAGCTTTTTACCCCAATCAGACAGCAGCCCTGCGCTGTATTTATTGCCGAGCTCCTGCATCTCTTCAGCAAAATCCTCTATATCATTTATTATAAATTCTTTTTTTAATTTTCCATACTTAACAAAGATTTCATTTTCCAGTATATTTATCAGTTCAGGTAATTTCTTTCTCTTTATTAAATTAGCGGTTGGCCCTACTTCAGTCTCTTTCTTGTCATCCGCTTTTTCCAGGACAGAACCTGGTACCGTTTTATCTTTTGGAATGATTTTACACTTAAGATATTTTTTAAGTTCATCAAGAAGCTCCGGCCTGCTGATTGGCTTTCTTAAGTAGCCGTCACTTCCTATTTTTTTAATATCTTCATCACTTATCTTCATTGCCGAGGCGGTAAGGACGATTACGGGTATATTTTTTAACATTTTGTCAGCTTTTAATATTTTTATTGCCTCATAGCCATCCATTACCGGCATCCTTAAGTCCATAAGGACAATATCCGGGTTTTGGCTTTTGATTATATTTATTGCTTCTTTTCCGTTTGTCGCTTCCAATACGGCAAGGCCGTATATGCTCAATATCTCACTTAACAAAAGCCTGTTGGACTGGATATCATCGGCCACAAGCACCTTCTGGTTGCAAAAACTGATGTCTTCCATTTCTAATCTTCTCTCATCAATATCATGCTCCATGGATGCAATGGAGGCTTCCTTTATTTTGACAGTAAAAATACTGCCTTTGCCCGCAGTGCTCTCAAGCGCAATCTCTCCGTTCATAAGTTCAACAAGCTTTTTAGTTATCGCAAGACCTAAGCCCGTGCCCCCGTATAGTTTTGTGCTCTGGCCCTTGCTTTGCTGGAAGGCATCAAATATTATTTTCCTGTCCTCTGCTGAAATGCCGATGCCTGTGTCCTTAACAGAAAATATCAGGTCTATCTTGCTTCTGTCGGCATGAAATACTTTTTTTACTTTAAGCTCTATATACCCATCACTTGTAAACTTTACTGCATTTCCTACAAGGTTAAAAAGTATCTGGCGTATCCTCACCTCGTCAAGAAGAAGTGATGCAGGAAGATTTTCATCAATGTCTGTTATAAACTTTAAACCTTTGTTTTTTATTTTAACGGCAAATATTTTAGTTATATCCCCGAATAATGCATGGGGGTCTACCGGCCTTAACTGTAATTCCATTTTACCCGCCTCGATTTTAGACAGGTCCAGTATATCGTTAATAAGCCCAAGCAGTGTTTTGCCGCTTGCGATTATTGTATCTGTGTATTCTATATATTTTGGGTCCTTTAACTGTTCTTTAAGCATTTCTGAAAACCCCATTATTGCATTCATGGGCGTGCGTATTTCGTGGCTCATATTTGCCAGAAACTCGCTCTTTGCGCTATCGGCAATCATGGCTTTATGGGCAGCTTCCTGATATTCTTTTGTCCTTTGCACTACTTTTTTCTCCAGAGTTTTTGTATTGTTTTCAATGGTTTCGCGGGATTTTTTCAAGTTTTCAGTCATTGCGTTAAATGATTCTGCAAGCTGCCCCAATTCATCTTTTGACTTGAATTTTATCTTTACATCAAGATTTCCTTTACTTACTTCGTTGGCAGCATTTTTAAGTTTAACTATAGGCTTGGATATTAAATAAGCAAATACAATGACTAATAAAATTGAAAGAGCGATTATAGGGATTACAATGAGTAGTAATCTTTTACCATAAGCCTTTACTGGTGCAAGTACCGCTTCTGTCTTGATTTTGACTACCAGGGTCCAGTTATTCCCATTAAAATCCATATAACCTTTTTCCTTTGAAAAGAAATATATTGATTTTTCTCCTGCCTGTTTAAAACTTGTAACATTTCCCAGGTTCCCTTCTGCAAAGTCTTTTACAACATTGTCAGAATCAAAAATATTTTCTTTAAGAACTCCATTTCTATTGTAATTTGAACATAGCAACAGGCCGTTTTTATCTATAAGATCAATATTTGGATGCAAACCGCTGCTTTCAATCAGATTAGTGCGTACGGTTATTTCATATAACTTTGTGGTAGACATTCTTGCAACCACTACTCCAAAAGGTATGCCGTCTTTATCTTTTACAAGGGAAGCAAAATAAATCCCGGGAATTTTTAGTTCCTCATCAATGCCTATATAAGAAGCAGCGCTGGTGCCATATTTTATCACCTCTTCCCAATACTTACTTTTTATATTAATAGTTTTTCCGATGCTTAAACCTTCAGTATCAGCAATTCTGACACCGTTCAAATCAAAAAATGACATTGACACATAAGACTTATAAATATTTCTGTACTGTAACATTCTTTCGGTAATTTGTTCGGGGCTGGAGTTTCTCGAGCTGAATATTGGTTCGCTGGCAATTGCCTTTATATCAGAGTACCTGTCAAACATTGTCCTGTCTATTGCATCAATTGTATCAAATGCATAATTTTCCAGGCTATTTTTTATTTCACTTTCCAGGATTTTGGTGCTTGAATCATATGAAAAATATATTACTGTAATTATAATGGTTAATATTATAATCAGCATTAAAAGGATTAATTTTCCGGCAAATCTCATTTTATTGATTTATATGAAATTTATTTTTTTTTATTAATATTTTTATTATCTTAGTGATATATAGATTGTTTATTTATTTATTATTTTATATTAACTTGTATTATTATAAGTTAAATTTTATATTTTTACAATATTATAGTAAATTATTTAATAATTAATTAACTATTTTATTAATTTAAATTCTTAATCAGGATAAATTCATCAATTTCAGTCAAATATAGTAGTTTTTAGAACTCCATTTTAAAAAGAATCTGGTTAAATCTGGATTTTTATGTTTTTAACTTTCTAAAAGTCAGCTATAATTTTAAAATCAAATATTCACTAAAATTGAAAGGAGCTCCATGCAAGACGTAAAGGTAAAAGCGAGTGGTTTGGCAAAAGGATCGTTAGCCTGCGGCATACTTACCATAATTCCTTTTGCAGGTGTTGCATTCAGCCTGTCTGCAATAATAATGGGTACTGTAGACCTTGTTAAGATTAAAAATGGTAAATCGGGTGCATCCGGTAAAAAAATGGATATCGCTGGAATCGTTTTGGGACTTGTTCTACTGCCAATAGCTATATTTATATTAAGTATTGTCACCGGGATTTTCGTAATGGCAGCTTCCACAGGGACATTTTCAGAAATTGGCAATTCGCTGTCATCCATTATTAGCAATTTTTTCAAATTGATAATGGTAAAACTTGGTTTTTCCGGGTAAGAGCTGGATAAAAATATAATAAATAAAGCGCTATTCAACAGTTATGCAAATACAGGTTGATAACTTTTTTGTTTACCTTCTTATAAAGTTTTCTATCCTGTCTATACCCTCTTTTATTTTTTCCATTGATGTCGCATAGCTTATCCTTATATAGTCATCAGCGCCAAATGCTGTTCCCGGGACAACAGCCACATTTGCCTCTGTCAGGAGCTCACCTGCAAAATCAAAGGAATTTTTTATCTTCCCATTATAAAAGTTCTTTACTTTTGGAAAAACATAAAAGGCGCCTTCAGGTAAAACACAATCAAACCCCTTTATGGCTGTTATCCTTTTATAAATATAATCCCTTCTCTTTTCGTATTCCTGCCTCATAACTTCCACCGATTCCTGATTGCCTTCAAGCGCTTCAATAGCTGCCCACTGGGCAATCGTGCAGGGATTGGAAGTGGACTGGTCCTGGACCTTGGTCATTTGCTTTATTATATCTTTGTCTGCGGCACAATACCCTATTCTCCATCCGGTCATCGCATAGGTCTTTGATACTGCGTTAATAGTGATAGTGATTTCTTTTAATTCATCGCTTAGTTCTGCAATGCTGTAATGTTTTGAGCCGCCGTAAAGAAATTTTTCGTATACTTCATCAGAAATAATATATATACCATTTTTCAAGCATATCTCACCGATTTGAGCAATATCTTCCCTGCTGTAAACAATGCCGGTTGGGTTGCTGGGGCTGTTTAAGATTAAAAGCTTTGCTGAACCGTCCCCTTTTACGTTTCCGTATTTTTCAGCAATAAAGCCCAACTGGTCCATTTTAAGTTTTAAATCTGCATCAAAATCAATGAATTCAGGAATGCCTTCTGAGAGGATTACCTGCTGGCTGTAACTTACCCAGAAGGGTTTTGGAATTATAACCCTGTCTGAAGGATTTATAAAAACCCTCATTATGTCATCAAGAACCTGCTTTGCTCCATTGCCCACAAGAATGTTTTCAACATTGTATTTAAGCCCATTATCTCTTTGAAGTTTACCGATGATTGACTGCTTAAGTTCTTTGATGCCGCTGCTGGCAGTATAGCGGGTTTTATTATCATCAATGGCAGATTTGCCTGCATCTTTTATATTTGCAGGCGTATCAAAATCAGGCTGGCCGATTCCAAACCTTATTACATATCTGCCTTCTTTTTTTAATTGGGCGTCGATTTCGTCTGCCTTTTTTTCAAGCGCAAAGGTCGGGCTTTCTTCGACTTTTAAAATCCTGTCAGAAAAAATGGGGGTTTTACCTGATATTTTAAAATTATTCATAAATTGGTTCTCCTGTTGATAATTTTTCATATATTATAAATACTCAGATATTATTAATATAACGGTTGAAATAATTCTTACTATTTTAAATAATACCTGTGTTTTTAAATTTATTTATAATATTAACTTAATAATGAAGAATAAATCTCAAAAAGTATAGATTTAGATACAAAATATCACATTTCCAATTCAGATTAAACTTATTTCTTCACAAATACTGAATTTAGAATGTCTTTTAGTTTTGGATAAGGTTATTGCCGTATTTAATTCTTTTTATGAGTTTAGGGATTATCTCAAAAAGGTCTCCCACAATGCCATAATTTGCCACTTTAAATATCGGGGCATCAGGGTCTTTGTTTATGGCAATTATTATATCGGAAGTCTGCATGCCTGCCAGATGCTGGATTGCTCCTGAGATACCGCATGCAATATAGGCTTTTGGGTTTACTGTCTTACCGGTTTGGCCGACCTGATGAGGATAGGATATCCAGTTTGAATCCACTGCCGCCCTTGAAGCGCCTACCACACCGCCCAGCGCATCTGCGAGCTCTTTAAGAAGGCCAAAGTTTTCCGGTCCGCCAATACCGCGCCCTCCTGATACAATAACATCGTAGTCTGTAAGGTTAATTGACTGGCCGGTTTCTTTTTCTGTAGCAATAAGCTTGTATTTTGTCTTGAAATTACTTATATCAAGCTCGATATATTCAACCCTGCCATTGTAGTCTTCGCTGGATTTGCAAATATTGCTGTCTGGTCCGCCAAGGCTGATACTTTCTGCATGTTTTGCAATGTCAACATCAAGTTTGCCATTGCTGCCGCCTTCTCCTGGTTTGACATCGATTTGCTTTTTTTCCATAACATGTGGCCTGACTGTAGCCATCTGCGGCCTGGCATTTCTAGTTATAATGGTGGCAAGCACATTGCCGCCAAAAGTCGGCCTCGTCTGCAAAAGTATTTTCTTTTCAGGATCGATTGCGAGAGATGTGCAGTCTGCAGTCAGACCTGTCTTGATAATAGCGGCGACTTTTGGAATCAATGTCCTTCCAAAGCCTGTAGCGCCCGCAAGAAAAATATCGGGTTTGAATCTGTGTATGACCTGGACTAATGCTTTTGCATAAATATCATCAAGATTATTTTCAAATATTTCATTGTCAATTACATAAAGCCTGTCTGTTCCATATTTAAATATCTCAGGATAGCTTTGGCTTAAATTATATCCCAGCAATATTCCTGTCAGTTCGGTCCCCAAAGCATCAGCAAGTTTTTTCCCTTCGCTTAGAAGTTCATAACTGACATCAGCAATACTGCCTGGCTGCTGCTCTATAAAAACCATTACGCCTTTGTATTGCGAAAAGTCCTTGTATCCCTGGCTAAGCCCGGTTATTTCGATAGATTTAAACTTGCAGATGTCGATACAGGCGCCGCAAAAAACACAATTTTCATTTATTGCCGCTTTTTTGCCTAATATATCTATTGCATCATACATACAAACATTTTTACAAAGACTGCAGCCTGTGCATGTGGACTCATCAACTTTAATTTCCAATTTTAACCATTCCTTTAATAAATAAATTATTAATACAGGGATTCTTATTTGTCACGGACGGTCATTCATATTCAATTCCCATTCGGCGCTATCTCATCATTTACCTTCAAAATCATCCCGGACATTATGTTTATAGAATTTAGCAGAGTTTTCTTTAGTTGTCTTTAAACAATACTAAGTAATCAAAAAACGTCCTGGAAATCAACGACTTATAGTCTTAATTTATAAAATACTTAGCTCTTTTAATTTGCCATAAAGTTCTTCTGCCTGCTCATCAGGGCCGCCTGTTATCATTTTTACTTCGTGGATAGTTTTGGGGATAAAAATCTTTACCACCTGTGTATATGAGCCTGATAGCCCTATTTTTTCATCCTCAAGCCCAAGTTCGCCCTTGTTCCAAACTGGTATCTGCTCATTTTTAGCTTTTAATTTACCCCTTAACGAAGGAACGCGCGGTATATTTATTTCTTTCCCGACTGAAATAGCTGCCGGAAGCTTGATTTCAAAAGTCTCATACCTGTCATCCATAAGTCTTTTTACAATCATCCTGGTGCGGTTTATTTCAAGGATATTGCTTGCATAACCGACAAAAGGAATATTAAACATCTGGGCAAGTTCAGGGCCGACCTGGCCTGTATCGCCGTCAAGAGTTTGCTTGCCAAGAATGACAAGCCGCCAGTCATCAAACTTTTTAATTGCATTTTGCAGAGTCAGGGCTGTTGCCCATGTGTCGGCTCCGGCGAAAGCCCTGTCTGATAAAAGAACTGCCCTGTCAACACCCAACGATATTGCTTCCCTTAAAATCGATTCTGACTGGTGTGGCCCCATCGTAATAGCTATTACTTCAACTTCTTCCTTTGTTTCGGGATTTGACAACAGCCTTTCCTTGAGCCTTACGCCTTCTTCTATGGCATATGTATCGAAGGCATTTATTACTGTCTCGATACCTTCTCTTATTAAAGTATTTGTCTCGGGGTTTATTTTTATCTCGGTTGTCCCCGGAACCTGTTTGATACATACTATTATCTTTATCTTAATCACCCGCCTGGCTGTTTTTATAAAATTGTTTTTTGCTTTTTTATTTTTTTTGTTTTAGTTCTTTTTATTTTTAAAATCTGTTTTACAGCGCTCCTCTTTTAATAAGTTCAAGTGCAATAATATTCTTCTGTATCTGGTTTGTCCCTTCGTATATCTGGGTTATTTTTGCATCCCTCATCATTTTTTCAACAGGGTATTCTTTCATGTACCCATATCCTCCAAGTATCTGGATTGCGTCTATTGTGACTTTCATGGCTGTATCTGATGCAAAAAGTTTGGACATTGCAGAAAGCTTTGAAATGTTTTTCTCACCGCTGTCAGTGACCTTTGCGGCATGATACACCAGCGCCCTGGCTGCCTCAATCTGTGTGGCCATATCTGCAAGCATGTGCTGAATTGCCTGGAAAGATGATATCGGCTGGCCGAACTGATGCCGTATTTTTGAATAATTAACAGCCTCTTCAAGAGCCGCCTGCGCGACTCCTACTGCCTGTGCGCCGACTGCAGGTCTTGACTGGTCAAAAGTCCTCATTGCAGTTATAAATCCCATTCCTTCACTGCTAAGCATGTTTTCGCTTGGAATCCTGCAGTCTATAAATATCAGCTCCCTTGTTGCTGAGGCCCTGATTCCCAGCTTGTTTTCCTTTTTGCCGAATTCAAATCCGGGCGTGCCTTTCTCTACAATAAAAGCGCTGATGCCTCTTGCACCTCTAGAAGGATTAGTAGAAGCAAATATAGTGTAAATTTCCGCTTCCCCGCCGTTGGTTATCCATTGTTTTGTCCCGTTTAATATATAAGAGTCCCCGTCTTTTACGGCTCTTGTCCTTATTGAGCTTGCATCGCTTCCGGCTTCGGATTCCGTAAGGCCGAATGCTGCCAGTTTTTCACCGCTGGCAAGTGCAGGCAGATATTTTTGCTTCTGTTCTTCACTTCCCATGACAAGGATGGGGATAAAGCCAAGGCCGCTCGCTGCATAAGTTGTGGCAACGCTTAAATCACCCCGGCTGAGCTCTTCAGTAGCAAGGCATACTTCAAAGATCCCGGTGCCCATACCGCCATATTTTTCAGGGATAAAAAGCCTAAAAAGATCGCTTTGCCCAATTTCTTTAATAATATCCGCCGGAAAAATCCCTTTTTCATCATTTTCAGCGCGAGCAGGTATTATCTTTTCATTGACTATCTGCCTGCATATGTCAACAATCATCTGCTGTTCCTCAGTTAAAAAATAATGCATCTAATCCTCCGTCCTGTAAGTAGTAAATAAAGTTTTGAAATTAATATAGGTTTTTCAGCAAACCCCTTATATTATTGAATTTCCTGTAGAATCAGCAAATCCCTTGCAATATTGAATTTCATGTCGACAAATTAATATATAAATTTATAATTGTTATAGAAATCCCTAAAACTCCCGGCACAATTGAGTTTCATTTCGGCAAAATACAATAAAAACGTGAAATTACCGTAATTATAAAACAAATCGTTATAAAAGACGCATTTATAAAAATGCGGTTTCATAAATCGGCTTAAACGTGTGCCTGAAACTTTATAAACATAGCATGCGTCTTTTAAAATGCCTTGAGAAATATTTGATTTACCTTTAAGGTCTTAGGATAAACTTTTGGTATAATTTATAAAAAAGGATTTAATATTTTAGCCCATGGACCAAGTAACAACATTAATCAAAAAAATTAATCCGGAGCTTTTAAAAATATGCAAACAAGCAGTTTAAAAGACAAAAATATTTTCCAAAATGGCAGGAGTTTTTCAGATTATGTTGAAAAATATTCCGGCGGTTCCGTAATGCCCGTTTCAGCTGAAAAAATACTTGTAAAATTTTCTTTTTCACTCGTTTTTGTAATACTTATGTGGATATCTGCAAATTCTTTTATGTATCTTCCTTTTACACCCGTTCCGGTTACAATGCAGGTTTTTACAGTACTGTTTTGTGCGATATCTTTGGGTAAAACCTGGGCGCTTGTGTCCCAACTTGAGTACCTTGTGCTTGGCCTTGCAGGTTTTCCCCTGTTTGCAGGTTTTAAAAACGGCGTGGCCGTCCTGCTCGGGCCTACAGGAGGCTATGTGATAGGCTTTTCAGCAGCTGCATTTGTGACAGGATTTGTTTATAAGAAATTTTCCGGAAAAATTGGTGGTAGCGGATTTGATGTATTTATTTCATGCGTTTGCGGGTTATCAATTATTTATACCTGTGGCTGCATACACCTTGCCGGAATTTTATATTTAAGCTCAAAACTGTCGGGAAGCGCTGCGATTTTACTAACTGCTTTTAAAGTGGGAGTTTTGCCTTTTATAATATTTGACTTATTAAAAATAATGGCAATTGCAACAATCCAAAAATCTTCCGAAAGGAAAAAACAGGCAATATGAAAAAAATAAAAATTAACGATATTACAATAAGGGATATTTTTCAAAATATAGAGTCCGGCTACATAAGTGAAAAACTGCTCAGCAGGACAATAGAGCACTTAAGCAAAGTAAAATTTGACAGCCTTGAGATATTCGGAGGCTCAGCTTTTGAAAAAATGCTTGATAATAACTTTGGCAAATCTCCTTTTGAGATAGTTTATGAGATAAAGAACAAAAATCCAGGGATCTCATTGCAGGCATTAATCGGTGCCAGAAATCTGGTAGGAATGGAAGTATATGCACCGGCAGTCATTAAAAAATTTATCTGCAGATGCGCACAGTCGGGAATTGACAGGTTCAAAGTATTTGATGCGTTAAATGACAGGGAGAATTTTAAATATACAATATCGGCAATAAATGAGACCGGCAGCCATTGCCAGGGCACCATTATTTATGATGACTTAAAAGAAGTTGATTACTATGTGGATACCGCTGAAAACCTGGTCAAATCCGGATGCGGCAGTATTTACATTAAGGATGTAGAGTCGACACTTCTACCTCAGAAAACAGGTGAGCTTTTTAAGGCTCTGTCGGGTTCAATTGAGGCTCCTGTTTATTTGGGAGGATATAATCTCAGGGGCCTGCAGGTTTCAAATTATTACAATGCCTGCCTTTCAGGATGCAGTGGGGTCGATTTGAGCTTTATCCCGTCATCATATACTGATTTAAGCCCGGCAATATTTGCACTGCTTTTAAGCTTTAAAGATACAGATGTGTCTGTCGATATAGATTATCTTAAAGTCCTTGAAATATTTGAGTGGTTTAAACAAAATATTTACTCCTATCTTCAAAATGACCTCCTATACTCAAGATTTTTATTCAGCAATAAAAATACCAACCTTGCCCCAAAGTGGCTTCTGTCGAGTATAAACAGACAGTTAAGCGAAATTGGTGAAAGCAATAAAATAGACATTGTGCTGGATGAACTTTTTAAGATAAAAAATGAGATAGGAAATCCATCGCTGGCTACGCCTGTGGGCCAGATCTTGGGAAGCCAGGCTATACTTAATACAATTATTTCTGACCACAGATGGGAAATCACAAATGATGAAATAAGGAAGCTTATAGATGGATATTATGGAAAACTTCCGAGAGATGTTGATAAAGATTTAAAAGAAAAAATCTTTGCAAAAAATACTTCTTTTATCACAGAAACCAATTACACGGATAAACCAATTGATTTAGTCGCGGCGGCTTCCGGTAAAGATATTTTTAGCGATGAGACAGAATCACCAGCAGCCTTAATAAACAAAGATAAAACCTTTGTCACCGGGGGCATTGATAATATCGAAGACAAAACTTATGAGCAATGCGCTGATGAGCTGAAAAATCTTTCAGTAAAAGAAAGTGACATATTAAGCTACCTTTTCTTTCCTGACAAAACATTAAAATTCCTCGAAAACGGCAAACATGCATCCAGAAAAGTCATTAACGGCAGCTCCAACATATTGCAAGGACAAGAGCTAAGATTTCCGGATATGCTTGATTTAAAAAAAGCTGCCAAATTCGAAGATATAGATTTAAAAAAGCTAAGGGAGATTTCCAACCTTGTGGAAACAAGCAATATCGATGAAATATCTCTTGAAATTGATGGTGTAAAGATATCAATAAACAAGAAATCCGGCAACCAGAAACCTGCTGATAAACATGGCCCTTCTGATGCGGCAGCTGCGGCATCAGCACAGTCAAAAGCTACGGCAGATTCCAAAAACGGTGTCCCGGGTGAACTGACAGGCATTCCTGCGGAAAGCGGCAGAAATACGGGTCCCGAAGCAATCACCGAAAATCTTTTGAAAGTCAAGGCTCCGATTGTAGGGACCTTCTACAGGTCCCCCAGCCCTGCAGCTCCCCCTTTTGTGAGAGCCGGTGACAAGGTTAAAAAAGGAGACACTCTCTGTATAATTGAGGCTATGAAGCTTATGAATAAAATAAATTCTGAATATGACGGGGAGATAGCGGAAATACTTGTACAGAATGAAGAAGCGGTGGAATACGACCAGACCATCATTATAATAAAACCTTTGAATTAAAATTATAAATAGAAATATATCATGGCTGGTATTAGAAAGATCTTTAGAAATAGTAATTGAACTATAAATGGAAATATATTGTTGCAAAATAACTTTTTTAAAAAAATATCAATGGGCAATTATATTTAGAAAAGTACAGATTAATAATTATGTTTAAAAGAATACTGATAGCAAACAGGGGCGAAATCGCAGTAAGGATATTAAGGGCATGCAAAGAACTTGGCATCGAGAGTGTCGCAGTGTATTCCACCGCAGACAAGGATTCCATGCATGTAAAACTTGCAGACAGAAGTGTTTGCATAGGCCCTCCAACTCCTTCAAAAAGCTACCTGAATATGGACAATGTTATCAGCGCGGCAGTTGTTACAAACTGTGACGCTCTTCATCCGGGTTATGGTTTTTTAGCTGAAAATTCAGGTTTTGAAAAAAAATGCAAAGAAAATGCAATAGTTTTTATTGGTCCTCCGGCCGAAGTCATAGAGCTTTCAGGCAACAAATCAAAGGCTCTTGAAATGATGAGAAAAAACAGGGTGCCGGTAATACCTGGCTCAGACGGCAATGTTATTGATTCCAGGCAGGCACTAAATACTGGGAAAAGGCTCGGTTATCCGGTAATCATAAAAGCTGCATTCGGCGGCGGCGGCAAGGGAATGAGGATATGCAGCTCACCGTCCGAGATGGAGTCCCTTTTTTCTATTGCAAAATCTGAGTCAATGTCAAGTTTCGGTATGAGTGATGTTTACATAGAAAAATATATCCTTAAGCCAAGACATATAGAATTCCAGATAATCGCAGATAATTTTGGCAATATCGTATGTGTCGGTGAAAGGGAATGTTCTATACAGAGAAGGCACCAGAAGCTTATTGAGGAATCTCCTGCGGCAAATCTTTCAGCCAGGACAAGAAGGACAATAAAGGAGTTTGCGGTAAAAGCGGCGCATTCCATTGATTATAAGAATCTTGGCACCATTGAATTTCTTGTCGATGAGTTTGAAAACTTTTATTTTATTGAAATAAATTCAAGAATACAGGTGGAACATCCTGTTACTGAATTTGTAACAGGAATAGACCTTATAAAAGAGCAGATAAGAATGGCTTCAGGTCAAAAAAACAGCTATATTGGAAAAGAAATAGAAGCAAAAGGCTGCGCCATTGAATTCAGGATAAATGCAGAAGACAGTGAGAACAATTTTACTCCAAACCCCGGCAAAATTACGGATTTTTCCATTCCCGGAGGACCTGGAGTAAGGGTTGATACATTTGTCTACACCGGCTATATAGTTACACCTTTTTATGATTCACTGCTTGCCAAGCTGATTGTCTGGGGAAATTCCAGGCAGGAAGCTATTGCGCGCTCAGCCAGGGCTCTTGATGAATTTAAAATCGAAGGAATAAAAACCACAATTCCTTTTCATAAAAGAATACTCTCAAACTCAAATTTTATAGCCGGAAAAATACACACCCATTTCATTGAGGAAGAATTCGGCATCTAAGAATTGACAGTAACCCGCATTTTTGATAAATTAAGTTAGTTTTTTTGCTGTTTGATTGTTTTGGCATAGCAGGCTTGGCAGAACAATGCTGTCGGGGCAATATAATTTCAGGTTAAGATAAGTATAATTTGACTTATTTTATAGGATTTATTATTTTAAAATTTAACTAAGAGCAGGAGCACATAATGGCATGCAAAATTGAAGTTGAAAAATTTAATCCAAAACCAAGAAAGTCCTGGCATAGAAGAGGCGTTTACAGACCATTGTTTGTCTTTGAAGAATTTCTAAAAAGGACTTTATTTGACTGCAGGTCTTGCGGCCAATGTATCCTGTCTACAACTGGCTTTGTATGCCCGATGAGATGCCCAAAGACCTTAAGAAACGGCCCGTGCGGCGGTTCATTTGACGGCAATTGTGAAGTGGAAAAAACAAAAAAATGTGTTTGGGCAGAGATCTATGATGGAGCAGCTGATTTGGACAGGCTGGAAATGCTTGAAAAGTTTCAACCGCCAATGGACCACAGGCTCGGGGAGACTTCAGCAGTAGTAAACTGGGTGGATGGCAGGATTGAAGGAATGCACCTTGCTATACCAAATAAAGGCCCTGCCCTTGTCCAGCTTATGAACCTGGCAGTTCATATAATTATCTACAGGATCACCAAATTTTTCAAAGCGCCTAAATTCTGGCAAAATCAGGAATCCCATTACCTGGATGTTTAAATACTATTTTCTAGTTGAGCTTGTTTAGATATTGCTATTTCTAGTTGAGCTTGTTTAGATATTGCTATTTCTAGTTAAATATTGCTGTATTGGTTAAATTTAGTTAAACATCGCTTTTAGTAATTATAGATCTCAACAAGCAGACCGGTTCTGTCTCTTAAATAAAGAGTATCGTGGTCGTTGTTCCATACAGGCTGGCTGTTATTCCAGTAAAACCTGCCTTCTGAATCTGTGCCGCTGCCTGAATAGAGGAAGATTTTTTCACCGCTTTTTAAAATGTAATGCTTAAATTCATAAATTTTTGTGGCGCTGTCTTTTACGGTCCAGCCTCCAATATCAATATCGTAAGCACTTTCATTTTTTATGCCGGCGTATTCACCATTAATGTTTTCCATATCATTTCCCGGCGCATCCCATATCAGTTCTACTGAGATAGTTTTTAATTCTGCCATTGACTGGCCGGTACTGCCACCTGGTTTATTTGCCTTGTCTTCTTTTATATTTTCCCCTATATACCCTGCTGAAATTTTCCATAGACCCAGATTATTATCTCTTGCATACCTCTCGGCTTTAAGCAATTCATCCGTATATTTTACATCCGGCGGCACCGTAAAGACATTTGCGAATCCTCTTTTTACCATTTCAAGATTAATAAAGAGGTCTCCTGCAAAAACATACCTTAAAAGCCGCCCATATTTATCAGTATCGGAGATATCCCGTTCCAGGAAGACACCGGTTTTATCTATCATCAGCGATAACACTTCTTTTGCTTCCTCATAGAAATACTGGTCCACCTCCGGAGTATTTATGCCCATCATCCTTACCCTTCCCCCGCCAGCAACTGAAAATGTATCTCCATCTATGACTTTGCTTACTGTATAAAGACCAAAAGAGGAGTCGCTTTGCAAGTCCTGGCCGGTTGTCCCGTTTTGACTTGAGTCTGCTGCGGTATATTTATCGTTCACGCCGGAAGAGCTGTAGGCGCTGTTGTTATTTCCAGAGTTATCCGCATTATTGGCTTTATCAGGATTTCCGGCATTATCAATATTGTTTGAACTTTTCGGGAATGCGGTCGCCTTTTGTCCGCCAGCCCCCGCTGTATCAAAATAAAAGAGGCCGCATCCGGTAAAAAACAGGCAAACGGCTATCACTAGAAGCAGACAAAAAATATTAAAAACACAATTCTTTAAAAAAGGATTTTTCATGAAAAAGTATTGAAAGATAAATTTGACTTATTAAATAGATTCCTTCTGATTTTTTCTTATTTTATCCAGTTTTTCCCTTGTATTTTTGTCCAGCCTGTTTTCAAGCGAATAAAAAGAATGGCCGGTGTTTACTCTTTGTTCACTGACTTTGGCAGTGATCCTTTTTTTAAAATCGGTAAGTTCAATTATAAATTCCCTGATTGACCTTCTGTAAACATTCTCTTTGAAAATAACTTTTTGCTGAAGGTAATCTGAGGTTACAACAAAAATCCTGTCATACTTTTCATTGCTGTGCACAATTCTTTCGACTATGCTGTCTGCGGTCTCGCCACCCTTTGAGTAGATAACCTTAATGCCATCTATCACTTCTTTGCTTTGCGCAAATTTGTCACCATGTTTTGCATCAAAAACAACAGTCATGCTGCAGTTATTATAATTTTTGTACTGAATAAGATCTGAGAGAAGCTCATCCCTGAAGAATTCGACCTGTTCTGAAGATACTCCTCCAGCCCGGTAATAATTAAAGAGAAAGTTATAACCGTCGACAATATAGAGTTCTTTCATTCCTGGCGCAGCAAACTATTCTGATATCTCTTCATCAGGAAAAGCATGATTCCTGAAGATGTGGACACATTAAGGGATTGCATATAACCAAACATCTCGATTGTTACAAGAAAATCGCATTTGCTTTCAACAAGTTTTCCCATGCCTTTTCCTTCACTGCCGAAAACAACTGCTGCAGGAAAAACATATTCCGTATCTCCGGCATTCAACACATTTTTTTCATCAGATGAAGAGGTGCCGTAAATCCAGAAACCGTTCTCTTTTAAGAGCTCAATCGACTTAGAAAGATTTGTGACATTATATATTTTGACTTCTTCCATTGCTCCTGAAGATATTTTTGAAACCCTGCTGTTAGCATCAACGGACCTGTTTTTGGTAATGATAACCCCATCTGCCCCAAAAGCGCTGCAGTTTCGAAGTATCGAACCGAAATTCCCCACATCGGTGATTTCGTCAAGAAGAAGAAGGAGACCCTTTTTTTCTGACAATGCTTTCAAATCAGTGTCAAGTTCAGAATAACTGTAATTGGAAACCTCAGCAACAATGCCTTGTGTACTGCTTAAAAACTCTTCACTTAAATATTCGCCAGGATTCCTCCTGGGAAAATCTGAACCTAATTTGGCGGCATTTGACTGACGGGAAGCATAGTTTACATATTTTGGGCCGCCGTATGCTGAAGCTCTTTCCGGCTGCTGGCGGATTGCATCTGTCTGCTGTCCTGGAACTCTGCAATTCTGCCCTCCCGAAGCCCTGACGGGTATCTCTCGGCCAATCTGCCCTCCCGAGGCAGCATCTTTTGGGACTGAAAAAGCGTTGGAGAGATATTTTATAAAATTCCCGTGTTCGAGTACGTTTACCGGAATACCTTTAGAAGATGCCCTTGATATGATTTCATCTAATCTTGGGGACCTGTTTTTGGAACCATTTATAGTCAGGCCGAATATTTTTCTTCTTCCGGCATTGACATTGAAAAGGGCAAGTACCGTATTAATGCCATAAAGATATTCCTGATTCATCTATTTCCTTTCAGGACTCTTTCCGCCACAACGTTCCTTCTTTCCTGTCATCTAGAGTTATACCAAAGCTTTTTAACCTGTCCCTTATTTCATCAGACTTTTGAAAATCTTTTGTTTTTCTTGCAAAATTTCTTTGCTGTATAAGCTCTTCTATTTCTTCTTTGTTAAGCAGCATTGTATCTTTCCCGGCCTTGTCCGATAAATGCACAGGGTCCAATTCATTTTTAAAATCAAAACCGAATATCCTTCCGTGTTCCACTGCAAAGTGCAAAGACATCTTGATGCTTTCTTTTACGGGTCCGCTTAATATGAACCCGGAGCTCTGGATTATTGCATTTATGCTTCTGATAAAATCAAAGAGGTCACCGATTGCTTTTGCAGAATTGAAATCATCATCCATAGAAGATTTAAACTGCAGTTTGAATTCCTTTAAATAAGTGTAAATATTTTCAGAAGGATCTGCGCTGCCGCTATATTCTTCTGTTACCGGAGAATCAACTAAAAACTTTAAGTTTCTTAAAAAATTGACGATTTTCTCAAAAGCTTTTTTTGCTTCCTCAAGCTTGTCGTTGCTGAATTCCAGCGGGCTTCTGTAATGTGTGGAAAGCATATACATCTTTATTACATTAGCCGAATATTTGTCTAAAAGGTTTCTTAAAATCCAGCCAGATTTCAAGCCCTTTGATTTTGACATTTTTTCTTCTTTTACTTCAATCATTCCATTATGCATCCAGTATTTTACAAAATCTCCTTCAGTGGGAAAAGCAGCTTCAGACTGCGCAATTTCGTTTTCATGGTGCGGGAAAATAAGGTCTATACCTCCCCCATGGATATCCAGGCCATATTTAAGGTATTTTATAGACATTGCGGAACACTCAATATGCCATCCAGGCCTTCCTTTCCCCCAGGGGCTTTCCCAAAATGGTTCTCCGGGTTTTGCGCTTTTCCAGAGAGTGAAATCAGTGGCGGATCTTTTGGAAAAACTGTCATCTTCCTGCGAATGCATTTCTTCGGTCCTTTGGCCCGAGAGCCTGCCATACCTGCCAAACTTTGCAATATCAAAATAAACATCCCCGGATGACTCGTAGCCAAAACCGTTCTCTATTATCCTTGAGATTATGGATATTATCTCAGGCATCATTTCACTTGCTTTCGGCATCGCGGTAAAATTGCCAACGTCCAGCCTTTTTATATCCTCAAGAAAAGCTTTTATGTATCTTTCGGTTATTACATTAAAATCCACACCCTCTTCATTTGCTTTCCTGATTATCTTATCCTCAATATCCGTAATATTCTGTACAAAATCAACGCTGTAGCCAGAATGCTCCAGGTAATTCCTTACCATGCTAAATACAATTATCGGCCTCGCATTTCCTATTGATATATAGTTATATACTGTAGGCCCGCACACATACATCCTGACCTTTTTGTCTTCAATAGTTATGAATTCCTCTTTTTTCCTGTTTATTGTGTTGTATACTTTAAGGCTCAAAATTAATCTTCCTTTTTGGCATTTTCAAGTTCATTTTTTAATTTTTTAACATCTTCTTCAAGATGTTCGATTTTTAAACCGCAGGTATTTAATATCTCGTTTATAGGATCAGGCAGATTCATCACGTGTTCGTCATCTGAAAGCACCCTTTCACCATTTACCTTTACAATCCTTCCGGGTACACCGACTACGGTGCAATTATCTGGAACAGGCTTGATTACCACGGCCCCCGCTCCTATTAATACATTGTCTCCAATTGTAATTGACCCGAGGACTTTTGCACCTGCGGAAATCACGACATTATTACCTATAGTGGGATGCCGCTTCCCTCTTTCTTTTCCGGTACCTCCCAATGTTACTCCCTGATAAATCGTTACATTATCCCCGATTATCGTGGTCTCACCGATTACTACACCCATTCCATGGTCAATAAAAAGTTTTGCGCCTATCTGCGCCCCGGGATGTATTTCTATCCCGGTAAAAAATTTTGATTTTTGGGAAATTAATCTCGGGAAAAACGGGACTTTTTTCTGCCACATCCAATGGGCGATCCTGTGATTTATTACGGCATGCACTCCGGAATATGTGAGAATGATTTCAGCAGTGCTGACAGCAGCAGGGTCTCTTTCCCTTGCTGAAACAACGAGTTCTTTTAAGTCTGCAATAAGGCCCATTTATTATTCCCCTAAATTAAATATACTCCTGAATTAAATAAAATAAAACACAATAAGTAAAGAATTCTGTTATTTTAAAGCTTCTTTAAGCCTCAAAATACACCGTTTAAACCCGAGTATTGACATGACTTTTGGCAGCTCAGGTCCATGCATCCGTCCTGTCAGCGCTGCCCTTATTGGCATGTAGAACATTTTTCCTTTGATATTACCGGCTTTAAGCATTCCAGCAAGCTCTGAAATTATTTGCCTGCAAAAAGCTTCGTCAAATGCAACGGTATCATCAAAATACTTATCTTCTGCAAGCCTGATAAGTTCCTTTAGCAGCCCGGTGATAACCGTCCCGGATTCCGGAGCATTTAAAACCTCAGCCGCATCACTGTCAATATCTTGAACGCTTTCGGTTAAGTAATCCTTCATCAAAACGGGAAAATCAGCAAGTACACGCATTTTGTCCTTGAGAGCCTCAGCTCCCTTTTTTAGCCTGGCCAACTCACCTTTATTGTTACCAACAGGTGTTGAACTGTCTTTAGTCTCATTGTCCGTCCCTGAAGCGACTCCGGTTTCATCGCCTGTCCCAATAGTGTTAATGGTCCCATTACCAACACCTGTTATACTGGCAAGCTTGCTGTCCTCTCCAGTGTCGTTGACAATCAAACTGCTCTTTATAAAAGGCATTGCAAGCTTAAAAATATCTTCAGCAGATTTTTCCCTTATGTGATTGCCATTTATCCAGTTTAATTTATCTATATCAAATATTGCAGGGCTTTTGGATATATTGGAAATAGAAAAGCCATCGACTATGTCCGCTAGATTAAAAATATCCCTGCCATCTCTTGGCGCCCACGACAAAAGTGCCAGGTAATTGCATAATGCTTCGCTTAAATATCCTTCCTGCCTAAACTCTGTGATTGTTTGGGAACCATGCCTCTTGCTTAGTTTTGCCCCATCTTTACCCAAAATCATTGAAAGATGCCCAAAAGCAGGCGGCTCTGCACCTATACTTTCAAAAAGCATTATCTGTCTTGCTGTGTTTGTTATATGGTCCTCACCCCGCAGGACATGGCTTATATTCATGTCAGAATCATCGACAACTACCCCAAAATTGTAGGATGGCGTATTATCAGATTTCATTATTACAAAATCACCAAATACATCAGAATTAAACCTGATTTCGCCCCTTATAAAGTCATTAAAGATAATCTCTGTTTGCGGCACTTTAAATCTCACTGCAAATGAAACGCCACCGGCAATTCTTGACCTGATTTCTTCATCCTTAAGGTCCCTGCACTTGTTATCATATTTGGACATTTTCCCCTGAAGGTATTGCTCATTTTTAAGCTCATCTAACCTTTTAGGCGTGCAAAAACACCTATAAGCTTTCCCTTCCTTCAGCATTTTATTTGCAGATTTAATGTAAATATCCAGCCTGTCGCTCTGCCTGTAAAACTCATCCCAATCAAGCCCAAGCCATTTCAAATCAAAAATAATGGAATCTTCAAAAGCTTTATCAGACCTTTTTAAATCTGTGTCTTCAATTCTTAAGATCAGCTTTGCCCCTATGCTTTTTGCAGCAAGCCAGTTAAAAAGAGCTGTCCTTGCCGTGCCTATATGCAAACCGCCTGTTGGAGAAGGCGCAAACCGAAACCTTGGAGATAAATCTGTATTCTTGGCCATATCTTTTACCATATTATACCCGTCTTTCCAGCAATGCCACACTCTGGGCAGCGGCCCCCTCTTTTGCTCCGCAAAACCCAAGCCCCTCACTGGTAGTGGCTTTTATGCCGATTTGATCTACATTTATCCCCAGAGCTTCAGATATATTTTTTTTCATCATTGGAATAAAGGGGGAAATTTTTGGTTCTTCGAGAATAACTACAGAGTCAATGTTTAAAATCCTGTACCCGGCATCCTTTACTGACACTTTTACCATGCCTAGCAATGTTATGCTTGAAATATCTTTATATTTAATATCTGTATCGGGAAAATAAACGCCAATATCGCTAAGGCCTGCTGCTCCTAACAATGCATCCATTATTGCATGGACCAGTACATCAGCATCTGAATGCCCCTCAAGTCCGGCAAAGTGTTCTATTGCCACACCGCCTAAAACAAGCTTTCTTCCTGCTGTTAACTTGTGGACATCATACCCGATACCGGTTCTCATATATCTGCCCCCCGTTCTCCTATTTCCCTTTTCCGTCTCTTCTCATTATAAGTTCGGCTAAAAACAGGTCTATAGGAGTTGTTATTTTTATATTTTCATGCCTGCCGATTATCACTTTGACTTTAAAACCGGCTCTTTCCATCAGCCCCGCATCATCATTGCCATAAAAATTGTCCTGGTATGCTTTTTTATATGCGAATACCAATTCCTTAAAATTAAAAACCTGTGGAGTCTGAGCCATGCACACCTGGGACCTTTTAATGGTCATATCGATAAAATGATCGTCATTGATTTTTTTTATCGTCTCATATGCCGGAGTGGCTATAAGCACTCCTTTGGCTTGCAGGTCCTGTTTATTTAACATAACAAGATTTTCTACAAGCATATTTATTTCATCCGCGGTTATCAGTGGTCGAACCCCGTCATGAACTGCCACAATCTTGCACCTCTTTGGAATCACATTTAAAGCATTAAATACTGAATCCTGTCTTACCGGGCCGCCGGTAATTATTTCTATTACTTTTGTAAAATTATATTTTTTTACTATTTTTTCACGGCAGTACTCAATATAATCTTCAGGTACGACCAGATAAATGTTATTTATCCTGAACGCATCCTGGAATGATTTCAGTGTATGGGCAAGCACAGGCTTCCCGTTAATCTGTATGAATTGTTTGCTTATGTTGCTTTGAAGTCTGGTTCCCCTGCCTGCTGCTGTAATTATTGCCGCAATCATATATTATCCGGAATTAAAATAAAAATTATTATTTGAAAAAGGTGAGAATATAAAAATTTTAGAACCTGAGCCTCTGGGCAATTCCTCCCCTTTGGTTATAGGGTTCCCGGTACAGATAATACTCGGAGAATTTTTTTAACCTGTCAAATAAAAGACTCGCCCGTACTTTGCCCATTCCCTGGATTTCAGACATCTCTTCCACGCTTGCATTTATTATGTTCCTTAAACTCCCGAACCTGCTGACAAGATTCTTTAGCAGCTGTTCAGGAAACCTTTTTATTTCAGATATTATTCTGATTCCCCTTGGATGTATACTGAATTCCCTTAAGTTTCCCTCTGCCTTATAACCAAGTATTTTTGCTATACTGTCAAGATCCAGAAGCGCATTTTCGCTAATGCTGTTTATCTTGGCTTTAATGTCTGCGGGTTTTATGCTGCCATCAATATTTATATAGTCTTCTATTACTTTAATACTTTCGTCGGCAACATTAGCCATAAGCTCCTCGACCTGCATATTAAGGAGGCGGCCATCACTGCCTAATTCTGAAATATACTTTCGGACCTCCTTCTCGGTTTTCTGGACTATACCGGAACGCTGCAACACTGACACGACATCAAAAAGCGTTACCATATCCTCGAGTTCCCTGACTGTAAGATTTACCATCAGATTATCAAGGCCTTCCTTATACTTGCTTAAAGTCTGCAATGCCTGATTTGCTTTTGAAAGCACAATCCTTGGCTCCTCCAGAAGATATTTTATATCGTCCAGGTAAATAGTGACAACATCTCTTTTCTGGGATATTGATATAACAAGGGATTTTGTCTGTTTTGCGACTCTTTCAGCGGTCCTGTGCCTTGTGCCGGTTTCAGATGTTTTTATCATGGGATTTGGATAAAGATGCGTGTTTGCATAAAGTATCCTGCCGGCATCCTGGCTTAAAATTATGGCTCCGTCCATTTTGGCAAGCTCATAAAATTTTGCGGGTGTAAAACTGCATCCGATATAGAACCCTCCATCTACAAGCTTTAAAACCTGTTCTGAATCACCTACAACTATAAGCGCTCCGGTTTTGGCCTGCAGCATATACTCTATACCGGTCCTTAAGTCTGTGCCCGGAGCAATTGTTTTTAGGCTTTCAAGTAAGAGTTCTTCTTCTTTTTCCTTCATAGGCTCCTAAAGATGTTTATCAAACTTTTAAGACAGTGGGCTCCACTTTTTTAATCTCAAATTGTATTTGGTCGTTTTCTGCGCTTATTTCAATTAACTCTCCCGCTTTTATTTCAGCGCTTATAAGTTTTTCCGAAATACTGTCCTCTATCAGTGACTGTATTATTCTGCGCATGGGTCTTGCGCCCATAGCGGGATCATAACCTTTTTTTAGAAGAAGTTCCTTGGCAGATTCTTTAAGCTCCATTGCAATGCCCTGTATGTCAAGCTGGTCAGCTATCCGGGATACCATTAAATCAATTATCTGGTAAATCTCATTTCTTGTAAGTTTGTGGAACACTATGACTTCATCCAACCTGTTTAAAAACTCAGGCCTGAAAGCTTTTTTAAGCTCACTCATGACCTTGTTTTTTATTTCATCATAAGAAACATCTTCATCTTCGATTTTCTTAAACCCGAGAGGATTATTTTTATTTATTTCCCTTGCACCCAGATTTGATGTCATTATTATAACTGTATTTTTAAAATCAACTCTTCTGCCCTGGGAATCAGTCAGATGCCCGTCCTCAAATATCTGGAGCAGTATATTAAATACATCCGGATGAGCTTTTTCTATCTCATCCAGCAAAATTACGCTATATGGTTTCCTTTTGATCTTTTCTGTAAGCTGGCCGCCCTCATCATATCCCACATATCCCGGAGGTGAGCCTACAAGCTTTGAAACTGAATGTTTTTCCATATACTCTGACATGTCTATCTGTATCAAAGCATCTTCCTTGCCAAACATAAAGACCGCAATTGTTTTTGCAAGCTCTGTTTTACCGACTCCGGATGGGCCAAGGAAAATGAATGAACCTATAGGCCTTTTGGGGTCCTTCAAGCCTGACCTTGAACGCCTTATTGCCTTTGACACAGTCTTAATGGCTTCATCCTGCCCAATGACTCTCTTATGGAGCTCATCCTCCATTTTTAGAAGTTTTGCTGATTCTGTTTCAGTAAGCTTAAATACGGGAATTCCTGTCCAGTTGGAAAGAACTATTGCTATCTCATTTTCACTGACTTTTTCCTTCTCGTCTTTATTTGCCCTTCCCCAGTTTTCTTCGAGCCCTATTTTTTCTCTCATAAGCTGTTTTTCCTTATCACGGAACTCTGCAGCTTTTTCGAAATCCTGCGCTTTTATTGCTTCCTCTTTTTGGCTAATGGAGTGTTCTATTTCTTTTTCGAGTTCTTTTAAGTCCGGCGGATTGGTAAGGTTTCTGAGCCTCACTCTTGAAGCGGCCTCGTCTATAAGGTCAATTGCTTTATCAGGAAGAAATCTGTCGGATATATAACGATGCGCGAGCTTAACCGCAGATTTTATTGCTTCTTCTGTTATTATGAGGTTATGGAACTGCTCATACCGGTCTTTCAACCCCCTTAATATCTCAATAGTCTCATATTCACTGGGTTCGTCAACATACACCGACTGAAACCGCCTTTCGAGAGCTTTGTCCTTTTCAATGTATTTCCTGAATTCATTGGCTGTGGTTGCCCCGATAGTCTGTATTTCACCCCTAGCCAGCATGGGCTTTAAAATTGAAGCTGCGTCAATTGCTCCCTCTGCGGCGCCTGCGCCTACCAGGGTATGCACTTCATCAATAAAAATCATTATTTCTCCGTCTTCCTTTATTTCCTGGAGAACTTTTTTAAGCCTTTCTTCAAAATCTCCCCTATATCTTGAGCCGGCTACCAATGAACCGAGATCAAGTGTAAAGATCTTTTTATTCCTTAAGTTAGATGGTATTTCCTTTGAAACAATGGCCTGCGCAAGTCCCTCAACAATCGCAGTTTTACCGACTCCGGACTCGCCTATTAAAATAGGATTATTTTTTGTCCTTCTTGAAAGGATCTGCATTATCCTCTCGATTTCTTTTTTCCTGCCGATAACAGGGTCAAGTTTACCGTCTCTTGCAAGCTGGGTTAAATCACGGCCGTACTGGCTTAAGGTTTTTAGAGACCTTTTCTGCGATTTGTCGGCATTTGCAGTCTCGTCCTGCGGATAAAAAGGATATTTGTTTAAAAGCTCCCTTATTTTTTCCTTTATTGATTCCAGGCCAACTCCGAATGAACTTAATACCCTTGCAGCTACTCCTTCACCTTCCCGAAGCAGACCCAGTAATATATGCTCGGTGCCAATATAGTTATGCCCCATCTGCAGAGCCTCTCTCAACGAAAGCTCGAGGACTTTCTTTGCCCTCGGCGTAAAAGGTATATGCTCATACGCCTCAGAGGTCCCCTCTGTAACAGATTCCCTTATGGCATTTTTTATATCTTCAAGAGAAATATTCAGTGATACCAGGACTTTTGCGGCTATACCTTCTTTTTCACCTATTAAGCCAAGAAGCAGATGTTCGGTTCCTATGTAATTCTGCTTTAAAAATCTTGCTTCGTCCTGAGCCCTGACTACAACTTTCCTTGCTCTTTCTGTAAATCTTTCAAACATTTTTATCAGTTCCTTTTAGGATTTTTTTTCTTACAATATCAGCGCGAACTTTATCGACTTCATCGCTGTCCATTTTTAATTCATCAAAACTGTTAAGTACTATATTAGACTCTCCAATCAAACTTATCAACTCATAAAAGTTAAAATGCTTCACACCTTTTACCATATCCGTGTCAAGCCCTAATTTTATCATTGAAAGCAGCTCAAGCGCCTCCCCGTATGTAAGCATCTTTGCATACTTTAGCATACCGTATGACCTTAAGACACTGTCTTCCACCCCAATGGGCCTGGATACTTTCAGCTCATCCCTGGCTGCCTTTTCCTCATCAATAATATTATGGCAGACTGCCTCCATTTCTTCCAATACCTGGTCCTCGTATTTACCCAGAGAAATCTGATTTGAAATCTGGAAAAGATTTCCTACCACATCAGAATTTTCCCCGAAAAAACCCCTGATATTGCAGCCTATTTTTGCAAGGTTTTTTACAAACTCTTCAATTTTTCCTGAAACAACAATTGCAGGCAGGTGGCATATTATTGAAAGCCGCAAGGCTGTGCCAAGATTGGTGGGACAGCTTGTAAGGTAACCAAAGTCCCTGTCATAGGAAAAATTGATTTTTTTCTCCAATATCTTTTCTATCTTATGTATCTCTTCATAAGTGTTCTTGACATTAAGGCCCGGCAGAACGCTCTGTATCCTTAAATGATCTTCCTCATTTATAAGGACTGAAACCGAACGGTTGTAATTCTGGGGATTGTATTTCAGAATCAAAGCTTTTGACTGTAGTTTAAGAAGCATCTCAGGGCTCAGTATATGTTTTTCTACAAGGTAGCTCCTCTGGGTTTTAGAAAGTTTTGATATCATGTAGAAAATATACTTGCTTTTGTTGTTTGTTTTTTCAAAAAAAGAATCCTTTACAATTTCCAGTATCATTTTTTTTTCTTCACCTGTATTTGCGCTGCTGAAAGAAATACCGGAAATATTTCGGGCAATCCTGGCCCGGGTGGTCAGGATTATCTGGTTCTCAAGACTGGCTCTTGAAAACTTTCTTTCAAATTCTTTGTTTTTAAATATATCTTTTAAGATGCTTTGCATGGCTAAACTGATTTAAAAATAATCGTCTGTGATAATAATCGGCTAATTTATCTTTTTGCCTATATATAATTTTTTCTGCAGCTTTTTTATTGTGTCCCTTAATTTTGCGGCCTCTTCAAAATTCTCCACTGTGACTTCTTCATTGAGCTTGTATTTTAAGTCCCTGATTTCTTTCTCCAGCTTTTGGTCCATACTGGACATTGGCGGTATCTTTCCCTTATGCTCTCCGCTTTCATGTATTGCTTTAATAATAGGAATTAATGAGTCCTTGAAATCCTTATAGCAGTTTGCGCACCCGACCCTGCCTATTGATTTTATGGCAGCCAAATCTATTCCGCAGAAGGAACATTTCTTATCATCAGCTTTTGCCATCTTGTCAAACAGCTTGTCCGGGCTGCTTTTGTCAATAATTTTTATATCGACTTCAAAAACTTTTGTAAGAAGTTTGGTCATGTCATTAAATATTTCCTCTGTAGGAAAGACAGCAAAATCTTTAAGGCAGTCCACACAAAGGTTTATCTTTTCAGAATGGCCGTTTATTATTTTTACCAAATGTATATTTGCCTCATTGACCCTGCAAAATTCGCAAATCATGTTATTTCTCCGTTATATAAAAAAATTTTATGTAATTTCAAGCGCCTTAAAAAAAATTAAATATTGATACTAACAGATTAATATATTATAGCTAAATGGTCAATATGATGATGAAGCCATGTTATGGCTCCTCAGACATATGATGGTGCAGCCTAAGGCTAATACTTAGTTGCCGTAGTTGCCGTTTTTCCTGCTATTCTTTTTCCAGCCTTAGCAACGGAAACAATATTACATCCCTTATGGATTTGCTGTCTGTTAAAATCATGACAAGCCTGTCAACACCAATACCTTCTCCTCCGGCGGGCGGCATTCCGTACTCCAGGGCTTTAATAAAATCAAAGTCTATTTTCCCTGTCTGCCTTTCCTCTTCATCTGTGCTGGATGCCTGCTGCTTAAACCTTGATATCTGGTCTTTTGGGTCAATAAGCTCTGAAAATGCATTTGCGACTTCATCCCCGCCAATAAACAGCTCAAATCTTTCTGTAAGCTCTGGATTTTTTGGGTGTTTTCTTGCAAGCGGTGATATTTCTATCGGATAATCCTTAATGAATGTTGGCTGTATCAAATGCTGTTCTACAGTTTTTTCAAAGATCTCATTTATTATCTTGCCTTTTTTAAAGCGTGGGTCAACTTCTATTCCGTGCTCTTTTGCGATTTTTTTTAAGTCCTCTACACTCATATCGAAACTGACTTTCAGGCCGCCGTATTTTTCTATTGAATCTATCATGGATATCTTTTCCCAGCTGCCGTCAAAGCTAACCTCATTTTCCTTGTAAGTGAAACTTAAACTCCCAAGAGATTTTAGTGCAATAAACTTAAACATTTCTTGCGTTAAATCCATCATATCATTATAGTCAGCAAAAGACTGGTAAAATTCGACCATGGTAAATTCAGGGTTATGCTTATGTGAAATACCTTCATTCCTGAAATTCCTGTTTATCTCATAAACTTTTTCAAAACCGCCTATTATGAGCCTTTTTAAATACAGTTCCGGCGCTATCCTTAAATAAAGCTGCATATCAAGCGCATTATGGTGTGTGGTAAAAGGCCTTGCTGTTGCGCCTCCAGGAATTGACTGGAGCATCGGTGTCTCCACTTCCAGAAAACCATGTGAATTTAAAAACTCCCTTATTGCTTCAACAACCTTTATTCTTACAAGAAAAACTTTTTTAACTTCAGGGTTTACAATAAAATCAAGATACCGCTGCCTGTACCTGAGCTCAACATCCTTAAGCCCGTGCCATTTCTCAGGCATTATTCTTATGGACTTTGAAAGGAGGCAATACTGTGCCACATTAATTGAAAGTTCCCCTTTATGGGTCACAAAAACATTGCCCTCTATGCCGACCCAGTCACCGATATCAAGGTCAAGGAATGAATTGTATTTTTCCTCCCCGATATTTTTAATATTTAAGTAGAGCTGAATCTTATCGTCTGAATCCTTTAAATCGCAGAACGCAGCTTTCCCGTGAACCCTGAAAACCATCAGTCTTCCTGCTATCCTGTATATTTCATCGGATTTTTCACCGGGAGCCAGATTTGAGTATTTTTCCTTTATCTGGCTTACTGAAGTATTTTTCTTATAGTTTTCAGCATAAAGCGTGACACCTTTTTCAGACAAGCGTTTGATTTTTTCAAGTTTTAACTTGAGCGGCTCGCTTAAAGTCTCTTCAGCTTCAGCATAATAGTCATAATCCATTTCGCTGTTTATATCCTGCCGGTTGTTTGTTTCCTTATTTTCCATAAAATTAATTATATAGAATTGTGATTTCTAAAAAAGTATTTTTTGTTTTTTAAAAAAAACTGAATTTTTATTGAAAATCCCTATTATAGTATATCAATGACCTTATATGTTTTTGTAGCCGCAGGTGTTTTAACGGTCACCGTGTCGCCAATTTTTTTATTAAGCAGCGCCCTTCCAACTGGAGACTCATCAGAAATTTTATTTTTTTCAGGGTCCGATTCCACTGAACTTACAATCTTGAATTTTCGCTCCTTTTTTTCATCAAGATCCTTTAATACAACTGTGATCCCTAAATCAATCGTGCCTTTGTCCCCATTTTCAACAATAGTATAATTCTTCATTATATCGTTTATCTGTTCAATCCTGCCTTCAACAAAAGCCTGGTCATTTTTTGCATGCTCATATTCAGGATTTTCTGTCAAATCCCCGCCAAATTCCTTCGACTCTTTCAGTCTTTCGGCAACTTCTTTTCTCTTGTTCTTTACAAGGTCATCCAGCTCTGTCTGTAGCATGTCAAGACCTTCCTGTGTAAGCCTGTATTCCTTCATTAAAAATCATCACCTCTAAATACCTGCATGTCTTAACAACATGGACAAGCATAATTTTTACAGAAAATAATAAAAAAAATAGTTGAGGTATTATATTGCAACAGCGCCGAGATGTCAAAATTAATATCCAAATTAATACCCAGACTCGACAAGCTTACTTTTAATTTTTAAATGGTCCGGTTTCATTTTTCGGTTGAAAACTATTATCCGAACCTGCCGGTTATATAATTCTCGGTTCTCTTGTCTTTGGGGTTGGTGAATATTTTATTTGTATCGTCATACTCAATCAGTGTGGCCGGCTCTCCGGATTTCTCCATTAAAAGAAATGCTGTTTTATCAGAGACCCTTGCAGCCTGCTGCATATTGTGAGTGACAATGATGATGGTGTAATTATCTTTAAGAACATCCATAAGGTCTTCAATTTTTTGGGTGGACACAGGGTCAAGCGCTGAAGCCGGTTCATCCATAAGTATCACTTCTGAATCCACAGCAAGAACACGCGCGATACAAAGACGCTGCTGCTGGCCGCCTGACAGGTCCAGCGCCGGTGAATTGAGCTTGTTTTTTACTTCGTCCCAAAGGGCAGCTTTTTTCAGGGTGTCCTCAACAATACTGTCAAGCTCAGATTTTGTGTATTTCCGGTGAAGCCTTGGTCCATAAACAACATTTTCATAAATCGACTTGGGAAAAGGATTTGGCCTCTGGAATACCATGCCTATCCTTCGCCTTAAATCCACAGCATCGATATTGTCCTGATAAATGTCTATGCCATCAATCCTGACTTCGCCTTCCATCGCAGAAGCAGCTGCCATCAGCTCATTCATTTTATTAAAGCTGCGAAGAAGTGTGGATTTGCCGCAACCGCTCGGGCCAATTATGGCAGTTATGGCATTCTTCGTAATGTCCATGTCTATTTTCTCAAGAACCTTTGACTTGCCGTAAAAAAACCCGAAATTTCTTACTGTGATTTTAATGTCATTCATAGTTTTTGGATAAAGACTTTTACTTTTTTAAAAATGTTAACATAAATCACCTAAAATACTTATACTTGAGGGAAAATTTAATATTTTTTTAATAATCACGCAATAACCGGGTATCTTTTTTTAATTATAATTTAATTGTGCAGCTATTAATGGAGGCCTTTCTATTGAGCTTCAAGGCTCTGCGTGTCTCTTCCAGGCGCCCTTGTTACAGCTCTTAGATTTTCTAAGTACAGCTTATAAATGCCCTTCTTATGACTCTTCAAGACTACGCTTATATTTTATTAACTTTTCACTGATGTCTGCATACTTAAGCGCCAGTATCTGCACCGCCAATATACCTGCATTTTTAGCTCCGTTTATTGCAACAGTTGCAACTGGTACACCTGGTGGCATCTGCACTATTGACAGTAGTGAATCCATCCCGCCCAAGTCTTCTGTTTTAACGGGCACTCCTATTACCGGAAGAGTTGTATAGGATGCAATAACTCCAGGGAGATGCGCTGCTTTCCCCGCACCTGCAATAATAACTTCAAAACCATTTTTTTGGGCGTCAACCGCAAATTGCCTTGTCTTCTCAGGCATTCTGTGGGCAGAAGATACCCTGATCTCATATCCTATACCAAAACTCTCAAGCACTTCAGATGCAGGTTTCATGACAGCCTCATCAGACTTGCTGCCCATTAAAATTGCAACTTTCCTTTTTAAATTTTCCATTAGATTTCCTCCTCAACCTTAAGAGCTATATCTTTCCTGTACTGCATACCTTCAAATTTAATATCCGAAACTGCCATGTATGCTTTTTTTCTGGCATCTTTAAAAGTCTTACCCTTAGCGGCGATACTTAATACCCTTCCGCCATTTGTATATATCCCGGTTCCGGCTGATTTGGTCCCGGCATGAAATACCTCAACATCCCTGCTATTTTCAAGAAAATCAAGTCCGCTGATAAGATCATCTTTTGAAGAAGTCTCCGGATAGCCCTTGGACGCCAAGACAACACAAACACTTTTTAAATTGTCCCATTTTAAATTGCTGCCGCCAAGCTTTCCGTCAGCGCACTTTACAAGCACCTCCAGCAGATCACCGTCAAGCCTTGGAAGTATTGCCTGAGTCTCAGGATCGCCAAACCTGCAATTATATTCAAGCAGGATGGGCTCATTGCCTGATACCATAATACCGCCATACAGAATGCCTTTGTAAGCAATGCCTTCATTAAGCAGGCCGTCATATGTGGGATAGATTATCTGTTCAAGTATTTTTTTATAAAGTTTTGCATCAACGAAAGGGACAGGGCTGTAGCTTCCCATACCTCCTGTGTTTTTGCCCTTATCGCCGTCGAATATCTTTTTGTAGTCCTGGGCCAAAGCCATGGGAAGTATATTTTTACCGTCACACAGGCATAGTACTGAAACCTCAAACCCCCTGATAAATTTTTCTAGTATCAGCTTGTCCCCGGCGTTTCCAAAAGCATTTTTTATAAAACAGTTTTGGATATCCAGTATTGCGCTTTGTTTTGTTTCGGGGATCATTACACCCTTCCCTGCGGCAAGCCCGTCAGCTTTCAGAACTATGGGAAAATCATCTTCATTGAGGCTCTCAATATAACTTAGGGCTTTTTGATATTGGGTCCTTTCAAAAGTGACGCCAGCAGCTGTTGGTATGCTGTATTTTTCGCATAACTGTTTGGTAAAAACCTTACTGCCTTCGATTGCCGCAGCTCTCTTGTCAGGGCCGAAAATTCGCAAACCCCTGCCGTTAAAATAATCAACTATTCCCTCGACAAGCGGCGCTTCCGGACCCACAATTGTGCAGCTGACCTGTTTTTCGAAAGCAAAGTCTGCTATATCCTTAAAATTACCGGAGCCTGTCCCTAAATCATAGCACTGTCCTGACTTGCTGATTCCGGGATTGCCGGGGATAGCATATATCTTGCCCGTGCCGCTTCCTGACTTTAATTTCCAGCAAATGCAGTGTTCTCTTGCACCGCTTCCAATGACAAGGACATCCATTTTAATAATTACCTTTCAGTTTTTAACGCCGGTAATGGTAAAATAATAAAATAAAAAACCAATATTATAAATATTTATATTACTGCTGTTTTTTTATGTTAAAAACCCCCGGATGGCCCTGACGATAACAATTAAAGGACCCCTCATAAGTTTTCTGCCTTCTGCAATTAAAACCCAGGAATATACCTGCCGATAACAATTATAAGACCAGTAATGGTTTTTTGCTTTTATTTAAGATGTCTTTTTTAAGTTCAGTGTCTCTTGTTATTATCTGGCTTCTTTCGGGCCCGACACTGATCATCGAAAGAGGGATTTTTATAAGTTTTTCAATTTCAAGTATATAATTTCTGGTGTTTTCGGGAAGGCCATCAAAATCTTTAATCTGTGTAATATCCTGTTTCCAGCCTTTCAGGATTTTATAAACCGGCTGGCATTTATGCATTATTGTCTGGTGAGGAGGAATATCTTCGAAAAGTTCTCCCTCATAAGTATAGCCCGTGCATATTTTTATCTCATCAAGACCTGAGAGCACATCGAGCTTGGTAAGGACTATTTTATCAATAGAATTTAACATTATTGAGTATTTTAATACCGGGATATCAAGCCAGCCGCATCTTCTTGCCCTGCCAGTAGTGGTTCCATATTCATGGCCCTTTTTCCTTAAATATTCCCCTGTGGAGTCTTCTATTTCTGTCGGCAGCGGCCCTGAACCTACGCGAGTAGTATATGCTTTTGCCACACCTATTATTTCTGATATTTTTTTTGGCCCAATCCCTGAGCCTACGCAAGCGCCCCCCGCAATGGTTGAAGATGAGGTTACAAACGGATAGGTACCATGATCAATATCAAGGAGGGTCCCCTGAGCACCTTCAAATAAAACACGTTTACCGTCATCAAGGTATTTATTTATTAAAAAAGACGTGTCAATAATATATTTGCCGATAATTTCTACAAACCCTTTATATTTTCCAAATATTTCTTCAAGGTTTAAAGGTTCAAGCCCGTATACTTTCTCTATTATTGCATTCTTAAGCTTTAATGTTTCTTCGAGTTTTGTCCTGAATATCTTTAAGTCCAGGAGGTCCTGTACCCTTATTCCAGACCTGTATGCTTTATCTGCATACACAGGCCCAATACCTTTATGAGTAGTGCCTATTTTTGATTTGCCCAGATTCTGCTCCCCTGCCATATCAAGCACTATATGGTAAGGCATAACTAGATGTGCATTGCCGCTTATCCTTAAGTTTTTGGTCTCTATGCCTTTACGGGCAAGCATATCAATCTCTTCAATCAAAGTCTCAGGATTTAAGACAACACCATTTGCTATCACACATAGTGTTTCCGGATACATAATTCCTGAAGGAATATGGTGCAGTTTAAGCTCTTCGGTACCAATAACGACAGTATGACCAGCATTATTGCCACCCTGAAAACGGATGACCATATCCATATCTCTGGCTAAAAGGTCAGTTACCCTGCCTTTTCCCTCGTCTCCCCACTGCGTTCCCAATAATATTATTCCCGGCATTTGTTTTTACCTCTCAATTTAAAATCATGCTTAAAACTAATTCTCTTCAGGAGTACTGGAAGCATTGACAAATAAAGTATATTCTTTAAAAAATTTCAATTTTATGGTACCGGTCGGCCCATTCCTGTGTTTTGCGATATTTATCTCTGCAAGTCCGGCTTCAGAGCTCGTTTCATCATAATAGTCATCCCTGTATAAAAGCAGCACCATGTCTGCGTCCTGCTCAATTGCTCCTGATTCACGTAAATCTGCAAGCACCGGCCTTTTCTTATCCCTTTTTTCAACTTCCCTTGAAAGCTGTGACAATGCAATCACTGGTATCTTAAGTTCCTTAGCTATGCCTTTTAAATTTCTTGAGATTTCAGTAATCTCCAGAACCCTGTTTTCCCTAAAGTTAATGCCGGACTGCATCAGCTGCAAATAGTCCACAATAAGCAATTTGATGCCATGGGTGCTTACAAGCATTCTTGCCCTTGACCTTAAATCCATTACTGTCAGAAATGCCGCATCATCAATATAGATATCACATTGCGCGAGGTTTTCAATTGCTCTTCCAAGCTTGGGCCATTCATCGTCCCGCAAATTTCCGGAACGCAGCCTCTGAAGATCGATCCTTGCTTCAGAGCACATAAGCCTCTGGGCAATCTGCTCTTTTGACATCTCAAGTGAAAAAAAGGCAACCGGTATTTTTTCAATCATTGCCGCATTTCTTGCAATCTGCATTGCATAAGAAGTCTTGCCCATACCAGGCCTGGAAGCAATAATAATAAGGTCAGAGTCCTGTAAACCGGAAGTTTTTTTATCAAGGTCAATAAATCCTGTTGCTATGCCGGTCATGCTGGATTTTTTTTCATAAAGGTTCGTTACCTGCGTATACACATCCGAAAGGACATCCTTTATTGCAGAAAATTTTCCACTTTTTGAATCATTATTGACATCCTGGTAAATAGAGAAAATAAGCTGCTGCGCTTTATCGATTGTTAAAGAAAGATTCTCCGGAACTTCATAACCCATAACAGCGATTTCTGTTGCTGCATATATAAGTCTTCTTAAGACTGCCATGTGTTTGACTATCCTGGCATAATATGAAGCATTTGCTGCCAGCGGCAGATTATTGACCAGTGAATGGATGTAAGTATTGTCACCGATTTCTTCAAGAATACCTTTTTTCTTTAAATAATCTGCAGCTGTAATAACATCTATAGGCTCGCCCTTTGCAAAAAGCTCCTTTAGCGACTTAAAGATTTCCTGGTTGGTCTTTCGGTAAAAATCTTCTTCAGACAATATTTCGATTACGGCCATGACTGCTTCTCTTGAAATCAGCATTGAGCCTAGTGTTGATTCTTCAGCTTCAAGATTGTATGGAGGTACCCTGTCAAGCTTGCTTGTGTCCAGCGGTTTAACCTGGTTTGATATCTTTGCCTGGTTTTGCATAATTAAAGAAAAAGTCCTGATTATATAGATTATATATTTTTAAACTTTAATAAAAAATCAGCAGATTAAAAGAACCCTTTAATATAAAATAAAGAACCCTTTTGGTTTGATATCAAAAACTGACATTTAGGTTTTTTGAGACTTCTATCCTTAGTAACCTAAACTGTTTTATCTTTGACTATTATAACGGCTTTTCCCTCAGCTATTGAAATGTCTTTTTAGCCGGGGCGTTATTTATTTTCTTGTTGTGCTTCTTTATCAGCTTTTTCTTCAGCTATCTCAATGTCTCTTTCCACAGCTTTTTCCAAAGCGTTTTCTTCAGTTTTTTCTTCAACTGCCACAATATTTTTTTCTTTAGATTTTTCATCGGATTTTTCTACAACTTTTTCTTCAGCTGCAACAATATCGTCACTCACAATTTCCAACTGGATTACAGCTTTTACATCCTTATATAATTTTACAGTCACATTATAAGTACCGACTTCTTTTATATGTTCTTCAAGCTCTATTTTTTTTCTGTCCAGTTCAATTTTCTTTACTTCAAGAATTTTTTCAGCAACATCCTTATTTGTAATTGAACCAAACAATCTTCCTTCAGGGCTTGAATTTACTTTAATAGTTATTACGGCCTTGTCAATTAGTACAAGCAGTTTTTTTGCCTCTGCAATATTGCCGGCATCTTTTTTGATAAGCGACTTTTTTACAATTTCCATCTGGTTTAAGTTGCCCTTGTTTAAAAGGAGCACAATATTATTTGGAATAAGATAATTTTTTGCAAAACCATCCTTTACATTTATTATATCTCCTGCATTGCCTAGTTTTTCATAATCTTTTGCAAGTATAACTTTCAAATCTTCCTCCTCTAAAATTAAATATTTAACTAATCCGGGTAATTCTTATATTTTTATTTTTATACATTTTTCTTTTCTAAGGGCTTCTGACAAGTTTCCTGAAATTAGCCCAGATATCTATCAGCCCTACCACAGGAAGTACTGCTACAAAACCAAATAATATAAACATAACGACTATTATTATTACCCTTACTGAAACTCTGACTTTAAACTTGTCAAACAGACCCCATAAAACTGCGGTGCCTAACACCAAATATAATAAACCAAAAACTATTATAATATTATAACCTATTGCATCAAGAATTCCGTCATATAACGGATTAAACTTCGGTATTATTAAAAAAATTATTCCCGCAATTACACCCCAGCAAAAGTTCCAGTTTAAATCCCAGTCCTTAAACGGCGGCATTGCTTCAAGCTTAATATTGTATTTTTTTAAAATAATAAAACTAAAACAGTAATTAAGGACTGCCGAAAATCCAAAAAATGCTGCTGCAAATCCCGGTACAAGAACTGGCATGTATTTAAGAAATCCCTGCGTCTGGCCGATGACCTCATTTAATTGCGCGCTGTCTGGAAAAAACAGGCTCTGGTAATTCTTTAGTAACGGATCCTGGCTTATATTGTCAACATACCCATTATAAGTTCTTAGTACTTCCTTAACCACATTCTGCTTAAGTATCAGTGAATCAATAAGCAAAAATAACAATACCGCTATTACAAATGATGCAAATATGCTCAGCAACCTGTAAGATAACTTTTTATTCCTGCTAATAATATATTTGTAATTTATGGCTACTGCACAAATCATGGCCAGTAATATTATTGCAAGAACATAGTTAAAAACAAATAAAATCAGCACTCCCGCTATTGCGCAAATAATTGCATCCCTGTACCTATTTGAAATAAAAAGCAATGTTACCGGTACAGGTATAAATGCAAGTCCCACAAAACCGACAAAAGGTACAAATATCATAGCAGCCAGCGTTATGGCTGTGAAAAACATCATTAAAAGCAGGTTTGCTTTTTTAGTATCTTCATTTTCATTATTTAAATTTTCAAAGGGCCTAAATAACATTTTTTAATTTATCAATAAAAAATAAATATAATTTAAAATCACCTGGATAAAAAGCTCAAGCAAAAAACCTGATGTCAAATCACTCCCGGAATTGACCTATACGGATATGGCCAAGCTCTATCTCTTGAAGTAAGCCATCAGTGCTACTTCTCTTGAGCGTTTTATCGCATCCGCTATCATCTTCTGGTGCTGGACACAATTTCCTGTAGATCTTTTTGGCCTTATTTTCCCTTTATCAGAAACGAATTTTTTTAATACTGCAACATTCTTATAATCAATGTAATTTACATTCTCTTTACAGAAGTAACAGTATCTTTTTCTTTGCCTTAAATTTAAAGCAGATGAACCTGCTGCCCCTGCTGCACCGGGTGCAGCTTTGTCCCTGTCCCTGCCTTGCCTTGAACCCATTGATGATGAACCCCTCGAGCTGCTTTTTTCAACAGTAGGCCTGTTTCCTCTTTTACCCAATTTATAACTCCTTTTACTAATTTAATGCTTTATTCTAATTTAAACTTAATATCTTGCTGTCCATCCTGTTATTATGTTTTTCTTTCCAGAATTTATTGCCTGAACGCACGCGCCTTATAATTAATTTAACTGTTTAAAAAGGTATGTCATCATTTGAAAAATCAAGGTCATCTCCCTGAGGCGCCGTTTTCTGGTAACCCTGCTTTTCTTCAGCACCTGCGCCCATATATTGCCCTTTGCCGCCGGCGCCAAATTCACCTTTTTCGTTCTTTTCTATTTTACAAATTGCATATTCCAGGCTCGGAGCCACGACATTTGCAATTATTTTAAATGTATCCCTTTTGACGCCTTCCTTGGTCTCATAACTTTCTATGGAAGGTATTCCGGCCACAAGTATCCTATCGCCCTTGTTTAAGCTTTCAGCACAGTTTTCGGCAAGCTTATGCCATGCTGTAACTTTATAAAATGATGTTTCATTTGTCCATTCCCCGGTTGCTTTGTTTTGGATACCCCTGTTTACTCCAATTCCAAAACTTGCTACTGGTGTTCCGCTTGGTGTGAACCTTAACTCCGGATCCCTGGTAAGATTTCCAACAACTGTGATATTGTTAATCCCAAATGCCATGATTCTACCTTCTTTCAGAAAATAATAATGAATTCAAAATTATTTTGATTCCTTCTCGTTAGGCTTTACAATAAGATGCCTGAGTATTTTGTCATTGATCTTATTTAACCTGTCAAGCTCCGGAAGCACAGTAGTGTCTGAGCTGAAATAAAGGATAACATAGAAGCCATTTTCCTGGTGTTTGATAGGATAGGCGAGCCTTTTAACCCCCCAGATATCAGTCTTTGTGATAGTTCCTTTTGATTTTTCGATAATTGCGGTGATCTTTGCCAATTCTTCAGTAACTGCCCCTTCTTCAAGGGAAGCGCTGAAAATCAGCACCATCTCATAGTTTTTCACAAGCTTTCCTCCTTTGGACTAAGATTTAATCTTAAAAATTAGACTCTATTTAAAATAGAGCAGAAGAAAAAAATATTAAATTTTTAACACTTAAAAACCTTCCGAAGGGATAATATAACAATTGTTATCAATATGCAACAGGAACTTTAAACTGGCTAACCCGTCGGTTTGCCTCTGTTAAATTTAAAATCTTTTGCAGCGGTTAAACTGAAATATCCAAAGTCTTTTATTTACTATTTATGTTTTATCTTGCTGTAAATCTCTATTACTTTGTCTTCGCTGTCGTCATAAACCGGTTTTAAATGCCCCGTATAATTTATGGAAGAAATATACGGAAATCCGTTGTCGAGAACAATAACATTAATGGCAGCCTGCCTCTGTATGAGAGAGCGCCATTTTCCTGATGGAATACCCAGCCAGTTTACAATAAGCGAAAGGATTACGCCACCATGGCTTACGATTGCAACGCTTGAACCGTCCGGATTTTCATCCACTATCTTTTTAATCTCTTTGTCCGCCCTTGCTATAAGATCATTAAAACTTTCTCCTCCGGTCGGGGGGTGATTATAAGGATCTTCCAGCCAGCCCTGATAATCCTCTTTATACATTGTATTAATCTCATCAAATCTCAAGCCCTCCCATTTCCCGAAATCAAGTTCTCTTAAATCATTCATCACCCTGACTTCGTGCCCGGTGCCTTTGGCTATAATTTTTGCAGTGTTCAGCGCCCGTTTCAGCGGACTTGAATAGATATTCGAAAAATTTACTTTCGAAAGGTAGTGCTTGGCAGCTTTGGCTTGCAACAGGCCCTCCTCTGTCATATCAATATCAAGCGATCCCACATATTGGCCGCGGACATTGCCGCCTGTCTGCCCGTGCCTGATTAAAAAAAGTTTGACTCCCATGTTTTTTAAATCCGGATAAAATTTTTTAAAATAATTCTTACTCAAATCCCGCGTAAGTTTAACATTTTATAAAACTATTTCAAGATATCTTTTCAATCCAAAAAACCCAATGCCGGTCCATAAATTTATAGGGATTCCGGCAAAATGGCATAGCTTGTAATTTAGCTGCAATCAAACCTGGTATTTTATTTTCATAAGTCCCTATTTATCCCCTTAACCAGCCCGCCTTTTTTAAGCATTTTGAATTACTTCTTTAAAGCAGCACAGGCAGGAAACATTTTATAGCTCGTATTTAATAAAAATCCAATATGAGTGATAATGGCAGTATAAAAAAATGATGTATAGTCCAGGAATAATTTTAAAAAGTATAAAAGGAATTAAACCATGTGGAAGAAAGATAAAAAATTTTCATCAATGCTGTTAGCAGGATCAATTCTGGTGTTGATCGTTTTTATTGTCTTTTGCGCAGGCTGTACCCCTAAAACAAACGTCAATCTTTACTTTGCAAAATACGAAGATAATCTTGCTTATCTTGCCCCGGAAGCCAGACCTATTGTCAATGATGGTGATTTTTATAAAAGGATAGTCCAGGAAATCATCAAAGGCCCGACAGATGGACAGGCGTACCCGACAATTCCATCAACAGTAAAAGTAAATTCAGTTACTGTAACAAATGGCCTTGCTACTGTTGATTTTTCAAAAGAAATACTAACAGACACAACGAAAATCCCCCACAGCTCAACGACAGAATTGCTTGCTATTTATTCAATAGTAGATACACTGACAGAGTTTAAAGAAATACTGAAAGTCAGGATAACAATCGAAGGAAAACAAAAAGGGTTGATTGACGGTCTATATATTGAAGACTTCTGGGGCCAGGTTGGTATTTATGACGACTTTTCTCGCAATGAACAGGTATTGACAAAAGACACTATAGCAATAACAACAGAAAGTTGATGGTTTTTAACACTTTAAATGGTTACAGAAAATAATGTTCCTGCCTTTTCACAATTTATAAAAAACGGCAAAATCAGCGCTTTGCCCAAAGCAGGTTGGCTGTGCACTTATACCCCTGAAGAAATAATTATTGCGAATGGTTTCTGGCCCGTCAGGATTACCGGAAGACAAAAAGCAAAAAAAGCTGAAGGATATTTCCCCATAAACTTTTGCCCTTTTATTAAATCTTCAATGGAGGACCTTTTGGCTTCAGGAGATGAGCTAAGTGCTGTCATAGTCACAAATTCATGTGACGGTATGCGGCGTTTTTATGACATTGCTTCAAAGTATATTCCGGACTTGCCTTTTTTTATGCTGGATGTCCCAAGAAATCAAAACGAGTTTGCAGTCAGGTATTTTGCAAATAATATTTTAAAGATGTCAGCTTTTCTTGAAACAATAAGTGGCAGAAAAATGCTTTTGCCTGATTTAACATCTGCACAGGAGATATGCAACGAAAAAAGGTTGCTTTTAAAAAAACTTAGCAATTTTTTTAGAAATGACCAAAAAGTCATAGGGGCCAGAAACTACTTTAATATACTTATCACTTCAATGACAGAAGAGCCCGGCTGCTTTAATACCGATTTAAGGTCTTATCTTGAATATATTGAAAGCCAGTCAAGGCACAATCAAGAAACACCCGCCATCGAATCCGGCGACGTCGGCAGCAGACAAATCCCTGAAATAATGATTCTTGGAAACTTTATTGATGAAGAGAGATTATGGGAAATATTTGATGAACTTGACTGTAAAATTTCTGCAGATGATCTTTGCAGTTCGAGCCGTTATTTTGAAAACATTATCCAATCCGGAAATTTCTCCAACATTTTTGGCAGGAAACAGGAGCTGCCAAACGGGGAAATCTCTATCGACAGGCTTCTTCGTGATATTGCCGTCAGACAGCTTTTCAAGCCCCAGTGCATGAGGATGGCAAATCTTAACGGTAAGTTAGAAGAGATAAATAAAAATATCGTAAAAAATAAAATTAAAGGAATTATTTATATAAGCCAGAAGTTCTGCGATAATACCCTTCTCTTTTATCCGCTTCTGAGGGAAAAATTAAATGATAAAAATATTCCAAGCCTTTTTATAGAAATAGAACATAATAATTTATCAGTCGGGCAGATTAAGACCAGGATCCAGGCATTTCTGGAGATAATCTAATTTTAGGCACAGGAGACTTGTTATGGGCATTGCAGAAAATATAAAAGAAAACCTGAAGTTAAAGATACAGAACAACCTTGACAGAAATTATATCAGGAATATTCTAAGAATAATCGGTAAAAGACCGGTTTTGGCAGCATATGGCGCCACCTTTTCTTCCAGGTCTGACAAATATCTTAATATCGCAACCATAAAGAGTATTAGCTGCTCTTACAACCCTAAAAACACTGTGGCTTACGGTTCACTTTTTCTGCCCTATGAGATGTTTCATGCACTTGATTTGGCTCCCTTTTTGCCGGAGGTAATGGGTGGATTTACCGGTGGATTAGGAATTGCAGACAGGACATTAAAAGAAGCTTCTGCAAGATGGTACACGCCGGATCTTTGCACATTCCACAGAAGCGCTTCAGGCGCAGTGGAACTTGATATTTTTCCGGTCCCTAATTTTCTCATATGCTCCAATCTTGCATGTGATGCCGCCCAGAAGACATTCTATATGGATGCTAAAAAATTCGGCCTGGAGGATAACTATTACCTTATCGATACACCCTATGATAATGATGAATCATCAATAAAATACCTTGCAGCACAACTTGAATCAGTAAGCGTTGATATTTGCAGAAAATCTGGCAAAAAACTTGATATTAGAAAATTTAAAAAAGCAATCAAGTTATCAAACGAATTCAGGCAGTGGGCAATAAAGGCAAGCGACATCAGAAAAGAGCTCTGCATGTACCCGAAGGGCTTTGACGGCCTTAACTTTATCCTGCCTTTTCACGGTCTTGCAGGAACCAAAGATGCAGTCGATGTGTATAAAACTATGTACTTTGAATTAAACGGGTTTCTGAAGAAACAGAAAAGAGGCAATATAAAAAACACCGGCATTAGAAGGATTGGCAGCGGCGGCCGGACAAGTGTTAACAATGTAAACAGCATCAACATTAATAACAGTAATCCAAGCAGCGGCAATGGCAATGCCGGCAGCGATAAAGTTAAAAAAATCCTCTGGCTGCACTTGAAACCGTATTATAACAATAACCTTTTCAACCTGCTTGAGAATAATAATTATAAGGTTGTTTTTGAGGAGATCAGCAATGTATATTGGCCGGTGCTTGATCCTGAGAAGCCCTTTGAAAGCCTTGCTATAAAAATGCTTTCTCATCCCTTAAACGGAAGCGTGCAAAACAGAGTAAATGCAATATTGAAAATGGCAAAGGATTTTAATGTGGATGGAGTCATCATGTTTGCCCATTGGGGATGCCGGCACAGCAACGGAGGTGCAAGAATAATAAAAGACAGCCTGAAGGAACAGGATATACCGATGCTTCTGCTTGATGGTGACTGCTTAAATAAAAACAATTCGTCAGAAGGGCAGATGCTTACAAGGCTGCAGGGTTTTATGGAAATCGTTGATGCCAGATATCAATATTAAATCAATTACCTGAAAGGATTTTTATGTACACTTGCGGAATAGATGTGGGCTCGGTATCGGCGGAAGCAGTAATACTTAACAGGCAGGATGGAAAGTTTGAAATAGTTGCATATATAATAACGCCTACTGGCGGAGACAGCAAAGAAGCCGCTACAAATGTTTTTAACCGGGCTCTGGAAAAATCGGGGCTTGGAGCAAGTGACATGTCATCAGTTGTGGCCACAGGTTATGGCAGATTAAATATCCCGTTTGCCACAAAAAATATAACTGAGATAAGCTGTCATGCAAGGGGCGTGGTCCATTATTTCCCCGACATCAAGACCGTTATAGATATAGGCGGCCAGGACAGCAAGGTCATTAAACTTGACAGTAAAGGAAACCCCATAGATTTTTTAATGAATGATAAATGCGCTGCCGGCACCGGACGGTTTCTTGAAGTCATGGCGAGGGCGCTGGATATAGATATAAGGGATTTTGCCAAAATCTTTGCCGGTACAAGCCAGAAGGTCGATATCTCCTCAACATGCACAGTTTTTGCTGAGTCTGAGATTGTTTCACTTATCGGGCATGGGGTTGCCAAAAACAGCATAGTCAAAGGCCTTGTCTATTCCATCACCGGCAGGATAATCTCAATGGTTGAAAGAGTAGGGCTTGAAGGGCCGGTTTGCATGACAGGCGGAGTTGCAAAAAACCTTGCTGTTGTCAGTGCTCTTGAGGAAAGATTAAACCTTAAGATAAAGGTTCCGGAAGAACCGCAGATAACTGGCGCTCTAGGTGCTGCTCTTTTAGGTTACCCAAAGGAATAGCAGCAATATATATTCACCAGGTTATTGCTGCTTCTTGTAAAAAGCATTTAGCTTGATGTATTCATATGTAATGTCATTAGTCAGTATGCGCGCAGACTGCTGGCCACAATTCAGGTTTATATTAAAACTTATATATCTTTCCTTCAGCATGCTGTTTGCGTGCCCCTCATCAAAATCAACAGACATACCAGCCTTCATTACATATATATTACTGCAGGAGATATCTATTTTTGAAGCATCAATATTGTTATCAATCGAGCCAATAGCTGCAGCAATCCTTCCCCAGTTAATATCTTCCCCATACATTGCAGATTTAAAAAGGATGGAATTTGCAATCTTTTTGCCTATTGCCCTGGCTGCATTTTTGTCTGCAGCGCCAGTTATATTTATCTCGACTACCTTGGTTGCACCTTCCCCGTCTTCAACAACTTTCATTGACAAATTTTGAAGAAGCAAAAGAAGAGATTGTTTAAAAACAGTATATAAGCCCTCATTTTCTTTTGTGATTTCCACAGTACTGGCACCATTTGCTATAATAAGAGCCATGTCATTTGTGCTCTGGCAGCCGTCGGTTGTGATGCAATTAAATGTTGAATCCACACACTCAAAAAGCAATTCATCTAAAAGCTTGGGTTTTATTTTTGCATTCGTTGCCATAAAGGAAAGTGTGGTAGCCATATTGGGTTCAACCATTACTGAACCTTTGGCTATGCCGCCCAAGAATACTTCCTTACCATCAAATTCAAATATCACAGCAAATTCTTTGGGATGTTTGTCAATTGTCAAAATTGCTTTTGCAGTGTTATGACCGCCTTCCTGGTCTAAGTGCATGCTGCAAAAAGCCAGGCCCTTATCTATCTTGTCAAGTGGAAGTTGCCTCCCAATTCTTCCAGTGGATGAAACCATTATATTTGCTTCGGAGATCTTCAGATACTGTGCTGCGAGCTTTAATGTTTTTTTGGCGCTCTCTATTCCAAGTTCTCCCGTGCAGGCGTTAGCTATGCCGCTGTTTATAATTATTGCATTTATATTCCTGTTTTTGTTCAACTGCTGCCTTGAAACGACCACTGGAGCGGCTGCAAACTTATTTGTAGTAAACACACCGCTGCATGCAGTGACGCCTGGAACGAAAATTATACTTAAATCATCTTTTGATTTTCTTATTCCACAGTGGCATGAAGATGTAAGGACTCCCGGAACAGAAGTTATCGTCCCATTTTCAATTATTTTTATTTCATTCTTTTTTTTATCTGTATTATCGCTCATCTTTTGGTATTTTTTCCTCTTAAAAAATTTATAAAAAATATTTAAAACTTAATAATAGTACCTTTTAACTGAAACCTGTTTATATATAAATTCTGCATATTATACATAATTATTAAATATTATACAATATTAATTATAAGGCGGAAAGCTCCGCCAGGATCTCTTCAGCAAGCATTAGCTCTTCTTTCTTAGTATGGATCTTGCCATCAAGCTTTGCCTGCATTATCCTGTCAAATACGACTTTATAATCCTTTGAAGGTTTGTAGTTTAGAGATTTAAGATCTTCACCCGTTATTTCCACTTTAATATATTTAAGCCTTGTAAAATAGCGCAGTACATTGTCATAATGGTTTTTGCTGACAGCGCTTATTATTATCTTTAGCTCATCCGGCACCCCATTTAAATTGCTGTATAGAAACGAGTTGTTGGCCGCTCTTTTTTCAAGCTGTCTGTTAAGCTCAGGATATTTTTTAACCGATTGCCTTATTATTTCCCTATCATTATTTTTTATTTTCATTTCCCGGCAGAAGTCTACAATCTGCTCATCTTTATCGTTCAGCATAATAACAATCAAAATCATCCTCCAGATTTCTGCGCTTTTATCCCGGCAGGAACTGAATTCTTCAAATTTGTCCCCGATTTTTTTTACCTGTTTTATGAAAACTTCGTCAACATCAATGTCCAAACCGATTTTTTTAAGGGCGTTGAGTTCATACAGCCGTTTTAATGCAACCCATGGGTTGACTTCCTGCAAAATAGAAACAAGCTCATCTCTTATCCTTATTCCATTCAACTTTGATACTATATTCATATCAATTGTGGAAATAGCCAGCTTTTCAGTTTGATGATCCATCTTAAACTTTAGCCTTTGTTCAAATCTAACGGCCCTGAAAATCCTCGTTGGGTCCTCAATAAAACTCATTTTATGCAATACTTTTAATCTCTTTGCAGCAAGGTCTTTTCGTCCTCCAAAAAAATCCATTATTTCGCCAAAGTTTTTTTTGTTCAATGAAAGCGCCAAAGTATTTATGGTAAAATCCCTTCTTGCAAGATCCTGCCTTATACTGCCCGGCTCAACATTCGGAAGTGCTGCGGGTCTTTCATAATACTCGACTCTGGAAGATGCGACATCTATGCGCTTGCCGTTTTCAAGGACAATAATTGCAGTTTTGAACTTTTCATGGCTTTCGACTCTTGCAGCAAATATACCTGACAGATTTTTTGCCAGCAGTATCCCGTCTCCCTCTACTACAATATCGATATCAAGATTTGGAACACCTAGCAGCAAATCACGCACCACTCCACCTACAAGATAAGCTTTTACCTTCATTTCCCTTGCAACAGCCGACACTGTTTCAAGTATTAGGGTTATACTTTCAGGAAAAAGGCTGTAAAGCCTTTCTTTCAATTGTACAGTAGTAAAATTATAGTTAATACCTTTCCTGTATTTTTCAGGATATTTTAAATAATTCCTGCCGTGAAGAAATCGCAGTACATCTTTTCTTGTCACAATTCCAATGATTTCTCCTTTTGACACAACAGGCACCCGGCCAATTCCATTTTCAGTCATCATATCCTGTATGTCCCCTATAGTCGCACCGGGACCAGCAGTCACAATACTGCTGGATTTAAACCCTTTTACAGGCGCATGTGACAGGCCGTGCTTTATTGCTTTGTCAATATCTTTCCTGGTGATAATTCCGGCGAGCCTGCAGTTTGAATCAACAATAGGAATACCGCTGTGCCCGTATTTTTTAAGAAGCTCATTTACGCTGGCAATACTTTCATCTTCACTTACAAATTTGACAGGATAAGACATAATATCTTTTGCAAGTACAGGCTTTTTAATGTTTTTATCCAGGGCAGTAAGTATTTTCTGCTCTATTTCTATAAATTCCATACCCTTTATAACTGCAGATGATGCCTGGGAATGGCCACCTCCTCCAATCACTTCAAGTACTTTTGAAACATCTATCCCAGTGTCTTCACTTCGTGCAGCAACATATATCTTGTCTTTCATCTTAACCCAGCAAAATATGACACTGACATCTTCAACTTGTCCGAGCTTGCGCGTCAGCACGGACAGTCCCTCTACAAATCTTTCTGTTACAGCGCTGGAAATAATTAATTCCTTTTCATGGATAATGATTTTTCTTAAGTTAGTTATCAATTGTTCAAGAAGCCTGTGCTGTTCAACAGTGAGTGAAAGATTTAAAAACCTGGAAATAACACAGCTGTTTGCCCCCTGTTTTTTTAAAAATAAAGCTGCCTCCAGATCTTTGTCTACAGTGCCGGGATATGTAAAAGAACCGGTATCTTCATAAATGCCCAGTGAAAAAAGAGTTGCCTCCAGGGGAGTTATCTGGATTTTTCTTTTTTTTATAATATTGACAAGTATTGTTGTTGTGGCGCCACAGTATCTTGTAAAATCTTCTCCATAATCTATATCTTCATGAGATTTCCGGTGATGGTCAAATATTATTATCTGCGCTTTTCTGCTGTCTGCAATATTTTTAAGCAGCCCAAGCCTGGAAGGGATTTTTGTATCAATCATGATTATTCTGCTTATAGATTTTATATCTATATCATCAGGGTCTTTTAATGGCGGAAGCCCATCCTCGTGCAAAGCAATAAATCTTCTTACGTTTGAATTTATAGAGCTTGGCATTAATATCTCGGCTTCAGGATAGATTTTCTTTGCTGCTATCATGCCGGCAAAAGAATCAAAGTCAGAACTTACATGGGTGGCAATTACATGCATAATTTACTTATTATACTTCAGGGATTCTAAAAAGAAACAAAATAGAAATTTTTTCTGGGAAAATTATTTTAAAAAAATATTTTAGAAAAAGGTTTTACATAAAAAATCAGACTGGCATTATGTATTCTTATATATACATAAAATTACTCCAGTATGTGAAAAACTAATCGCAATATTTTTCATAACAGACAATTTCTGAAATGGACTTTCTTCCCCTCTCAGGTGTTTCGGCATTTGTGCCGGGATAGCCTATCGGGGTAAGTGCAACAACTCTGATGTTTTCAGGCACGCCCAGGATTCCCTTTACCAGATTTTCTTTGAATGCTCCAATCCAGCATGTACCCAATCCCATTTCAACAGCAGCAAGCATAAGGTGCTCCAGGGCTATTGCAATATCAATAGGAAAGCTATTCATATAACCGCCCATATTGTGATATGATTCTTCCTCGCTAGCGCACACTGCAACTATAAGCGGAGCTTCGGCAATAAAAGACTGGTTATTGCAGGCAATGGAAAGGTCAGCCTTCTTATTCTTGTCCTTGATAATTATAAGTTTCCAGGGCTGCAGATTTTTAGCGGAAGGCGCTTTCCTGAAAGCATCGAGCAGGTACTCAATTTTTTCCGGCTCTACCTCTTTGTCAATATATGACCTTACACTTCTTCTATGAGTGATTATCTCCATCAGGTTATTAAATTTACGCATTGCACTCCCTCTCTTTCTGTGTATGGAAAAAAGTAATTATTAAAACATCGAACGGTATAACTTGTGTATTTTGGCAGTCAGCGGTCCCGGGACTGCGCCCAGTCCGACAGCATAGCTGTCAACCCTTTTTACCGGCATAATTTCCATTATCGAATTTGTTAAAAATACTTCATCTGCCTCAAGCAAATTAAAATAATGGATTCTTTTTTCAGCAAACTTGATTTTGTTTTTATGGCAAATATCAATTACCAGCTGCCTTGTAATTCCGGGGAGAATATTCTGGGTCAGAGGAGGTGTAAAAACTTTTCCGCCCTTTACTGTAAACAGATTGGAAACGGCGCCTTCAAGCACAGCTTTATCCCTTGTCGTAAAAATCGCCTCCTGAGCCTGATTTGCC
>Ga0182021_10000321_pt1 | contig 49157 bp, 46 predicted proteins | sample 612E3MmetaG_FD_120493 | JGI IMG/M metagenome (GOLD analysis project Ga0182021, IMG submission 120493) | Permafrost microbial communities from Stordalen Mire, Sweden - 612E3M metaG (Illumina Assembly) | ecosystem: Environmental > Terrestrial > Soil > Wetlands > Permafrost | place: Sweden... | reverse complement strand
TCGAACAAGACGGAGAGCAGTACCGAGAACCTCAAGCAGCCGGCTCAGACCCAGATGGTGAGCCACGCGGAGGCACCGGAAGCGCCCGCTGAGAAATGACTCTCGTCTCGGTAGTGGTCATTAACTTCAATGGCATGCGCGACCTGGCGGGTTGCCTCGATTCGCTGGCGTCGCAAGATTGCTCTGAAATAGAACTGCTGCTAGTAGACAACTGCTCTACCGATGGCTCGGGCGACCTGATGAATGCGTTCGCGGCCGACCCGTCGAACCGCGAGAGGTTCGCGGCGGGCTCACCGCGTTTCATCGCTAACACGACAAACACAGGCTTCAGCCCCGCTCTTAACCAGGGCATCAGGAGCTCGAGCGGCGAACTGGTCATGCCGCTAAACACGGACGTCGTGCTCGACAGGTCGTTCATCAGCTCGCTGGCTACCGCGTTGCTGAAGGAATCACGGAACGGGAGCGCCAGCGGCAAGTTGCTGAGGTTTCCCGCCTGGGACCGTGACAGCGTCATAGATTCAGCAGGCCACTTCATCTTCAAGAACAGGTTGGCCGAGAACATAGGCGAGGGCGAGGGCGGTTCAGCTTCGTTCCTTGAGCCGCGCGAGGTATTCGGAACCTGCGGAGCCGCGGCGCTTTACAGGCGCGAGATGCTCGAGGACATCCAGGTCGCGGGCGAGTACTTCGACGAGGACTTCTTTGCGTTCTGGGAAGACGTCGACGTCGATTGGAGAGCTCGTATCAGGGGTTGGAAGTGCGTGTACGAGCCTTCGGCTATCGGGTGGCACCGGAGGGGAGGCGCGGGGTATCGCAAGTCCCTTCTTGTCGAGCGTCACAACTACAAGAACCGGCTGCTCATGATAATCAAGAACGATTCGCCGCGGTCGTACATGAGGAACCTGCCCGGGATCGCGATCACCGAGTTTATGAAGGGTGGCGCGCTCCTCGTGCGTTGTCCCCGCGCGCTCCTTTCGCTGCTCGAGGTGGCGAAGCTTCTCCCGCGAACACTGAAAAAGCGGCGTGTCATTCAGTCGCGACGGGTCATCCCGGCCCGCGAGTTGGACAAATGGTTCGTGCCGTTTGACTATGGGAAGTGGATGAAGAGGCATCTCTTGAACAGGGGAGAGATGATAAGCGCGAGCGGGAGGGCGATCCGTTGATGGGCGTCGCGGCGATCGTTATCAACAGGAACACGAAAGATTTCCTGCGGGATTGCCTGTCCTCTCTGGCCGGGCAGGAGTACGGCGACGGAATCTCCGCCTGGGTCGTGGACAACGGTTCCACCGACGGAAGCCAGCGCATGGTCCTCGGTGAGTTCCCGGGCGTGAACCTGGTCTGGAACGACGAAAACGTGGGCTACGCGAGGGCGTGCAACCATGGCGCTTCCCACACCGGCGAGCCATATCTCCTCTTCATGAACAGCGACACGATCCTCTCGCGGGACACGGTGAGCGAGGTGGTCGAGCTCTTTGAGCGCAGGCCCGATGTCGGGGTCGTCGGTCCCCGCATACTGAACAGTGACGGCTCCATACAGTACTCCTGCCGTGAGTTCCCCTCGATAAAAGACGCTTTTCTCCACGCTTTTGTCGGGCTCTTCAGCGCGGACAACGCCGGTAGCTCGAGGTATAAGAAGATGGAGTGGGCGCACGGCGACGAGACCGGGGTCGACTGGGTCTCGGGTTGCTTCATGGCGGTTCGACGCGAGGCGTTCGACAAGGTCGGAGGCTTCGACGAGAAGTACTTCATGTACGTCGAGGACGTCGACCTTTGCTGGACCATCAGTGAGGCGGGGTGGGAGGTGCGCTATATGCCTCGCGGTGAAGTCGTCCATCATATCGGGATGGCAAGCCAGGCGGTGCCGACGCGCATGGTGTTACATCACCACGCCAGTATGCTACGCTTCCACCGTAAGACGTACCGGGGGCCGGCTCGAACGTTAGTCAATGGAGCCGTCGCAGTGGGCATTGCCGCCCGGATTCTGCTCATAGTGGCCCTCAACAGTTTTTACCGCCTGCGCGCCGCTCTCGGCGGGGTGAGGCGAGTGATCATGCCGGGGAGACAATAATGGAGCGAGTTCTGATCACCGGCGCGGACGGGTTCATAGCGTCGCACCTCATTGGTGAGCTCGGGCGCGAGACCGACTGGAAGATAACGGGCATTGGCCTCAAGCCGGAGCCTTCGGCGAAAGTCGAAGGCCTCGAGTACATGGTCGCGGACCTGACCGACTACGATGTGGTCAAGGACGTGCTGGACGGTTGCAGGCCGGACGGCGTTTTCCATCTCGCCGCTCAACCGTCAGTGCACTTGTCGTGGGAGGACCCCTGGACGACGTACAGGGTCAACCTGCTCGGGCAGGTAAACCTCATGGAGGCGCTGCGAAGGCTGGGGCTGTCCGCTTCGGTGCATGTCGCGTGTTCCAGCGAGGAATACGGAAAAGTCTCCCCCGATCGCCTGCCAATCACCGAGGACTCGCACTTCAACCCGTGCAGCCACTACGCGGTGAGTAAGGTTGCCCAGGAGACCCTGGGGCTGATGTACTACCAGGCGTTTGGATGGCGCGTGTTTGTGACGCGGGGTTTCAACCAGGTAGGCCCCGGCCAGTCGCCCGATTTTGTCGTGCCGTCGTTTGCCAGGCAGGTCGCGCTCATAGAGGGTGGATTCTGCGAGCCTGTCCTGAGAGTCGGAAACCTAGAAGCAAAGCGGGACTTCACCGATGCGAGAGATACGGTGCGCGCCTACCGGATGGTGATGGAGCGAGGCACGGCCGGCGCTGCTTATAACGTGTGCAGCGGGACCGCGAGGCCGGTCTCGGAGATACTTGAGCTCCTGCTCTCGCTCTCGGCTTCGGTGATAAGAGTTGAACGTGACCCGGAGCGTCAGAGGCCCACCGACATACCAGTTCTCGTGGGCGATAACACCAGGCTCAGGGAAGAGACCGGCTGGGAGCCGCGGATCAGCCTCAAGGAGACACTGCGCGACACGCTGAATTACTGGCGCGAGCGCGTAGACGCGGAACAGAGCGCAAGCTGAGCCGGGCGCGAAGCCAACCGCCGGCTGAAAACGAAAAACAGACACTCTCGGGGGTGGATTGATTTGAAAGGTGCAATGCTCGTTGGAGGTTTCGGCACAAGGCTGCGACCGCTGACAATCACCATACCGAAGCCGATGCTTCCGCTGGTCAACAGGCCTTTTCTGGAGATCGAGCTCCTGCACCTGAAGCAATACGGCGTTGATGACGTAGTCCTCTCCACGGGATACCTGCCCGCGATCTTCGATGAGTACTTCGGCGACGGCTCGAAGCTCGGCATGAACCTGGTCCGCGTTGCCGAGGACAAGCCACTGGGTACGTGTGGGGCGATAAAGAACGTCGCGGAGCACCTTGGAAGAGAACCGGTTATCGTGTGCAACGGAGACATTCTCACCGACCTGGACGTCGACGCGCTCGTCAAATATCACAAGGAGAAGGGCGCGGCGGTCACCATCACGCTGACCCCGGTCGAGGATCCTACGGCCTACGGGCTCGTTCCCCTCGATGAGGAAGGCAGGATAATAGAGTTCCTCGAGAAACCGAGTTGGGACCAGGTGGTGACCAACTTGATCAACGCGGGAACGTACGTTCTGGACCCGAGAGTGCTTGACCAGGTCCCCCCCGGTGAAAACTACTCATTTGAGAGGCAGTTGTTCCCGGACCTTCTGGCGCAGGGTGAGCCGATGTATGGCTTCCCATCCGACTGTTACTGGCTCGACCTTGGGACTCCCGAGAAATACCTCGCGGCGCACCACGACATCCTGGAGGGGCACGTGGATGTCCCGATAGATAGCAGATCCTCAGGTGACAGGGTGTTTATCGGGGAAGGCGTTAAGATAGACGAGAGCGCCAGGATCTACGGGCCGCTGCTCGTCGGTAACGGCGTGGAGATAGGTCCGGAGGCCGAGGTCGGGGCGCAGACGTGCCTGGGAGACGGGGTCAAGGTGGGGGCAAAGGCCCACATCGAGGGCTCGGTCATACTCGAGGGCGCGGTGATAGGCGAGGGTTGCTCCATCGACCACAGCATCATTGGAAGGGGAACAGTGCTCGGCCCGGAGGTCCGTGTTGCGGAGCTTTCGGTGTTGGGTGATAATATCGAGGCTGGTGGCGAGAACGAGTTCCGCAGAGGTATTCGTATCTGGCCTTCTACTATTATTGAGGCGGGAAAGATCAAGTTCTAACCGGTTGCGGGGTAGAGCATCGCACGTACTTGGAGGTGCGTTTTGCGCGTATTGATAACGGGGATAACGGGGTTCGCAGGGAGCCACCTTGCGGAGTATTGCCTTGCGAGGGGCGACGTGGAGGTGTTCGGCACCGCGCGCTGGCGCAGCCGCATGGACAACGTCCAGCACTTCCTGGACCAGATCACGCTCATCGACTGCGATCTCAAGGACTCTGTCGCTGTAAGGCACTGCCTCACCGAGGTCAGGCCCGATTATATCTTCCATCTCGCGGCCCAGAGCTTCGTGCCTACCTCGTGGAAAGCGCCGGTTGAGACTATGACGACCAACGTTGTCGGCCAGATCAACATCTTCGAGGGCATGAGGGAGCTCAAGCTCGATTCCCGCGTACAGCTCGCGTGCTCGAGCGAGGAGTACGGGATGGTCTACGAGGACGAGATCCCCATCAAAGAGACCAATCCTCTGCGGCCGCTTTCTCCGTACGGTGTCAGCAAGGTCGCGCAAGACCTCCTCGGCTACCAGTACTACGAGAGCTATGGCCTCTTTACCGTCAGGACAAGGGGTTTCAACCACACAGGGCCTCGCCGCGGCGACGTATTCGTATCGAGCAACTTTTCGAGGCAGATCGCCCTGATAGAAAAGGGCAAGCAGGAGCCGGTCGTAAAGGTTGGAAACCTGGACGCGCGCCGCGACTTCACCGACGTCCGCGACATGATCAGGGGCTACTGGATAGCCCTCGAGAAAGGCGAACCCGGAGATGTCTACAACATCGGTTCCGGCACCGACGTCACCATCCGCACAATGCTTGACATGCTGCTCGAGGTCTCATCGATAGACATCGAGGTGCGTCAGGACCCTGACCGCATGCGCCCCTCCGACGTGGAGGTTCTGCGAGCCGACAACTCCAAGTTCTGTAACCTAACCGGCTGGAAACCTGAAATACCTCTCGAAAAAACTCTCGAAGACCTTCTCAACTACTGGCGTGAACGCGTTTAGAGGCCTTTAAGTAATGGGGTCAGGTGGTGCAGGTGGGGTCAGGTCTTTTATTGTTTGCTTCTGTCCTCTCCTCAAGACAACCGTAAAAGCAAACAATAAAAGACCTGACCCCATCTTCTGGAGCAGCAAACAATAAAAGACCTGACCCCACCTTCTTTAAACGCCGATGACTTGATAAACAGATCTGACACCAGCTTTTTAAAGGGGTACCACTTCTCTTGATCCTCGCCTGTGGAAGGGGGAGGAGATAATCGAATTTCAAGAAATACTCATATGAGAGGTTTTGGCTGGTTTGCGGTTAAGTAGTAAAACTTTGAAAAGAGAGCAGTTGAAGTGGGCATGAGATGATCAAGTTCGGCACTGACGGATGGCGTGGCGTGATTGCCGACGACTTCACTTTTGACAGGCTGTGGCTCGTTGCGTGCGCGATAGTAAGGTACGTCCTGAGCGACGCGGAGGGCCGCAAGCCGCTTCTTCTCATTGGGTACGACACGCGGTTCAACTCAGACCGCTTTGCACAGTTGTGCGCTATCGCGGCGTCCCACTTCGGGTTACCGGTCAAGATCGCGGAAAGCTTCGTGCCGACTCCATCGATCTCTTACGCGACCGTCGACCTGAAAGCTGACGGCGCGATAATGATTACCGCGAGCCACAACCCCGCGAGGTACAACGGGATAAAGTTCAAGGCCTCGTATGGTGGCTCGGCTTCCACGACCATAACAACAGAGATCGAGCGCTATCTGAAGATCGTCCAGGAGAACCCGCCCCCGCGCCCGGACGTGCTGTTCGAAGACGTGATCGCGGAAGGAAAGGTTGAGCTGTTCGATCCGGTTCCGAGCTACCTCGACAAGGTAGTCTCGATGATCAACTCGGACGTTTTCCCGGCAAAAGACCTCAAGGTGATGTTCGACCCGATGTATGGCGCGGGCCAGGGACTCTTTCCGGCGGCGTTGTCGAAGCTCGGGATGGAGTGCTCACAGATACATGGGGAGTACAACCCCCTGTTCCCGGGCTTGATGCCCGAGCCGATAGGCGACAATCTCAACGACCTGCGTGAGGCTGTCGCAAGCGGTGGTTACCACGTGGGGATAGCAGTAGACGGCGATGCCGACAGGGTCACGGCGGTGGACGCCACCGGCCGGTTCATCAGCTCGCACATGGTCTTCGCGCTTCTGCTCAAACACCTGGTCGAGGTCCGCAAGTGGACCGGCGCGGTGGTCAAGACAGTGTCGACGACCACGATGATCGACCGGCTTTGCGACAGGTACGGGCTGAAGCTCTACGTTGTTCCCGTAGGCTTCAAGTACATCGCCGACCTGATGCTCGAGGAGGATATCCTCATTGGCGGGGAGGAGAGTGGTGGGACCGGCATAAAGAACCACATACCCGAGCGCGACGGCACGCTGATAGGCCTGATGCTCGTGGAGATAATGGCGACCAACGGGAAGACCCTCGGCGAGCTCATCGATGAGCTGATGGAGGAGCTCGGCCAGCGCTTTGTTTTCCTGCGAAGGGACATAGAGCTCACGCAGGCACACAAGGAGGCGTTGCTTGCGAAACTCCACGAGCTGAAGCCCGGCACCATAGGCGGCCTCAAGGTGGTCAACATCGAGACGATCGACGGGCTCAAGTTCCATCGAGAGGACGGCTCCTGGGTAATGCTGCGCGTTTCGGGAACCGAGCCCGTGGTCCGGATCTACGCGGAAGCTACCAGCGAACAGGAGGTGGCGGACCTGGTGAACGAGGGTATCAAATTGATCAACCAGGTCGCGCCCGGGGAATAACAGGAGGGCGAGCATGAACGACACGGTCAACCTCGATGACGTCCAGAGACTCACGCGTGACGACCCGTCGGGGATTCTCGGCGTAGTCGAAGATTTCCCGAAGCAGGTGCGGGTCGCCCTCGAGATAGGCCGCTCGGACATATCGCTTCCGGATGCCTCCGGGGTCGACTCCGTGGTCGTGCTGGGAATGGGCGGCTCGGGTATCTCAGGTGATGTTGTCGGCGCGCTCGCGCCGTTGGCCGGCCTCAAGGTACCCGTGCTCACTGTCAAAGGCTATCAGCTTCCCGCGTACGTCGGCAGTAACACGCTGGTATTCGCGGTCAGCTATTCCGGGAACACCGAAGAGACCCTCGACTGCGTCGAGCAGGCTCACAAGGCCGGTGCCAGGATGGTCGCCGTATCGAGTGGCGGCAAGCTCGCGCAGATAGCCGGCGAGCGCGGCGTGTCGCTCTTTGAGATCCCGGGGAACATGCAACCTCGCGCTTCACTCGGCTACCTGTTCGTACCGATAGTCTGTTCGCTCGAGCGTATGGGTCTTATCAGCGGACTGGTCGAGCAGCTGCAGGAAACCGTAGAGTTGCTCGAAGACAGGAGCAGGGAGCACGGGGGCGCGTCCCCGACCGACGCCAACCCGACCAAGAGGCTGGCGAAAGACCTCGTGGGTTATCTCCCGGTTGTGTACGGCTCCGAGGGCCCGCTCGCCGTGGCGGCGCTGCGCTTCAAGGCGCAACTCAACGAGATGGCCAAGATACCCACGTTCCACAACGCTTTCCCCGAGCTCAATCACAACGAGACGGTGGGCTGGCAGAACCTCCAGGAGATTTGCTCCCGTACGCACCTGGTGGTACTTCGTGAGCAGGGTGAGCACCCGAGGGTCGCCAGGCGTGTCGATATAACCCTCGACTTGATAGACGGCAGCGTGGGGCATATGACCCAGGTCTGGGCCCGGGGCGAGACGGCCGCCGCACGGCTTCTCGACCTCGTCTATTTCGGTGATTTTGTCAGCGTATACCTTGCGCTTGCACTCGAGCAGGACCCCACTCCGGTGACCCGCATCGAGGAGCTCAAGAAGCGGCTCGCGGAATAGGCCGGCTGGATGGGCTGCTATGATGACTTCCGCTGATGTATCGAAGGAGGCAGCCGCAGCCGCCTCTTTTCTCAGGAGCGAGATGGGCCTCGAAGAAGCTCCTTCGACGGTGCTGGTCCTCGGTTCGGGCTGGGACGCGTTGCTCGAGGGCGTCGAACTTACCCACAGAGTGGAATTCGAAGCTATCCCCGGGTTCGTGCGGAGTACGGTTCCCGGGCACGAAGGCGCTCTCAAGGTCGTCAAAGCGCGTGGCGGGCGGCTACTGGTGCAGGATGGAAGGCTTCACTGCTACGAGGGCCTGACACCGCTCGAAGCCTCGTTTCCTGTCTGGGTCTATGGCGCTCTCGGCGTCGAGATGCTCGTGCTTCTGTCGGCCGCGGGCGGGTTGAATCCAGCTTACCTCCCAGGCGACCTTATGATAATCACTGACCATATCTCTCTCCTGGCCCCGAACCCGCTTATGGGGGTGCCAGAAGAGGGTGGCAGGTCGCGCTTCGTACCAGGCCAGGGGACGTATCCGATTTTCCTCCAGGAAGGCATAAACGGTCTTCTGCCCGAAGGCACCAGGGTAGAGCGCGGGGTGTACGCCTGGGTCACGGGGCCTAGCTACGAGACGGTCGCCGAGGCTCACCTGCTGAGGATGCTGGGCGCTGACGCCGTCGGGATGTCGACCGTCCCGGAGGCGATAACGGCGCGCTACCTGGGCATAGGCGTCGCTGCTCTGGCATGCATCTCGAACTCACTTCTTCCACCTTCGCGGATACCGCCGTCGCACGACGATGTTATCGACGTAGTACGTCGCACGGCACGCGGCCTCGAAGGGTTTATCGACGGCCTGTGTTCGGCCGGAACCGCCCCGATGTGATAACCTTTACTACTCGGCAGGTTTGCAGAATGGGTCTTTTGGTGGATTGAGCACTGTATGGTGCTTGCCTTACGATTGTATGGACGCAGGGCAAGCCGTAAATAATCCGAAAGGGGAATAACTTCATGGATTACGACGTCAAGGATCTGTCCCTGGCGCCCGAAGGCAAAGCTCGTATAGAGTGGGCCGGCCTGGAGATGAACGTTCTCGAGACGATCCGCGAACGTTTCGAGAAGGAAAAGCCGCTCGCCGGAGCCAAAATCGGCGCTTGCCTCCACGTCACTACCGAGACAGCCAACCTCATGATTGCTCTCAAGGCCGGGGGAGCCGAGGCTTTCCTCTGCGCCAGCAATCCGCTATCGACGCAGGACGATGTCGCGGCTTCGCTTGTGCAGGATTATGGGATAGAGGTCTTCGCGATAAACGGCGAGGATAACGATACCTATTACAAGCACATCGACAGCGTGCTCGCAAAACAGCCTCAAATAACGATGGACGACGGCGCCGACCTGCTGACGACGCTCCACACCAAGTACAAAGAGCAGGCCACCAGGGTAATTGCCGGTACCGAGGAGACGACCACTGGGGTCATCCGCCTCGTGAGCATGGAGCAGAGCGGAGTGCTCCTCTATCCCGTTATCGCCGTCAACAACGCTGATACAAAGCACTACTTCGACAACAGGTATGGTACGGGCCAGTCGACGATAGACGGCATCATCAGGGCGACCAACCTCCTGCTGGCGGGCAAGGTGTTAGTGGTATTCGGATACGGTTGGTGTGGGCGAGGCATCGCCACAAGAGCGATGGGTCACGGGTCTCACGTCATAGTCATCGAGGTCGACGCGCTCAGGGCTCTCCAGGCGGTCATGGACGGATTTACTGTCAAGACCTCGCTTGAGGCCGCAAAAGTGGGCGACATATTCGTCACCGCGACCGGTGATACCGGCTGCCTGCGCGCCGAGCACTTTGAGGTCATGAAGGACCGGGCGGTCGTGTGCAACTCGGGCCATTTCGACGTCGAGATAGATATCCCGGCGCTCGAGAAGATGTCGGAGACCAGGCGGACTGTGCGCAAGTACGTCGAGGAGTTCAAGATGCCCGACGGCAAGAGGGTCTATCTGCTGGCCGAGGGCCGGCTGGTGAACCTGGCCGCCGCCGAGGGGCACCCTGCGAGCGTAATGGACATGAGCTTCGCTAACCAGGCGCTTTCCGCCGAATACGTTTTCACGCACGCGGACCAACTGGAAACGAAAGTCTACGACGTGCCGAAGGATATCGACAGCGAGATCGCGCGCCTCAAGCTCGAGACCATGGGTGTGACCATCGACTCGCTTACTCCCGAACAGGAGAAGTACCTCCGGAGCTGGACGATAGGAACTTAGATGTCTTCAATCGAGCCGCAGGAACTTGAGCAACTTCAACAAGCCGGAAGGCGCATGTACGCGAGCGGACTGACGACGGGCACGCTCGGCTCCATCGGAGTGCGCCTGCCCGGTGGAGCGGTGGCCGTGACCGCCGTGGGCACGCGAATAGGGCAGCTAAACAGCAAGGATTTCCTCGTGCTGGACAGTAACCGCCAGCCAATCAGGCAGAACGGACGGGGCGCGGTGATGGACGCCAAGATGCTCACCGCGGTTCTCGAGATTCAGCCGGCCGCGGGCTCGGTCATCCGCGTGACTTCGCCGCATACGACCGCACTCGCACGGAGTGGCGAAGAGCTCATTCGGCGGTCCGAAGAGATGCTGGAAGCCGTAGGCGGGGTCGCGTTTGTGCCTTATTTCAGGCCCGGGACCGTCGGGCTCGCCGGCGCGGTATCCGAGGCTCTGCGGACCAACCGTGCAGCTATCATAGAGGGTCAGGGCGCCGTGCTTTGGGGCACGGACATAGACGACGCGGTCGACTGCGCCGAAGCACTGGAGGCGGCCGCGAAGGTCATCTTCATCCTGAACGGCAAGGACGACGCCGAGTACTAAGGGAGCCGCCACGTGCTCGAGCATGTCCTAGGCGACACAATATACTTTGAAGACAACGTCCTTTTTCTCCTTGACCAGACTCTTCTGCCTACGCTGACGATCTACCTCGAGCTCCAGACGCCGGACGAAGTGGTCGACGCGATCAAGCGGTTGGCTGTCAGGGGTGCCATGGCGATAGGGATCGCAGGAGCTTACGGCGCGCTGCTGGGCGCACTGGGAGCACGCACCGGGAACCCGGCGGGTATCGCCATAGCCACACGCGAAGCCATAGCACACATCTCCGCCTCGCGACCTACCGCCCGCAACCTCTTCTGGGCCCTGGAAAGGATGGAGGAGGCTCTCGAGCAAGGGTCCGGCGACGAGCCTGAGGCATTGGTCGAGAGGCTCCACGAGCGCGCCGACGAGATAGCGCTCGACACGATCGAGACCAACCGCGCGCTGGCCACCGTCGGCCAGCAGCTCATCACCGAGGGCATAAGCGTTCTCACGCACTGCAACTCCGGGCCACTGGCGGCTCTCAGGTACGGAACCGCGCTCGGAGTGCTGATAGAGGCTCACCGGCTGGGTAAGCATATTCACGTCTATGCCGACGAGACGCGGCCTCTCCTTCAGGGATCCCGCCTCACGGCGTGGGAGCTCGGTACATCGGGAGTGCCTTATACGATCCTTCCCGACAACGCGGCCGCTGCTCTCATGAAGCAGGGGCGGGTCGACGCAGTCATGACGGGAGCTGACCGCATCGCATCGAACGGGGACACCGCGAACAAGATCGGCACGTACTCGATCGCCGTCCTGGCGAGGGTCCACGGCATCCCGTTCTACATCGCCGCTCCTGGCTCGACGATCGACATGGCGTGCGCGGCCGGCGCCGACATGGTCATAGAGGAGCGCAACGCGGAGGAGCTCCGAAACTGCGGAGGCGCTCAGACCGCGCCGAGGAACGCTCCCGCATTCAATCCCGCATTCGATATCACTCCTGCCGAATACATAGCGGCGATTGTCACCGAAAAGGGCATCATCCGGCCACCGTACGAGAAGAACCTTCGCGTGTTCGGTGAATAATAGCGCCGGGTCCTGAGGCTGACGTCAGTTGCCGATTTCGTTCGACTGAGTCTGGGAGGGCTGATGAATGAAAAGGCGATGATCCTTGCTGCCGGCCTGGGCACCAGGCTGATGCCGCTCACCAACGACATCGCGAAGCCGATGGTGCCCATCGTCAACATTCCCGTCATGGAGCACATCCTCAGACTTCTCGCCCGTTGTGGCTTCAAAGAGGCGGTCGCCAACCTGCATTGCCTTCCCGAGGACATAACCGGCTTCTTCGAGGACGGTTCGCGCTGGGGCCTCGACCTGCGCTACTCCCTCGAGGAGCGCCTGATGGGAACCGCCGGAGGCGTGAAAAAATGCGAGGATTTCCTCGGAAGCGACACGTTCATCGTAATCAGCGGTGACGCGCTCACCGACGTCGACCTACGCGAGTTCCTCGAGTTCCATGCGGATAGAGGCGCGCTCGCGTCCATGGTTGTGACACCGGTGACCGAGACGTCCAGGTACGGGATAGTGCTCGCCGATGATGATGGCCTTGTGACCGGGTTCCAGGAGAAGCCGCCGGAAGCCGAGGCGCTGAGCAACGTGGCAAACTCCGGCATCTATGCTTTTGAGCCGGAGGTCTTCGACCTCATCCCGTCGGACAGGCCGTACGACTTCGGCCGTGAAGTCTTCCCGCTCCTGGTCGAACGCGGGGAAGCACTTTTCGCCTGGACCCATTCCTGCTACTGGAACGATGTCGGCAGCATCGAGGAGTACCAGCGGGGCAACTTCGACGCGCTCGAGGGCAGGGTCCGGGTGGACATGCCGGGCAGGGAGGTCGCCCCGGGCGTCTGGGTCGGAGCCGACACTCGCATTAACCGAGATGTCATAATGACTCCTCCCGTCTGCATCGGCGACCGCAGCATCATCGAAGAGGGGGCACGTCTGCTCGGCCCCGTCATCGTCGGCCCTGACACGGTCGTGAGCGGGGGAGCGGTCCTCTACCGCGGCATAAAATGGGGCGGCGGGTACATCGGGCGCGACGCGAGCCTCCTTGGAAGCATAGTCGGCAAAGGCTCGCGCATTGGAAAAGGCGCGGTACTCTTGGACGGCAGCGTGATCGGAAGCGGTTCGGTGATCGACGATGGCATAGTGATAGACCCAAGTGTTAAAATCGTGCCGGACACCATTATCGACGGAGGGTGACCCGGGACTGGCGCTCTCCAACTCTTTCAAACCTCTCCACGTGAACAAACATACTGTCCGTGCGGCTCCGGAAAGGGGAGGTTGGCCTCATGCGCATCTCGTCTCTCAGTGAAGAGCTCCTCGACCTTGTCTACCCGTCCAGTTGTATCGGCTGCGGCTCAGCCGGCTGTTCACTGTGCGAGAGCTGTTTCGTGTCGCTCGCGGGTCAGTCTCATGTCGGAGAACTTGACCCCCATGGTGACGGTACACCTGCGGCTATCACCGGGTACCGCGCCGCGTGCGCGTACGAGGGCGTCGCCAGGAAGATGGTCCTCGGGCTCAAGTCGTCGGCACGCCGTTTCGCCCCCCCCTCGGTCTTCTGATGGCCGCCGCCTTCGGCAACGACCCGGACTACCTGCTGTGCGATTCGGTCTGCTTCGTTCCGTCCGACAGGAAGAAGATCGCCCAGCGAGGTTACAACCCTGCCGAGGTGCTCGCCCGCTCGGTTGCCCTTCACGTCGACAGGCCGCTCGAGGACCGCCTTCTAAAGGTCAGGAACACGCTTGACCAGGATACGGTCCGTGGAGCGGACCGCTGGTCCAACGTCGTCGGGGCATTCGCGGTGATGCCCGGCCGCGCCGCCGCCGGGCGCGTCCTACTCGTGGACGATGTTTTGACGACAGGCGCCACCGCCGGCTCCTGCGCGGCCGCCCTGATGAAGTCCGGAGCGAGCGAGGTTTTCCTGTTGGTTGCGGCGAAGGCAATATTGAGAAGGGAGGGTTGACCCTCGCCATCAGGAAGGAATAGTACTAAAATCCCCCTTGTAGTACATTTCGGGAGTGCCGGGGGGCACGGGCGAGCCGATTATTCACCCGAATAGACTATTTTTGTCGTCAGGTAAGGTGTGGAGGAGGGCGCCACGCGAATGGTTTTGCAGCTTTGGCTCTAAAGGTGTTTTAGCTCCCCGGAGTAGATGTCGATGGTATACTTGAAATCGACACGGGAAGCAAGCTAGAGCGTGTGGACCTGTTGCGGGTGAGGAAAAATGCAGTTATCTGACAGAGAAATACAGAACACGCTGGACCTTCTGCGAAAGAAGCAGGCAATGGGTCAGCGTGAAGAGACGGCGACGCTGACCGCCGAAGAGATCGAGGACATCCAGCAAGTCGTCAAGAAGATCGACGAAGTACCCCCTATCCGCCAGGACAGGGTGGAAAAAGTTCGCAAGGCTCTCGAGACCTCGAGCTATAACGTGACCGGCGACGACGTGGCGAAGAAGCTGATCGGTCGTATGATAAGCGACAAGCTGATCTAAGGCACTCGAGGAACGATCCGTACCAACTTGTTTAATCACTCCCTCCGCGTTACCATCATTCTGGTTTCTCTTGCGAATCGTAATTTGTGTTCGGGTCTCGGTCTGTGGTTGAAAGTCGATGCCAGTCGCAGGCGAAACGACCCACGTAAGGCAACTAATGGTTGCTGAGCATGGTGCGGCTTAGGGGTAAGTCCTGCCCCCTCCAAAGGGGAGAAGTGGGCGTGGTCCTGTACAGCAGAACGGGGTTGCAAACTCTCAGCAGGCGAGTGTGGGGCCAAAGACCAGGTCAGCGGGACCCGAACCTTTTTTTCTCCGAAACCGCAAGGTGCTGTGCCGGGCTGGAGTGCTCGCGAAACATCGCGGTCGCGGATAGGCTTCGCCGGATTGGCTGTCGGCCTGAGCCTCGCGCTGGGCTCGGTAGACACCAATTGCCTCGTATGGTAACCTACCGAAAACGGTTTGGGACTGGGGGAGAGAGTGGAATCTGGAGTTGTAAAGTGGTTTAACCCGGAGAAGGGGTTCGGCTTCATCGAGCGCGAGAACGGGGACGACGTTTTCGTCCACTTCTCGGACATACAGGCCGATGGCTATAGAACCTTGAACGAGGGCGAGGCAGTACAGTTTGAAGTTGTTGAAGGAGACAGGGGTCCTAAGGCGACCCAAGTCACCAGGCAAAGCTGATCAAGAATCGAGCTTTTATTTAGCAACCCCATTCTTACCATAGGGTTTAAGATGGGGTTGCACTCTTGATACGGGACAGTGAGCGAGTGACTAGGCAAAGTTAGCTTCGGAGGTATTCGGGTTGCAGGTCGTCATTAAGGGAAAGAACATCGAGGTAACGGAGGCGCTCCGCGATCACGCGCGCCAGAAGGTCTCGAAGATCGAGAAACTCGACCTGGGCTTCAAGGAGATCGAAGTCAAGCTTATTGTCGAAAAGAATCCGAGCATACAGATCAACCAGATCGCCGAGTTGACGTTGTACGGCAACGGGCGCATCCTTCGCGCCACCGAGCGCGACCGCGACATGTACGTGGCGATCGACAAGGCTGTCTCCAAGCTGGCTCGCCAGATCAAGAAGTACCACGGCAAGCAGATAAACCGTACGCAGGCGCAGGAGAGCGCCCTGCGTACGCAGTTCATTGCCACACCACCGAGCGAGGGCATGCCCGTCATAGTCAAAGAGAAGTCCATCGATCTAAAGCCGATGACCCCGGAAGAGGCCGCTCTCCAGATGGAGATGCTCGGCCATGATTTCTTCGTCTTTGTCAACGCGGACACAGATAACACCAACGTGGTATACAGGCGCAAAGATGGTGATTTCGGGTTGATAGACACCTCTCGATAGGAGGTATCGGGTGGCAGGGTTGGTCAACGCCTCCAAGAAGGTCCTCAAGTTCATTGCTGAGGTTTTCCTGGTCGGGGGTGCCGGCATACGATGGTAGGTCGATCCAAGCTCGAGCTGGATGATTCCCTCTTCGAGAAGAGGAAGCCACGTCGTGGCGGGAACACCGGCGAGAAGGCCGCACGGCCTCCCCGAGGCAGGGCGGACAACGCGCTTGCCGTGCTGCTGGTGCTCACCGCGGCGCTTATTGCGCTCCTCGCACTGACTTATAAAAGAGAGAACTGGTGGGCTGTCTGGCTCATCGGTATCATCTTCCTTGCGTCCGAGCTCTTCGCACTTCCGATGAAGCCGGGCGGCCGGCTCTCCCTGGCCCTCGTGCCGCTCGTGATCAGCATGATGGTGTGCGGTCCCGTCGGCACGGCTGTCGTCGCGCTGTTCGGGATACCCGTCTTCTACCTCGAGAGAGGAGAGCAGGGCGCGCGCAAGGTAATATACAACGCTGTGGAGATCATTTTCGCCGCCGGGGCAGCGGCGTGGGTGTTCCGTCACACGGGCGGTGGAGTTATCGACACGTCGCTCAAGAACGGCGGCAAGCTCGTCATCCCGTGGATACTGGCGGTGCTTGTTTTCTTCGTCTTCAATACGATCCTGGCATCCCTGGTCTTGACGCCGAGCGGCGAGCGTGTGACCCGGTACTGGCAGAGACGACTACTGACCAAGTTTCCAGGATACGTGATCTACGGTGGCATAGGTTTCCTTGCGGCGATCGTGTACGTAAAGCTCGAGTTCCCCGCCGTGGTACTGCTCTTCGCGCCTCTACTCGCGATCAGGGTAGTCTACACAAGGTACGGGACGATGCGCGACGTATGCGACGACACGACCCTCGCTGTGATGGACGCGGTCGAGAAGCGTGGGATGTTCAACGAGGGGCACAGTCTCGGCGTCGCTGACATGGCAACCTCGATAGCCGAAGAGATGGAGTTCCCCGAGGAGGACATCCACTACATCCGTCAGGGAGCGCTGCTCCACGATATCGGCAGACTCGCGCTCGACCCTTCACTTTTCGAGACCACAGAGCCACTGACGCCGGAACAGTACGACGAGATAAAGAAGCACCCGCTCGTGGCGGCAAACATAGTCTCCAAAGAGTCTTCGTTCGCGGTAGTGGCACCTGCCATCCGCCATCACCACGAGATGATAGATGGCAGCGGATACCCGGACGGGCTCGCCGGCGAGACCATACCGATCGGTGCGAGAATACTCCACGTCGCCGATTCGTTCGATGCGATGCAGAGGCCGACGGCGTTCAGGGGGCCTCTGACCAAGCACGATGCGGCATCCGAGGTCATCCGAGCCAAGGGGATAGAATTCGACCCCGTGGTGGTCGACGCATTTGTAAAGGTGGTGACCAGGCGGGGTGTCTGGGAGGGCGCGCTCAAGCAGAAACTGCGCATGCCCTCGGCAAAAGCGGCCGAGCAGCCCAGGCTCCTCGAGGAGCCTGAGCAGTCCAAGCTGGAGGTGGCCGCAACGACGCCGGGGGCGCGGTCCGAGGCACCGGCCGGCGCCACACCCGCGGACGGCATCAAATACAGCGAAGTTAGGGACGAGATAGAAAAAGACATCCGCGAATGGGAAAGGTCTGACATTGCCAGGTCGAGACGAGAGCCCCGAAGAAGGGCGCCGAGAAAGAAAAAAGACTCGGAAACCTAGCGGTCGCCCTGCCCGCAGGGAGCCCAGGCGCGGGTCTGGGCTCTTCGAGCAGGAGAGCGAAGGCGACTCCTGGGACGAAATCGACGAGGTCTGGGAGGAGAGCGCGGCGGAAGCCGATCTCGAAGAGGATCTCTCGTACAGGGCTGCCCTGGCCGCCGCCGAGAAGATCGAGGCTGAAGGCACGCTCGCCGAGGACGAGGCGGAGCTGGAGCTGGAGGCGCGCGATGAGGATCTCGAAAGATTCGAGTCATCCCGAGAGGTCGGCGCTCCAGAGGAGCCGTCCGGACGGCAGGAAAGGCCCGCGATGCCCGAAAGGCGCGTCAGGAGACCAGCCCGAGGCGGCACTCGCAGGGTGGGTTCGCGCGACGGATTTCCCCTTGCATTGCCTCTGGCGGCGCTTGGGGCGCTCGTCACCCTGATCCTGACCATAGTCTTCACCAAGTTCTCAAAGATCGATTACAGCGACCTCGTCTTCTGGCTCGTGATATTCACGCTTGCGGCGTTCTTCTCTCTGAAGCTCAGGGGCGGAGGACGAGTAAACGTCGGCTTTGCACCGTTGCTGGGCGCGCTTGTGGCTCTACCGGTCAAATTGCCGTCCATCACGTACGGTAAGATAACGGGGTCCGGGTGCGCGGAGGTCGTATGGGTCTTCCTGCTCGGTACTGCCATCACGATGATAGTAGGAGCGGCAGAGGTGACAAGAGCTGATGTCACATCCAAGCTGATTGACTTTACGGGGGTGGGATTCACCGCCCTCATCTTCTTCGCGGTTATGAAGATACTGCCTCAGAAACCGGAGCTGACCGGCCACTATACGCCGGCGCTGCTGATATCCGCCGGCATTGCCGCTTGTGTGCTCTACGTTTTCTACCTGGGGAGGTCCGCATACCTTCTTGCCCAGGACGGGCAATTCTCGGCGGGAGCGTATTTGCAGAGCGTCGTGCGCAAGTCGTGGTTCCTGTTCTTCACGCTCGGGTTCGTCGGTGTCTTCATGGGCCTCGTCTTCGTCGGCATCGGGATGTGGTCGGTCCTCGTGATCCTGCCCCTGCTGCTGGTCTTCATATATGCGTACAGCCGGGTCGCCGCGACTGACCTCTACCTCCTCGAGACGATAAGGGTCCTGTCGACGATACCGGAGGAAACCGGGATGATCGAAAAAGGCCACGCGGACCGCGTGACAGCCCTGTCGGTCGATGTCGCCCGAGAGCTCGGACTTTCACCCGAGGACACCAAGCAGGTCGAGTACGCCGCGCTCCTCCACGACATAGGAGCCATAACCCGCAAGGGAGCTCCGGGCGCGCAGGAGCCCCAGCTCATGGAGGCGGAAGGGGTCATTGCCGGTGGGGTGGACATACTCGGGCAGGTAGATTACCTTGAAGTTGCGGCGGAAATACTCCGTGGCAGAGAGGGTCTGCGCGACCGTGTTGTCGACGTGGACAAGAGAAGGGCGGTAAGCCTCGGAGCCGGAATCCTCAGGGCGGTGGACGACTTTGAGTCCCTCATCCGGGGAAGCGAGACGCGCGAGCCCCTGTCTGAGCACGATGCCCTCACAGAAATGAACCTGGAGCGTGGCGTGCGTTACGACAGCAAGGTACTGCGTGCAATCGCGCGGGTTTACCCGAGGATACCCCAGGAAGGATTTGAACCTCGTGTCGGAGCAGGCCCAGAAGAATCAGATTTCTGGTCAGAGCAGTGAGGTATTGGGCCTCGAGGAGGCCCTTGCGCGCGTAAACAACTTCAAGGGGATAAAAAAGGCCCTTCACGCGGGCGAGGGCAAGAAGCTTCGCTACATTGTCGAGACCGTAAGTCGCATCAACGACTTCGAACCAGATTTCGAGAAGCTCTCCGATACCGACCTCTCCTCAAAAACCAGGGAGTTCAGGAGCCGCCATGACAGCGGCGAGCCGCTTGATGAGCTCCTGCCCGAGGCGTATGCCGCTGTGCGCGAGGCCGCCCGGCGTAAGCTCGGACAAAGGCACTTCGACGTACAGTTGGCCGGAGGCATAATCCTGCACCAGGGGATGATCGCCGAGATGGCCACGGGAGAGGGCAAGACGCTCACGGCGACCTTGCCCGTCTACCTCAATCACTTCTCCGGCAAGGGCATCCACATCATCACCGTCAACGAATACCTCGCGAGTCGCGACTCAGAGTGGATGGGCGAGATATACCGTTTCCTGGGCATGACCGTCGGCTGTATCCGCTCCATGTACTCATCCTCCTCAGAGGAGAAGCGCGAAGCCTACCTCTGCGATGTGACTTACGGTACGAACAACGAGTTTGGCTTCGATTACCTGCGCGACAACCTCGTGACGTCGCTCGAGGAACGGGTCCAGAGGGAGCATCATTACGGGATAGTCGACGAGGTCGACAGCATTCTCGTAGACGAAGCCCGCACCCCGCTCATCATCAGTGGCGAGGCCAAGAGCAGATACAAGGAGTACCTCGAGTTCAGCCGCGTCGCAAAGCGCCTGAAGCCCGAGAAAGATTACGAGGTGGAAGAGCGTGATCGCCTGGTGATCCCGACCGAGGAGGGCGTCGAGAAAGCCGAGCAGATCCTGGGCATCGAGCTGTATGACGGCGCCCATGGGCGCGAGCTCGAGCTGCTGAACGTCGCGCTGCAGGCCAAGGAGCTCTTCAAGAGCGATGTCGATTATATCGTCAAGGACGGCAAGGTCATCATAGTCGACGAGTTTACGGGCCGGATGATGGAGGGCAGGCGCTTCTCTGGAGGCATCCACGAGGCTATCGAGGCCAAGGAAGGGGTTCTGGTCGAAAAGCAGAGCCAGACCCTTGCCACGGTCACGTTCCAGAACTACTTCAGGAATTACGAGAAGCTGTCCGGCATGACCGGCACCGCGGTCGAGTCGCGAGACGAGTTCAAACACGTCTACGACCTCGAGACGATGGTCGTCCCGACGCACAGGCCGATGATACGCGAGGATTTCTCCGACGTCCTCTACAAGACCGAAAAAGCCAAGTTCGACGTCGCCGTCGACAAGATCGCCGAATGCTACGAGAAAGGGCAGCCGGTGCTGGTGGGTACTGTGTCGGTCGAGAAGTCCGAGAGGCTGTCGGACATGCTCCGGCGCCGGGGCGTCCCACACGAGGTGCTTAACGCAAAGGAGCACGCGCGCGAGGCCGAGATAATCCAATTCGCCGGCGAGCCGGGCCGCATAACCATTGCCACCAATATGGCCGGTAGAGGAGTCGACATAAAGCTGGGCGAGGGGGTCGTGGACGTGGGTGGCCTCATGGTCATCGGGACGGAGCGTCACGAATCGCGCCGCATCGACAACCAGCTTCGCGGCCGCGCGGGCCGCCAGGGAGACCCGGGTGCCTCGAGGTTCTATCTCTCGCTCGAGGACGACGTCGTACGCCGGTTCGCTCCTCAGAGCATCTCCAACATGATAGAGCGGGTGGAGTGGCCGGATGACCAGCCGCTCTTCGAGCACAGGATGCTATCGCGGGCGGTTGAGAGGGCGCAGGAGTCGGTTACGCTCAACAACCTCGAAGGCCGCAAGAACCTGCTCAAGTACGACGACGTGCTCAACAGCCAGCGCAAGATCGTCTATGCTTTCAGAGACCGTCTTCTTGGGGGAGATGACTTCAGCGAGGACGTCCAGCGCTGGACCGAAGAGATAATCGATGCGGCAATAGCGGTCCATACAGACGCCAAGAGCTTCCCCGAGGAGTGGGACCTTGAAGGCCTTTTCAACCACCTCAGCATGATGTACCCCATGGTCGTGAGCCTCGATGATCTGGAGATCGAAGACCTCAAGCAGGAAGCTTTGCGCTTGATGTTGTTCGAGGACATCGAGCGGGCGTACGTCGAGCGCGAGGCTGAGCTCGGCGAAGAGGTAACACGCGAACTGGAGCGCCACGTGATCCTTCAGCTCCTCGACAACCGCTGGATAGAGATACTCGACGCTCTCGACGAGCTCCAGGAGGGTATCGGGCTGCGTGGCATGGCTGGAAGGGACCCGCTTGTGGAATACACCGCCGAGGCGTACGACATGTTCAAGCAGATGACGGACTCCATCGGCGAGGAGTTCATGCGCTATATCTTCAACGCCCGCGTACTCGTCGAAGAGAGCCGCACCCCTCTCCGCCTCATCGAAAACTCCGGCGAAGAACCCCAGAAGCCCCAACAGCGACAAGCTGGCGACAAAGTCGGCCGCAACGACCCCTGCCCCTGCGGCAGCGGCAAAAAATACAAGAAATGCTGCGGCTCCGAAGAATAACCTCCGGTTGGATCTGACCCCGGGTTTTCAAGCTGGCAAATAGGCCCACTGATATAATTATTGAGTTGTCTATGAGAGGAGAGAAATGGTAGCCGACTTCAAGGACGAGATAGCGTCCATGCGCGCCAGGCTCGAGAAAATCGGTGATTACCTTTGACTTAGCCACAAAACGTATCGAGGTGGACAAACTTCGCCGGGAGGCAAACGCTCCCGGCTTCTGGGACGACCAGGAGAAGGCCAGGAACACGATGGCCCTCCTTTCACGACTCGAGAGCGAGGTGACCCGCTACGACGGCGCCCTCGACCATATAAACGAGACAGAAGAGATGAACCGCCTCGGGCTCGAGGAGAACGACCCTTCATTCGAGAATGAGATCTCAGGCGTGCTCGTCTCCCTCGACAACGAGCTCAGGGACATCGAGGACGAGTCTCTGCTGCAGGGGGAGTTCGACGCCAACAACGCCATCCTGTCGCTGCATCCCGGCGCGGGAGGGCTGGAATCGCAGGATTGGGCCGAGATGCTGATGCGCATGTACCTCAGGTGGTCCGAGCGAAGGCGCTTCAAGGTAGATCTCAACGACGTGCAGCCGGGCGACGGCGGCGGCATAAAGAGCGCCACTTTCACCGTCAGCGGCCGCAACGCTTTCGGGCTGCTCTCGACTGAAAAGGGCGTGCACAGGCTGGTGCGCATCTCTCCGTTCGACTTCTCCAAGCGGCGCCATACCTCATTCGTTTCGCTCGACGTCATTCCCGAGGTAGGGGAGGAGATCGAGATCGAGATCGACCCGAAAGACCTTCGCATCGATACATACCGCTCCTCGGGAGCCGGAGGCCAGCACGTCAACGTGACCGACTCCGCCGTCCGTATAACGCACCTGCCGACGGGCATCGTGGTACAGGTGCAGAATGAGCGCTCTCAGATGAGTAACAAGACCATCGCAATGAAGATACTGAAATCACGGCTCTTTGAGGCCGCGCGCAAGGAAAAGGAAAAAGAGATACAGGCTCTTCGGGGCTTGAGAAAAGATATCGCCTGGGGAAGCCAGATCCGCTCTTACGTGTTCCACCCGTATCAGCTCGTCAAAGACCACCGTTCGGGCCTCGAGACAGGAAACGTCCAGGCGGTCATGGACGGAGACATCGACTCGTTCGTCGAGGAAGGGCTCCGCTGGATGAAAAAGCAGGAATCCGAGCAGGCCAGGGTTGGCAAGTCATGAGCGAGACATCCCGAGGGGCCTCTAGCACCCTCCGCATCAAGACCGATCTCCACGTGCACACGGTCGCGAGCGGTCACGCGTTCTCCACGGTAAGGGAGATCTGCGCGGGCGCTTCGGCGAGGGGGATCGAGATGGTCGGCATCACCGACCACGGGCCTTCGATGCCGGGTGGGCCGCACATCTACTACTTCGCCAACATGGTCGTCCTGCCGCGCGTGCTCGGCGGGGTGAAGGTGCTCAGGAGCGCGGAGTGCAATATCCTCGATACGTCCGGCAAGCTCGACATCCACGAGCGAGCTCTGGACGTACTCGACATCGTCCACGCCGGGTTTCACCCGTTCACGGGTTATGAGGGCGCGTCCGTTGAAGAGAACACGCGCGCGATTGTCTCGGTGATAACCAGCGGCATGGTCGATATAGTGGTCCATCCCGGCAACCCGCTATACCCTCTCGACTATGGAACGGTCGTCGAGGCGGCCGCGTCTAATAATGTGTTGCTTGAAGTTAATAACTCATCATTTACGGTTGTTCGTAAAGGCAGCCGCGACAATTGCGCTGTCATAGTCAAGGAGGCCAGGGCTCGCGGAGCGCGTCTGTGTGTGGGGAGCGATGCCCATGACGCGACGCTCGTGGGAGCATTCGGCCGCGCGCTGGAGCTATTGGACGAGATGGATTTTGACGACGGAAACATCGTCAACCGCGATACCGCATCCGTTCTTGATTTCCGCAAGTCGAGGGGAAAGAAGGACATCCCGTTCGAGTAAGCCAAATATATATAGCCCTAACTTCGGGGTGTGAGGTTGCGCGCCGGAAAACGTTTTAGAGCGCGAAAAGACTGATCGACTTCCATGGAGGGTCGAACGAAGCCTGAAACATAGGTTGTTTTCAACAATAGTTTACTTTTGCATCAGGAATCCATTAAAGAAACACCAGGTGTGTTAACATATGCAATCATATTCATCATTAGCTATTATTAGTAACAATAGTATAAAATAAGCACTGGAGGGATCAGGCTTGATTAAATTCAGGAGAGTCACAAAAGCCTACCAGGGCAATATATATGCGCTTGACGATGTAACTGTCGACATCGGAAAGAAGGAGTTCGTCTTCATCGTGGGGCCCAGCGGGTCCGGTAAGTCGACATTCATCAAGTTAATGCTCAAGGAAGATGAGCCCACAAGCGGCCAGATATACATCGCAGACACCAACCTCAACGATATCAAGAAGTGGAAGGTTCCGTACCTCAGGCGCAAGGTGGGTTGCGTGTTCCAGGATTTCAAGCTCCTCCCGCAGAAGACGATCTACGAAAATGTCGCTTACGCTCTCGAAGTCACCGGCCGCCCGCGAAGGGTCATCGAGACGTACGTCCCCGAAGTGCTTCGTCTCGTGGGGCTCTCGCACAAGCTCGATGCATATCCCGATGAGATGTCGGGCGGTGAGCAGCAGCGTGCTTCCATCGCCCGGGCGTTCGTTAATCGGCCGCCTATCCTGCTGGCGGACGAGCCCACTGGAAACCTCGACCCCTCGATGTCCATCGGTATCGTCAAGCTGCTCGAGCGGATAAACAACACGGGCACGACCGTGATCATGGCGACTCACGACCAGGACATCGTCAACACCTTCAAGAAGCGCGTTGTCGAGCTTCGAGACGGCCGCGTGATCCGAGACCAGGCAAGAGGTGTCTACGGTTATGGCAATTAACTTCAAATACTTCTTCAAAGAATCCGCGTCGAGCATGCGACGCAACATGGCGCTGACGGTCGCCGCGATCATGGTGACCTCCCTGTCGCTCGTGCTCCTTGGCGCCGTTGGGATGATGGTCCATGCCGGCAACAACATCGCGGGCGACATGAAAGAGCGGGTCGACGAGATACGCGTGTTCCTCAGGGATGACATCTCTTCTGAGGAGATCCAGAGCATGCAGAACTTCATAACCAGGATGTCCGAGGTTAAAAGCGCCAAGTTCATCTCCAAAGAAGCGGCCATGGTGGAGTACAGGCAGATGTTCAAGGACCAGCAGGCAATGCTCGATCAGATCGAGGGCAATCCGCTTCCGGCATCGTTCAGAGTCCGGATGACAGACCCCAAGTACAACTCAGTGGTGGCGGGCCGGCTCGAAACGCGGCCCGAGGTCAGCGTCGACTCTAATGGAAAGAAAGAGATCAAGAACGAGAAGGATGTAGTGAATAAAGTCCTTAGAGTCACGAGCATGGTTCAGAAGATAGGTTTCATCGTTGTAATAGCGTTTGGCATCGTAGCTATCGCGCTGGTCTCGATCACCATCAGGATGGCCATCTACTCCCGGCGCAAGGAGATCGGCATCATGAAGCTGGTGGGCGCGACCAACTGGTTCATACGCTGGCCGTTCATGATGGAAGGCGTCTTCGAAGGTTTTCTCGGCGCCGTGTTCGCGATAATCATAACAGTGCTCCTCCAGTCGACACTTATCCAGAAATTCGGTACCGCGGCCGGCATTTCAAACCTCGTGACGGGTGGCTATACCACCGTGCTTGCGTTCGTGCTGGTTGTCTTCGGCATCTTTATCGGCGCACTCGGAAGCGGCCTTGCACTGCGCAGGTTCGTCGAGGTCTAGGCGCGTGTCCGCATCAGACGGCCGCGCGCGCAGAACTTTCATGGGCGATTATGCGTCGTATCATTTTGAAGTGATTGCGTCTATCATTATCCGTATGCCGGCAACCCGGCCGGTTTCTACCCAGCGAGAGAGGGAATGAACAACCAGAGCAACAACGAAGGTCCGGGCCATGTGGAAGGCCAGGGCTCCGAGCAGGGGCAACAGGCCCTAAACCAGCAGCCGGCGCCGTCCCAGGGCCAGGTCCCACCAGAGGGACAGGTCCCGCCGCCACCTCCGCAGTACCCGCAAGAACCCGCCCAGAGCCCGCAGGCGCAACCTCCAGGGGGACCGCCACCGCCGCCAACGGGCGCGGTGCCGCCCCAGGGCGCACAGTACCCGCCGGGTCAACCGTACCAGCAGTCATACCCGAGCGGTGCTCAGCAACCGCCTGTAGCGCCAGGTGCGCAAGCCTACGACCTGCCGGCTCTCGATAACGGTGGCAAGATGTCGCGTCGTAACAAGATAATACTGTCGACCGTCATCGTCCTTGTCGTCCTTGGGCTGTTGGTGGGCGTAGGTTTTGTGGTAGATCGCGTTTTGTTCAGCGGGAACCAGGGAGCGGCATTTAATCTCGAGGCGTCCCCGTCGTACCAGGACGCGCTGTTCGACATAAAGCACTATTACTACAAAGATTACTCTGAGGCCAAGATAACGGCCGCGGCCAGCCTCGCCGTCGAGAAGGCGAAGAAGAAGGGCGTAAAGAGCGCTACGGAACTCCTCGACACAGGGCTAACCGCGTTGGTCGGCGCGCTGAAAGACGCGCACACGAACTACCTCTCACCACAGGAGAACAAGAGGCTGTCCGAGGACCTGAGCGGCAGCTTCGATGGCGTGGGGTTCACCCTTCGCGAAGACAAGGCTACAAAGCGGCCAAAAGTAGTTACGATCATCAAGGGCTCGCCCAGCGAAAAGGCCGGTGTCAAGCCCAACGACATTATCATGTCGGTTGACGGTAAGGACACCAAGGGCGAGGCGCTGGACGCTGTGGTGCTGCGCATTCGCGGTAAGGCCGGAACCAAGGTCAAGCTGGTCGTCCAGCGTGGTGGAAAGACAGTGAACTTCAACATCACCAGGGAAAAGATCAGCATCCCGGACTTCGAATCGGAGATGCAGGACGGGGACATCGGAGTACTCAAGCTGTACGAGTTCAATAGCGGCGTCAGCGACAAATTGAGGGCTGCGGTCAATGACCTGCAGGCCAAGGGCGCAAAGGGATTCATCCTGGACCTGCGCAACGACCCGGGCGGACTTCTCGATGAGGCCGTAAAAGTCTCCAGTGTCTTTATCGACAGCGGTCCGATCGTGTCGTATCAGACCAAGGGCGAAAAGAAAGTCACCGAGGATGCGCAGGGTGGAGCGGCCACGAATCTCCCACTCGTAGTTCTCACCAACGGCGGGAGCGCGAGCTCTTCCGAGATCACCGCGGGGGCGCTCAAGGACAGGGGGCGTGCGACGCTGGTGGGGTCCAAGACATACGGAAAGGGCTCAGTTCAGAAAGTGTTCGAGCTCGAGAACAACGGCGCCGCCAAGCTGACGATCGCGCTTTACTACCTGCCGAACGGCGAGTCCATTGACGGCAAAGGTATCCAGCCGGATGCGCCGGTCACCGAGATCAAAGATAATCCCGAGGCTACCGATAAAGCTCAGATGAACGAGGCCAAGAAGGTCCTGAACAACCTTATCCAGGGCAAACCGCCCACCAGCGAGATTATCCAGCTCGCCGCCTGACACCAGCAGATACACAGGAAACCTGACATGAGCCGGGTCTCTCCAGGCCCGGTTCTTTTTATGCGATGTATCCGAACTTGCGCATCTTGAGGCCTCTCATTCACCGTCCCGGCTCAATGTTATACTCTGAGCATGGCTAAGAAAGGCGAAAAACAGGGCTTCCAGGTCAAGGCTACCAACCGCAAGGCTCTCCGGGACTACGACATCGAAGAAAAGATGGAGGCCGGGCTGGTGCTGGTCGGGAGCGAGATCAAATCTATCCGCGATGGCGGTGCCAACTTGCGTGACGCTTACGCGACCGTAGAGGGTGGCGAGGTCTGGCTGTACGAGATGAATGTCGCGCCATATATGCAGGCGTCGTATTTCGGTCACGAACAGCGCAGGCCAAGAAAGCTCCTGCTCCACAAGGACGAGATCAAGCGGCTGACGGGCAAGATAACCGAAAGAGGGTATACTCTTGTCCCTATCAAGTTGTACATTAGGGATGGTAAGGCTAAGGTGGAGCTCGGCCTTGCGCGTGGCAAGCGCCAGTACGACAAGCGTCACGATCTGGCTAAAAGAGACGCCGAGCGCGAAATGGACCGTGCAATGCGCCATAAAGGTCGCAGAGGCTCCTGACCTTCGCGAACGCTAGGACAAGAACATGGGGGCGATACGGTTTCGACAGGAGTGATTTAGGCTCTGGTGCGAGTCGAGCTCCAATAACTCGTTAAACTGTTGGAAAAACACAAACGCCAACACTGAATTGGCCCTGGCTGCTTAAACAGTAGTCACGTCCCCCGGTTAACGCCTGCGGAGCCGGGTAGGGCGACGTTAGCAGGATAGCCCGAGTGCCGGGGTCCCGACGGCGCAAGGGCGAAATTTTCCGGGACTGGCAACGGCAAGGCCGTCCGCGGGCCGAACCGCTTGCGAGACTTTAAACCGCGAAACACGCTCGTAGAAACCATGGCTGAGGCTCTCTTGGACGGGGGTTCGACTCCCCCCGCCTCCACCATTCCCTCGTTGTATCGGGCCTCCGACACCAATAATCACGCAGCGTACGTAAGGTCAAAGCCGGCAAGTACCATTCTGTGGTGACTCTCAGGCTGATTGAAAAAATGCGCTATACTCCTGAGCAGGAAGATGCTTTGTCAGTGGGAGAGAGGATCGCCATGAGAAAGCATGTCCGGTGTACAGTTTCTCTAATGGTCATGGTGCTTGTGACCCTTCTTGTCTCATCGTGCGGCACTCCTTCTTTCAGTAAGTTACAACAGGGCAAACTGGATAAAGCCATAGCCGACTTCATGACGGAGCACCACTTCCCCGGAGTTATAGTGGGTGCGTGGGTACCCGGGAAGGGAACCTGTATAGTCGCCAGGGGGAAGTCGGACCTTAAGACTGGTAAGCCCATGCGGATTGACGACAAGTTCGGGATCGGGAGTGTAACGAAATCGCTTGTCGCCACGGTATTGCTGCAGCTGGTCGACGAGGGCAAGCTCAAGCTCGATGACAAGGTGAGCAAATACATCTCCTGGGTTCCCAACGGCGAGAACATCACCATTCGCCAACTCCTGAACATGACCAGTGGTCTCTACAATTATACGGAGGACGAAACCCTGCTTGCCGCGGTCGCTGCCGATCCGCTAAAGAAATGGGCGCCTGTTGAGCTTGCCAAGGCGGGAGTCTTGGGTAAGCCTTATTTCCCTCCCGGGAAAGGCTGGTACTACTCGAACACAAACACTATCCTTGTCGGGCTTATTATCGAAAAGATAACTGGCAACAAACTTGAAGGCGAGGTAAAGAACAGGATAATCGACAGGCTGGGGCTCAAGAACACATACTTCCCGGGAAGCCCTGATATAGCCGCCCCGCGTACCCTTGGATACAACTACGATGAGGAGGGAAAGGAATACACAGAGGCCAGTAAGATAGATCCTTCCTTCCTGTGGGCGGCCGGGGCAATGGTCTCGAACTTCAGGGACCTGAAAGTGTGGTCCGAGGCGCTGGGGACTGGCCAGCTCATAAGCAGGGCTATGCAGAAAGAGAGGGAGCGCTTTAACGACATGGTGCCGCCGGGCCTGCCCGAACCTGCCAACGGCATGGACCCCGGTTACGGACTGGCAATGGTGAGATACGACAACACTGACAGCTTCATCGGGATTACCGGCAGGACAAATGCCTACGATACGCAGGTGTTCTACCTCCCTTCAGAAAAGGCGATCCTGATAACCTTTGCAAATACGAATACAGCCGACGGCGACGGACCGTTGTTCTTCGCAACTGTCTCGAAGATCATATTTCCTGACTCGTTTCCCAAGGTAAGCGGCAGTCAGAAGTAGCGCCTGCGATTCTGTCAACCCACATATATCAAGTCCTCGATTTTATGGGTGAGGGAATGACCCGGGCCTGAGAGGCCCGGTTCAAGAGGCGGAAAACCGGCTCAAGTTCGGTAGGGGTCGAGGGGACGGCAATTAAAGGACAATTACGGTGGAAGTTGGATATTAGAGTAAGGCTTGCAATTGCATGTTATTCCGAATGGGAGGCGAGGGATGGCCAGACAGAGAACCGTCTCGGCGAGGCCGAAAATCGCTATACAGTACATACTCGATGAGAGCCAGCTCAAGGGAACACCGGGGCAGAACGACTTCTTCAAGAGGGTGCGCGCGGCAATCCGCGGGCTCGGGTGGGAGATCGCCGAGTTCGGGCCGGACATCGATCCCGAGACGATATCAACCAACGCGATGTCATGCGCCGGGCAGAAGTTCGCCGCGATGCTCGGCGTGGTGTTTGCCGGTAACTCGGCCAGGCAGGTCGCGCTCCTGGGCAAGTTCAGCGGGCCGGTTGGGGTCTGGTTCTTTCCAGGCACCGAGTGGGGAAGCATGGCATCCGCGGGCGCCGGAATCGGCTATCTGCTCGATGAGTCGCGGAACAAACCGTCAGTAAAGGTGACAGCCATCTGGGGTGACCCTGACGATGATGCGGCGCTAGAGAGGCTTCAGTGTTTCGGCCACGCTACGCATGCGGCTTATGCGATGAAACGCGAGAAGATAGGTCTCATCGGAGGCTCGAATTCCGACGGCATGCCGGCTGGCAACTGGCATCCTGACGTCCTGACGAGCAAGCTCGGGCCTTCATATATGGAGATAGATATCACGGTTCTCGAGCGCGCGCTCGAGAACGTGCGACCGGTGGAAGCCGGGGCGCTGGTGAGACGGCTATCGAACGCGGGCATGAAACTGCCAGACGAAGACAGGTCGATGGATATCATCCGTGAGAGCGCTCGCGTGTCGCTCGCTGTCGAAAACCTCCAGAACAGGTTCGGGCTGACCGGTGTCGCTCTCAACTGTTACGGGAGCACGGACCCAGGCGTGTTCGGCGGAGTGCTGGGGTGCTGTGGCGCCAATGCCTGTCTCAAGGCGCACGCGCTTGGCACGGTCGTCATCGGGTGCGAAGCCGACGTGGTCCTTACGGCCCAGCAGCTAATTTTCAAGCACCTGGTCGATATTGTGCCTTGTGCGGCTGAGCCCTGGAAGCTAGACGCGGAGACGGGAGTGCTCATCGCGGGAACATGCAGCGGACCCGCCGACCTGGCAGAGGCTCCCCACAGGGTGCGCGTAGAGGCTGGAACGCCCGGCAGCCCTTACGGCACGGGTGTTCTAGGTGTATGTTTTCCTGAGATCAAGGAGCAGGATGCGGTCGTGGCCCGGATACACGGACGGGAACTGGACAGAATGTTCGTGGCAACCGGCAGGTTCCTCGGGTCGGACAGCGGAACCATCGTCGGGCGCCTGAGCCTCAAGATCGAGCTCGACAATCCGGACGGGTTCCTCGAGCGCGGCATGGTCGGCAATTACTACACGGTTCTGCCAACTGAGTCCCTGGACAGGGACGTATCCAGGGTCGAGGCTCTCTGCGAGGTGCTGGGCATAGAGGCCGAGCGCGTCTGAGCGGAGCCTGGAAACGCCGCGCGGTTTTTTTTGACCGGGTTCTGGGCAATAATAGAACCTTGATGTTTAGCCCCGAAAGAGGAATCAGTGCTGATGAAAGACAGGCCGATAGGTATGTTCGATAGCGGGATCGGCGGCCTCACGGTCATGAGGTCGGTGATCGACAGGCTGCCCGGTGAAGATGTCATCTACCTGGGTGACGATGCCCGCGGCCCATACGGCCCTCGAGACATCGAGCAGGTACGTATGTTCTCTCGCGAGATAATCGATTACCTCCTCGGGTTTGGCGTCAAGCTCGTGGTCATCGCGTGCAACAGCGCGACGGCCGCGGCGCTCGAGGAAGCACAGCATGATTACGATATCCCCGTCGTCGGCGTGATAATGCCTGGCGTCAGGGCGGCGATCCGTCGCTCCAAGCGAATGAACATCGGTGTAATCGGAACGCGGTGCACCATCGGCAGCGGCTCTTACGAGCGAGCCTTGCGCAGGGTCGATCCACGTGCCCGTGTCTTCAGCCAGGCGTGCCCGGAGTTTGTCGAGTTCGTCGAACGGGGAGAGGTCGTAGGCGACCATATAACCGAGATTGCCATGAGCTATCTCGAACCTCTCACGGAGGCCGGTATCGACACCCTCATTATGGGTTGCACTCATTACCCGCTTCTCGAGCCACTGCTGCACGAGGTGGCCGGGCCTGATGTCGAGCTGATCAGCAGCGCCGAAGAGACAGCGACGGAGGTCGAGGACATCCTCGACAGGCTTGGCTGGCTGCGCGAGGGCGGCTCTTCGGGGAAGCACTATTTCCTTACGACAGGCGAAGTCGAAAAGGCGCTCGAGCTTGGACGGATGTTCCTGGGCCCGGAGGTGCGGGAGGCGACGCACATAAACTTCGATTCATACCCGGAGCTGGACCTCGATATCCCCGCGGCAACGACCGACGCGAGTGGCGGCGAGGAGGCGGGCATTGAGCTTTAAGGTCGTCGTATTGGGAAGCTCCGGCGGATATGCGGGAGCGGGGCAGGCTTGCAGCGGTTACCTCCTCCAGGAAGAAGAGAACACGCTGGTGGTAGACCTCGGATCGGGGGCACTCTCGAACCTGCTCGGTTTCGTCGAGCCCGACAATATCGGTGGGCTGGCGATCTCACACCTGCATTACGACCACTACATCGACATCTACGGGCTCCTGACCGCACGAAGGTACGGGCCGGAGAGCCTTCAACCGCTTCCGCTGCTGGCACCGCTCGGGGCCGGAGAACACATCGGTATCATCATCCATGAGGAGAACCGCCCGGTCTTTATGGAGTGCATGGATATTCGCGAGATGGCATCCGGCGGTGAGTTTAACTTCGCCGGCTTCGACATAACGGCGAAGCCCGCGGCTCACATCGAGGGCTCTTTCTCTTTCCGCATCGTGGCCGGCGAACGCACCGTATGCTACTCAGGGGACTCAGAGCGCTGCGACGGACTGCTCGAGCTTGCGCGCGAGGCCGACTTGTTCATCTGCGAGTCGACTTTCACCAGCGAGGTGCCCATCAAGTTGCCCGGGCACCTTACCGCCAGAGAGGCAGGCGAAATAGCTGCTGAAGCAGGTGTCGGCAGGTTGCTCCTTACCCACGTCTGGCCTACGCTGGATGGGGCGCGCGCGGTGGAGGATGCGGGGCAGATCTACGAAGGCCCGATCGATCTTGCCGTGGAGGGGCTGACGGTATACGTTGGGCCTTACCCGGTTATGGCCACGTAAAAGACAAGGGGGACATGCTTTGATAAGGACTGACGGCAGGGAGCCTCACGAGCTGAGGCCGGTTACCATTACCAGGGACTTCATACCGCATGCTGAGGGCTCCGTGCTGATGGAGCTCGGACAGACGAAGGTGATTTGCACTGTTACGTACGAGGAGAACGTCCCTAACTTCCTCAAGGGGTCCGGTAGTGGCTGGGTGACCGCCGAGTACTCGATGCTGCCACGCAGCACGGCAGAGAGGAGCAAGCGTGAGGCTGTCGTGGGCCACCAGGGGGGACGGACGATGGAGATACAGCGCCTCATTGGACGCTCCCTTCGCGCCGCGACGGATATGACCGCGTTTCCAGAAAGGACATTCTGGGTGGACTGCGATGTGATACAGGCGGACGGAGGCACCAGGACCGCGTCGATCACGGGCGCTTACGTCGCGTTGCGCGATGCTTTCTCGACGCTGATTGAGGAAGGTGAGCTTTCCAGGAATCCGGCGATCGGTTTTCTCGCGGCCGTGAGCGCCGGCGTGGTCAGCGGGATTCCGTGCCTTGACCTCTGCTTCGAGGAGGACGCGCACGCCGATGTCGACCTCAATCTCGTCGCGACCGAGAATGGTCAAGTGATCGAGATACAGGGCACCTCGGAAAAGAAACCGCTCGCTCGCGCCGACCTCGATACTCTCATCGACCTCGGGTTGGCGGGAATAACCGACCTTATAGGCCACCAGAAGGCGGCACTCGGACTCTAGGTGTGCTGCAAATCCCACGGCGGCTGAGCAACCACGGCGGATAACATGGATATCGTCATAGCGACGAAAAACACGGGCAAGATCCGGGAGATCATGGAGGCGTTTGACCTTGATGGCTTGCGCCTGCTGACGTTCGAGGATTTTGCCGACTGGCCCGACGCCGAGGAGACGGGAGATACGCTCGAGGAAAACGCCCTCATCAAGGCCCGAGCTCTTCGTGAAGCCACGGGGTTGCCCTCGCTCGCTGATGACTCGGGACTGCTCGTTGACGCGCTCGATGGCAGGCCGGGCGTACATTCCTCCAGGTACGCCGGACCAGAGGGCGACGCGGAGCACAACATGGACCGCCTGCTGGATGAACTTCGGGGCGTGCCCGGCGGCAAGCGCACGGCTCGATTCGCCTGTGTCATCGCGCTCGTTCTATCCGACGGCAACGTATACCTTGCCCACGGTGAATGTCCGGGCGTGATACTCGAAGCACGTAAGGGAACCGGCGGGTTCGGATACGACCCCATATTCCTTCCCCAAGGCTACAACCGCTCCATGGCCGAGCTATCTCTCGAGAAAAAAAACTCCATCAGCCATCGCGGCAAAGCGCTCCACTCCATGAAACAAATCCTCACCACACTTGAGAAGTAGGGGGTAGGATCTGTTTTCTAAACAAGGGCGAGTGCGAGGAGGCCGTCGAGGAGGTTGGTGATCTCGGTGTTGAGAAGGCGAGCGCACCGGAGGGTCTCTTCCGGGGGGCCACCGAGAGGGTCGTGGACTCCGCTTGTCTGGTGGAAGCAGGGGGAGAACCTCGTAAGGAGCTCGAAGATGTTGAGCTGGACTCCGGGAAGCTGCCTTACAAACTCGCGCTGCAAACCGGTTATCTCGGCGACGGCCCGGCCCAGGCCCTCACTGAGCTCCTCGGCGGAAGCATCGCGAGCGAGCGATGCCCAGTCGCGCTCTCCAAGGCTTTGTCTTTGTCCACGCATCTCGAGAAGCGTCTCGATCGCCCCGTTCAGCTCGATCAGCGAGAAGAATTTACGGCTCGGCTCCGGGAAGCGGCTCGTAAGCACGTAGAGCTGCTGCCTCGTCATGGTGACGGCGAGGTCGCACCTGGCGAGGCGCTCATCGTCGGTCGGTGAGGCTCCAGTATCGCAGAGAGGGACCCCGAGGTAATCGAGCGCCCTGAGCGCTTCTTCGTGTGGGGGCGCGCCGGGATTGGCTTCGAGCCCGCACGACTCCGCATTGAAGAGGAAAGCCGTCCCGCCCAGTAACTCGCCTGCCCGCGCCCTGAGCACGCATTCCGAGATGACGCTGCGCATGATATTGCCGCTGCAGATGAAGAGGAGGTTGAGCCCTTTAGGTCGCGCCTGCATCGGATGCTAGGACCCGCCGGCCTTGGAACCCGGAGGCACCAGGACGTTGAGCGCCTGAGGCTCGAGGGTGATGTGGAAGCTCGTACCCCTTGGATAGAAGTAGACCTCCCCGTCCTCCTGGGAGTACATGTCTTCGTGAAGCTCGAGGTCGAACTCGTCGCAGTCGAACACGCTCACCTTTTTGAAGCGGTCGTGTATGCCGAGTTGGACCGACATCGCCGCGAGGAAAGTCTTGGGCATGCTCATCGGTTTGACGAACGTGACGTGCAGCTTGCCGTCGTCGGGCTGCGCGCCCGGCGCGACCTTGAAAGTGCGTGCGTACTGCGAGATGTTCGCGACCATTATGCCTATCGTCGGACCCTCGTACTCGAGGCCGATCGCCTTGACCTTGACGTTGTACAGGGGCACGCCTTTAAACATCAGAACGACCGCGTGCTTGAGGCTGGCGTACCAGTAGCCGGCCACGCCGAAGCGCTTGTACTTCTGCGACCTCCGAGCGAGGTCCGCATCGAGCCCAAAGCCGATGATGTTGGTGCAGTACCTGGGCTGCCGCTGCTTCGATCCACCGTTGATCTCTATCTTGATGACGTCGATGGTGCGGACGTTAAACTCGGCCATCGCCTCGAGGCTGGCCTCGACGCTCGTCAGCTTCATAGCGCGGCAGAAATCGTTGGCGGTGCCCGCCGCCACCGGGATGAGGACGACGTTCTTGTTGGAGCGCGACATCATGACGTTATTGACGACCTGGTTGATGGCGCCGTCGCCGCCGACGACCATTATCACGCGCGACCCGCCGAACCTCTTGGACCAGAACTCGATGGTCGAACCGACATCATCGGGGTGGTCTGTGGATGTCTCTTCGAGGTACATGCCCTCGCGGCGGACCAGGCTGCGCACGTCGGAGGCCTTCTCGGTGCCTTTCTTGCTTACAGGGTTGACCACCATCACAAGGCGTTCTTCGATGTGCCTCATCCGGTCGACGAGCCGCCTCTTCTCAGTGCTTGTCATGTTTCCCTCCTCATGGGCATCGAGAGTATAACACAGCGGGCCATGTGTTGGAGAAGAAAATCCTTCGTTTCTGGACCGTTTGGAGGCTACGCCGCCGCCCTGTTCTGGTAATATTCGTGCCAACAGCAGATCGAGCTGGAAAAGGGACCTCGGGAGGGAGCCGTTGAGACTTATAGGCCACAGGGGCGGTCGCGGATTCGGCACGGACAACACGCTGGAAGCTATGACTCGGGCGGCCCGTGAGGGTGTCCGCGAGATCGAGACCGACATACGGATGACCGCGGACGGTGAACTCGTCATCTGCCACGACGCCCTGGTCAGGGGTCACGTCGTCAGCCATATCACGTACAAGGAGTTGATAAAGCACGCGCCGGAAAGGCCGCTGCTGCGGGACATCCTCGAGAATCTGGCGGGTTGGGTCTCCTTCGACCTCGAGGTGAAAGACGCCTCGATGAAGGCGCTTGCCGAGATGCTCGAATCGTACAGCCTCGACTCCGATACGCTGATCACCTCTTTCAGCGCCGTTTTTCTCGAAGGCCTTAAGGCTCTCTATCCACAGGTGCGGACCGGGCACCTCTATCGCGTACCGTACGGGCAGGACCGGAAGCTTGAGAACGCGGTCGAGATAGGGGCCCATGTGGTCCTCCCTTATATAAGCAGTATCAGCGAGGAGATGGTGCGCGACGCCCACGACCTCGGACTCGAGGTCATCGCCTGGACCGTGAACGAGCAGAAAGACCTGAACAAGCTGAGAGGTTGGGGAGTCGACGGCGTAATAACGGACCATTACCTCGACATGAAGAGCAGGCTATAGGCTCGCCCGTCACGGTGGCGCGCCGCCAGCGTTTACATGTAACCCGCCGGATGCCTGCCATGCCAGGTCCACGCGCTCTCGACGATATCACGAAGCTCACCGAACAGCGGATGCCAGCCCAACTCGGCCCGGATCCTGTCGGATGAGGCGACCAGGACGGGCGGGTCTCCCGGGCGGCGAGGCCCCTCGGTGACCTGTAACTTCCTGCCGGAGATTTCCTGGACGACCGCGATTACTTCCTTTACGGAGAAGCCGTTCCCGTTCCCCAGGTTGAACACGCGGCTCGCCCCGCCCTCAGAGAGGTGCTCGAGCGCCAACAGGTGTGCCCTCGCGAGGTCAACGATATGGATATAGTCGCGCAGGCACGTTCCGTCGGGGGTCGGGTAATCGGTGCCGAAGACAGAGACCCCCTGGGTCTTGCCGAGCGCCGCGGAGATGACTTTGGGAATGAGGTGCGTCTCGGGGCTGTGGTCTTCTCCAAGGTCGTGGTCGGTGTCCGCCCCGGCGGCGTTGAAGTAGCGCAGGGAAACATAGCGAAGGTCGCCGACCCGATCGAGCTCGCCCAGCACTTCTTCGACCATGAGCTTGGCTTTTCCGTACGGGTTCACCGGGATTCGAGGTGCGTCTTCATCGATGTGCGAACCGTCCGCGGGGTTGCCGTACGTGGCGGCCGAGGAGCTGAACACGATCCACCTGCAGCCGCTCTCGATCAGGGCGCGCAGGAGGTTGATGGTGCCGCCGACGTTGTTCTCGAAGTACTCGAGCGGGACCTGCATCGACTCTCCGACGAGGTTGCGTGCGGCGAAATGCATGCAACCTTCGGGCTTGAAGCGCTTACAGGCCTCTACGACGCGGGCGACGTCTTGAAGATCGACGGTGACGAGCCCGAGGTCGCGGACGGCCTGTCGGTGCCCCTGGACGAGGTTGTCCAGCACAAGGACCTCGTGCCCTGAATCGACCAGCGCCCGGCACATGACAGAGCCTATGTAGCCAGCCCCCCCAGTCACTAGTACTCTCATGCCCGTCCCTACAGCTTCCTGGCGCCTTCGCCTGGCCTCGTGACCACGAACTCGGCGTCGCAATGGGTGGACTGGTAGTAGAGCGTGGGGACGCGGTTGAGATACCTGTCAACGTTGTCTTTCTTAACAAGGGCGACGACGCACCCTCCGAAGCCGGCTCCAGTCATCCGGCACCCTATGACGCCCTGCTGCTCGAGCGATATCCGCTGCAGCGCGTCGAGCTCGGTGGAGGAGACCTCGTAGAGGTCGCGTAGTGACTCGTGCGAGCGGTTCATCAGGTGCCCCAGGGTCGCGACGTCGCCCACCGCGAGGCTACGCGTCGCCTCTTCGACCCGGACGTTCTCGTAGACGACATGCTCGGCGCGTTTCTCGAGCTTCTCGGGCATCGAGTAGCGGGCACGCTCGAACTCGTTTATCGAGACCTCGCTCAGGTTTCGTTTCGGCCCGAGCCTGGCTGAAAGAAGCTCGAGCGCCTCCTCGCACTCGACCCTGCGCTTGCGGTATTCGCTGTCGATCAGCGTGCGGCGAGTGCCGGTGTTTCCGATGATCAGCACGACATCGGGGAGGTTGAACGGCACGTAGCGATACTCGAGCGTCTTGCAGTTGAGGAATATCGCCTGGCCTTTCTTCCCGTAGGTCACCGAGAACGGGTCCAGGACGCCGACCGGCACCCCGACGAAGTCCGTCTCGGCTTTGAGGCTGAGCTTCACGATGTCGTCTTTCTCGAGCGCGCAGCCCAGGCTCTGCATTCCGAGCGCCGTGGCCACGGCGACCGACGCTGACGAAGCGAGCCCCGCGTCGAGCGGCAGGTCTCCGAAGTAGAGCGCGTCGAAAGGAGGCAAGTCCCCGCAGTACTCCTGGGCGTAAAGATAGACACCCCGGACGTAGTCGGCCCAGTCGCCGTCCCGCTTCACTTCGGCTGTGAGGATGCGGGCGTCGAGGTCTACGTTCTCAGAGAAGAGCCTGGCGGGGGAGAGCTCCGACCTCCTGATCATCAAGTATGTGCCGAGGTCGACGGCCACGGGCAGGACGTACCCGCCATTATAGTCGGTGTGTTCGCCGATGAGGTTTATGCGTCCCGGTGCGAAGTACAGATCGATGACGTCGCCTCGACCGAAACGCGATTCAAAATCCACGAAACGCTGCTTAATCTGCGATTCTTCAAGCATCCCGGCTCCCGGAGATCAGAGCTACATAACGAGTTAGACCCAACAATGCAATATTACAAGCAATGCGGGATAGTTCAAGACCCGGACCGGAATCGGAGCAGTAAGCGAAAGGGCCGGCGTCGGAGCGCGTGTCTAAGCGGGGGCATCGGCCTGCCTGGTAATGACCTCCCTCAGCTCTGCCGCTTTTTCCTCCGGGCGCGCGTCGTTGATTGTCGCCCATCCACCGGTCTCGGAGGAGGCGTTGTACTTGAGCTTGTCCCTGTCGCGCATGGGCGGGTAGAACTCGATGTGGAAGTGATAGTACGGATACTCGCGTCCGTCCGTCGGCGCCTGATACATGCACATCATGTACGGGAAGGGGAATCCGAACAGGTCGTCGTAAGCCGCCGTGATCGACTTTATCGCTCTCGCGAGCTCGAGCCTCTGACCGGCGTCCATGTCGGTGAGCGAGCCAACGTGGTCGGCCGGGATTATGTAGACCTGGTAAGGGTACTCCGCGAACGGCGGCACGAACGCGGTAAACCCCGAACCCTGGTAGATGACCCGCGACCCGTCTCGCTCCTCGTGGTCCCTGAGGTCACAGATCAGGCACGAACCGTTTTCGTGCATGTGCTCCCTGCACGAGTCGAGCTCGGTCTGGACCTTGAGCGGGATGCAAGGGTAGGCGTATATCTGCCCGTGCGGATGCAGCATAGTGACGCCGACCGCCGCGCCCCTGTTCTCGAAGATGAAGACGAAATCGATGCCATCGATCTTTCCCAGCTCGCGGTAACGTCCCTCCCAGTGGTCGACGAGCTTCGCGATATGCTCGAGGGGAAGCTCAGGAAGGGTGGCATCGTGCTTCGGTGAGTAGAGCGTGACCTCGCACTTGCCGAACGCCGGCCGTACCGGAATCAGCCAGTCGCCATCGACGTCCGGCATGGGAGGGTCGAGCACGAGCGACGGAAAGTCGTTGTCGTAGTCGAATATTTCGTAATCGTCGGGTACCCGCCCCGAACCCGGGCAAAACGGGCATGCCCCCGTCTCCAGCAGCGGGCGCGCATGCCTGTGCGAGGACATGATGACCCACGTCCTCAAGAGCGGATTCCACCTGAGCTCAGCCAATCCTACCACCTCGGGTTTTCGAGTTATTCCCAGCGGAAGAGCTTTATGGAGATGAGGAAGCAGATGAGACCCACGCCGATGAGGACGAGGATGTCGGGCCAGACGGTCCAGAGCATCTTGCCGCGGATCATTACCTCGCGGAGGGCGTGACCGAGGTAGTAGAGAGGGAGAGCCTTCGCGACGGTGACGAGGAACGGTGGCAGTATGGCGAGCGGGATGAATACTCCGGACAGGAACATCATCGGGAACGTGATCGCGTTGGACGCCATCTCCGCGGTCTTGAGCGTCTTGGTTACCGAAGATATCAGGAAGCCGACCGCGAGGAACGCGGCGGCCCCGAGGATAACCAGAAACGCGATGTTGATTAAGCTGCCCCTTATGTGGATCTTGAACACCAGCTTGCCCACAAGTAGCAGGATCGCCGCCTGTATCAACGCCATGATGAGGTCGGCGGTGAGCTCGCTGCCGATAAACCGGGACAGGGGAAGCGGCGACACCTTTATCCTGCGCAGGATGCCTTTCTCGCGGTACTGGACGAACGCGAGGCTCAAACCCATCAGTCCCGACGTCATAAGGGTCATCGCCAGGACGCCGGGCACGATGAAGTCGACATAGCGCATGTCATTGGAGACGACCGACTTCTTGTTCAGCACTATCAGGTCGGGTATCTTGGCCATTCCCTGCACGATCTTTCCAAGGACCTGGCTCACCGTGCTATACGTGATATCGGAAACGGTCGCGCTCGACTGGTCGACGTAAATGGTGGCATTGCCGGGCTTGCCATGTTTCACCGAGTCAAGGAAACCTTTGTTCAGGACCAGCACGGCGTTGATCTTGCCGTTCTGGAGGTTCTCTTTCAACTTGGACAGGGTGCCGGAGCTCACGTCAAACGCTTTTATCTCTTTCAGCGCTCCGGTCACGGCGGTGGTGACAATGGTCTTGTCGAGGTCCACCACCCCGATAGAGATGGTCTGGTTCGTTCGTCCGAAGATGGTCCCGAGGAGTAGCATGAGGATTATCGGGAAAAGGAACATCCAGAAGAGCGCGACTTTCTCGCGGTAGATCATCTTGAGGCTGGCACCGAGGAACTTGGCGAACTGTCTCATTCCCTCATGCTCCTGCCTGTTATCTTGAGGAAGACGTCCTCGAGGGTCGCCCGCGTCATGCTCACCTCGTCGGCTGTCGCATCGTTTGCCTGCGCGGTGCTGAAGATGGCCATCAGGGTGTCTTGCGGTGTCTCGGTCGTCACGTTGTAGCCGCCGTCGTTGCTCCGCACGCTCTTTACGCCGGAGATGCCGGCGACAGTATCGTCGTCCAGGTGCGGGGTCAGGCGGAACGAGATGTTGCTCTCGGAGGAGTAGCGGTCTATCAGCTCGTTAGGTGTGCCCTCCGCGATGATCTTGCCGTAGTCCATTACGGCGACCCGGTCGCAGAGGAACTCGGCTTCCTCGATATAGTGCGTGGTTACGATGACTGTCTTCTCCCGGCCGCGGAGCTGCTCGACGATATCCCATATATGGCGGCGAGCCTGCGGGTCGAGGCCGGTCGTAGGCTCGTCCAGGAAGACGATTCGAGGGTCGTTGACGAGCGCGAGCGCGATGGAGACCCTCTTGTGCAGGCCTCCGGACAGCTCGTTAAGCATCGCCCCGGCCTTGTCCTGCAGGCTTACAAGCTCCAGCAGCGACCCGGTATCGATGCGGGTTTTGTAGAAGGAGCCGAAGAGGTCGATGGTCTCCCAGACAGTCAGGTTGTCGAAGAATACCGTGGTCTGCAACTGGACGCCGATAAGCTCCTTGATGGCCCTGGCGTTCTTGCGGGCTTCCATGCCCAGCACGGAGACATCGCCGCTGTCCGGGTCGCGAAGCGTCTCGATCATCTCGAGCGTCGTCGTCTTGCCGGCGCCGTTCGGGCCGAGGATCCCGAATATCTCTCTTTCTTCCACTTCGAAAGACACGCCGTCGACCGCGACGACGCTTCCATAGCTTTTTTTAAGGTCTTTGACCGAGATGGCGGGCAATATGCTTCCTTCTGAAGAGGCTCAAGACGGCCCGGTTCCACCGGGACCGTGTGAGCGCGACTGTCATATTACCCGAGTAGCCTACGACAGCCGGCACGCGTTTATCAAGGATGCAGGTCAAGGCGATTTGCTTGAGGGGGAGGGGAGTTTGTCTCTCTCCCGCCGGATGCTTGACGTCAACGCGGACCATGTGAAGACCAACCCCGCGGACACGCCGATGGCTCGCTCTGACTACGACGCTTGCGGCAAGGAAGCGAGCGACTCTGGCCGGAGGTTCGCCTGGTACGAAAACTCGGTCGACCAGGGCCACCCGGACCGGTCCTGGCTGCCTTTCCGCTGAAACGCCCCCCCCCTCGAATCACTAACCCTCAAGGATGTAACAGACGCGCTGGAGAAACCCTTATAAGGTGATCGCTCCTTTGCGGATATTGAGTCATGGTGCCGGGGCGCGGACGAAGAGAGCGGAAAGCCGGTTGTTTCTATCGAGGGGGTTGATGTGAATGCGGTGTGAGGAGTGCGGGGCCGGGAACGTCCGCGGCAGCACTTTCTGCCAGGCCTGCGGGGCGCCTGTTCCAGGAGGCGATCCGGCCGGCGAGACCGTGGCGCTTGCCCCTGAAAGTAAAACCACACCTGAGGTGACCGTCGTGGAGAAGACCCATAAGCGGGACATAGAAGAGGAGAGCACGGCGCCCGAGCCGGCTGCACCGACGGTCGCGGAAGCGGCGACCGCACCAACTCCACCAACCGCAACAGCTGTTCCCAAGCCGACGTTCTCCGCGCGCGTCCTCTCGACCGCCTGGATGCGGAGGGGTCCCATCGTGATGGCGCTATTCATCGTCCTGATAATGGCGATGGTGTTCGCGCCGTGGGCGTTCATAAGGATAGAAGTGCTCGGGCTGTCGCTCGTCTCTCGGAGCTTCAGCGGATGGGATATCTACGTGGCTCGCGTCCTTTTCTTCCTCTTGATAATCCCGCTGGTGATCTCGCTCATGATGATAGCCGGAATAGGCACGCGAAGGCGGGTTCTAGAGACTCACATCATCACTTTCTTCCTCGGCTTCATGTTTGTGCTCTGGGGCGGAACGTACGGGTTGAGCCTCGTGCTCAAGTCGCTCATCAAGCACCTTCGCGTCGTGCAGGTAATGCCGGCGGGAGCCCAGATAGCGACAGTGATATTTCTCATCGGACTGATATTCGGGATCATTCTCACGACGTACGACCGGGGGCGCCAGCTCATCGCCATGGCCGAGGGAGGTTGAAGTTGAGCCCTTCGCAAGATGACAAGAACGACCGGGAGGAACAGTCCATGGTTGCTGAAGACAACCGGGCGGACCTGAAATGCCCCGAGTGCGGGACCGAGGCTCCTGAGGGAGCGAAGTTCTGCGCGAACTGTGCGGCGCCCATCACCGCGACAGACGACAGAAAATCGCGCAAAGCCGCGCGCAAGGCGTTCAAGAAGAAAACCAGGGGAGAGCCCAAGACCATCGAGCCCTGGGCGCTGAAGGCGGGCGATACCATGGGGAAGGTTCCCCGCTGGGTAAAGATATGGGTGCCCATTGTCATCCTCCTGGTAATCGTGGTCGTAGCGGGCCTCCTGGTTGTAGCAGGCGGTCATACTCCTCAGGCAGCCATCGAGCGCTACCTCGACAGCCTGCAGAGCGGGAGGTACAAGACCGCCTACGACATGACGCTCCGGCAGGGCGGCAAGTTCGGGACGTTCGATTACTTCTCGAACTGGCAGTTGCTTCAGAACGAGACTCTCGGCCGGCTCGAGAGCTTCAGCGTCAGCAAACTCGATCTCAGCAGCCGCCTTCTCGGGCGTCTCGTGCAGCCTGAACCGTCCAACGGTGAAGCGTACGTGGCGACCCTCAACTACAAGGAGAAATCGTACGACGTCAAGATATTCGCGGTCGACGATGGTGGCTCGTGGCCCGCTCAGAGCTTCAAGATAAAGCTGTCGGAAGGCCCAACGGCTGCGATCGTCGCCCCGCTCGGGGCCAGTATCTCAATCGACGGGATGGCGGTCGGGAGGTCGGAAGAGAACAAGGATCTGAAAGAAGCGCTGATGCTCGGGCACTTCCCCAAGGATTTCAATTCCGCGGTCGATTACGTCCGCGCTCTGCTGCGCACGGCAGAGAACTCGGTGATAAACGTCAGAAGCATCCTGACCGAGATCGACCGCGTTGCCCAGGACGTCCAGGGCACGCTCGAGCGCCTGAATACCGGGAGCGTATCCTGGCAGCAGATACTCGACGCTGGAGACCAGGTCGTCTCTCAGAGCAGGGGTCTTGCGAGCGACATCGCAAGGGACGCCATACATGTCTACTGGATCTTCGGCGGCGGAGACGACGGCACCGTCAGGGCTCGCTACACGCGCGTCGAGCCCGGGCTCGAGTTCGCGAACCTGCCTGAAGGCTGGCACCAGATACGCGTGACGCTGTCCGGGATGGAGCCACAGACCAAGGAGTTCTACGCGCCGGAGACCGCTACGGTAACCTTGGATCCGACGACCGGTACCGAAGACGATTACAAGGCCGTCGTGCAGAACTATCTGAAGGCGCGTGTCGTGTCGTTTTCCACGCTCAACCCGACCCCGTTGTTCGCCACTTCGGGAGGCACGTTGCTGGACGCGGACCTCGCGCACGTGTCCGACCTGGCCGCGACCGGCACGCACCAGGTCAGCCAGCTCGTCAGCCTGAAATTCACCAACTTCAAGGTGCTCACACCTGACGTCGCGACAGTCGATACCGAAGAGACCTGGAACTACACTGTCTTCAAGGGGAGCACACCGACATCCGTCCTCACCAACCAGAAGACAAAGGTCGTCTACACCCTCAGGTTGGGTTCCGACGGCCGCTTCAAAGCCATCGAATCCAAAACCAAATAGCGCCGGAAGAGCGAGCCTCGGCAGAAATCATTTGAATCGTTTCCGGTGACCTGCTAACTTGTTCAAGTCGGGGTGTAGCGCAGCCAGGTTAGCGCGCAGCGTTTGGGACGCTGAGGTCGTCGGTTCGAATCCGACCACCCCGACCACGCCAAACAAGTTGGTGGCTGGATACTTTTAGGCTGTTTGGCTTTCCCCCATCGTGGAGCTCACCTGATCGCCCCTGGTACTTTGCGGTCTCACTTCTTGGGACTACACTTTGCTGATTTAAGGAAACCAGGGGGTTGTTCCGAATAGATTGGCGATTACAGTTATGTTCGTGGGGCATTAGAATATGCATAGTCGACTGGATTGACATCTGTTGAGAAGCGGACGGAGTGGAGCGTATGGAGATCGCTAACATGCTCTTCTACGAGGCGATGCGCACCTTCGTCGGCCCGTTTCTCGATTTACATTATCGCTTCACGGCCCAGGGCGCGGATAACATTCCGGAAGAAGGCGCCGCGCTGATCGTGTGCAACCACCGCTCGCTACTCGACCCGGTGGTCGTCGCCTGGTCCGTCGAAAGATTTGTCAACTTCGCCGAAGCTTCATACGGGTTCAAGATCCCGGTCGTCAAGCAGATATCGGAGCTCGCGGGGGCTTTTCCGATATCTATCTATGGGGGTTCCGAGAGTGACCAGAACATCTCCAAAGCGAGCGAGCTCCTGGCGCGCGGAGAGCTGGTCGGCATCTTCCCCGAGGGGGTTCAGTCGTTCTTCAACCCCCACAGGGTCTCAAAGATAGCCAACTTCAAGACGGGCTTCGCGAAGCTGGCGCTCGAGAACCGCGTTCCCATTGTCCCCGTAGCCGTTGTGCCTCACGAGGAGAGGGAGCTTCCGAAGATCCCGGGTTTCATCGTGTCCGCTTACGTCAAGGTGCCCGGCGCGAGTGATGGCCTGAGGCTGATCACGTATCACGGAGTGACATGCCGCATCGGGCGTCCTATCGACCTTTCACCGTTCTTCGACGAGCCGATCAGCAAGGCGGTCATCGACCGCATCGCCGGAAGAATAAGGCGAATAGTCATAAAGCTGTACGATGGCGAAGACCTGGACAAGCATATGACAGGCGAAACGCCATTCGATTTCGCGAACGGGATGGTTTAGCAGCAGATGGCGGGACACAAGAGAGAGAGCAGGAAGCGTTCGAAAGACCTCGTTGCCGATAGCGAGCTCAAGCGCTATCCCATAGTGTATGTCCCTGGTTACGGCGCTCCTACGCTTCATGGAAAGTACTTCCGCTCGAGGCTCGAGGCAAAGGGGTTTGACGTCTGCGAAGCCGACCTGCCCTACCTCCAGACTGGAGACATCCCGCGGTCCGCCAGGATTCTGGCCGCCGAGGTGGAGCGGACAAGGCGCCACTTCGAAGCGGACAAGGTGAATTTGGTCGGGCATAGCCTCGGTGGCATAATCTCGCGGTACTACCTTCAGAAACAGAGCGGATGGCGATACGTGCATCGCGCGGTCTACCTCGGGACCCCGCACCACGGCGTCTACTGGGCGGTGTTCGTCATGGGGACGAAGGCGGGACGCCAGCTCATGCCCAACAGCAAGCTCCTAAAGGAACTGAACGACGACCCCTCCCGTTGCAGGAACATCAAGTGCCTCTCGATAATCAGCAACTTCGACGAGATGATAGTGCCGAGGGAATCGGGCGTACTCGAGTGCGGCTACAACAAGACCGTGAACTGGCCAGTCGGGCACTGGGGAATGGTCTTCTCCAACAAGGCTATCGACTGGATAGTCGATTTCTTCGATGGCGTTTTCGAAACGCAGGAGGATTTCGCCAGAGTTTGTGAGGCGCGCGACACCGGAGAGGTCCCCGTGTGAACGGGGCCTCGAGTTCCTGAATGTGGTCTGATCTATCCCAGGAACTCGAGGAGGTCTACCAGGAATTCTTCCTGGCACTGGTTTGTGATTCCGTGCGCTACACCTTCGTACTCTTTCAGCTTCGATCCCGGTATCTGTTCTGCGATGGTACGCGAGTTGATCGGGGGGATGAGTAAGTCCTCGGTCCCACAGAGCACCAGGGTCGGAGCCTTGATGGAGGGAAGACGGTCGAACGTATCGAGCTTCGTCGTAGCCGCGAACTGGCGAACGGTGTTATGGCCGGTGGCTGGAGCCCTCATGTAACGCTTCAAGAACTCGCCGGCGTACTCCGGGTTTGAGTCGAGCCACTCTTGCGTGAACAGAAGAGACATCGCACGTCCGGCCACGGCCTCGGGCCCGCCGCTGCCGTCGGCAATCATGGTGAGCACCTCTTTGCTCGCGATGACAGTGTTTTTCCCACCACAGAAAGTCACGCACAGAACGAGTTTGTCGACCTTCTGGGGGTGTCTCAAGGCGAACTCCTGAGCGATCATGCCGCCCATTGAGACGCCTACCACGTGCGCGCGCTCGATGCCGAGGGCGTCCATCAGACCGGCAGTGTCGTCGGCCATCTGCGGAATCGTGATATCGCCTTCCCTGGGAGTCACCGTCCGCCCGGCGCCGCGGTTGTCGAATACGAGCAGGCGATATCTCTTGGCGAGCTCTTCGAGGAGCGTGGGTTCCCACCAGTCCATGTTCTCGGTCAGGCCCCTGAGCATGACCAGAGGGTGTCCCTCACCTTTGAGCTCGTAACATATGTTGAGGTCGCCAACCTTGACGAAATCCACGACCGCGCCTCCTCGTATCAGGGTGCCCTACGCTTCGTCCTCGAGAAATGCAACAAGATCCCTCAGGAAATCTTCTCTTCGCTCCCACATGATACCGTGACCCGCTCCTTCGTACATGACGAGACGTGAGCCGGGAATGCGATCTTGGATTATCTTCGAGTTCTCGGGTGGGAGAAGCAGATCCCCGGTGCCGCATGCCACCAGAGTGGGGACCTCTATTCGCGGGAGTCTCTCGCATGCCGCGAACGTAACCATCGCCATGAACTGGAGCGTCGCGTTGTGGTCATTCGCCGGGGATTCGAGGTAGCGGTTCATAAATTCTTCCCCGTCTTCTCCGTGAATCTCGAGCCACTCCTCGCAGAAGAACAGCGAACAGAACCGCTCGACCTGCTCGACGGGCGTACCGCTGCGGTCGGCAAGCTTCTTGAGGACATCCCGCCCCGCGAAGACCGACCCGCCTTTGCCGCAGTTGGTCGAGCAAAGGGCGAGCTTCTCGACCTTCTCCGGATAAAGGAGAGTGAGCTCCTGTGCGATCATGCCGCCCATCGAAAAGCCAAGGACGTAAGCGCTCTTGAAGCCGACCGCGTCCATGAGCCCCGCCGTGTCGCCCGCCATCAACGGTATCGTTATCTTGGTGTCATCAGGTGTAACCGTATTACCGGCCCCGCGGTTGTCGAAAACGAGCACCCTGTATCGACGCGCCAGGGAGTCGATGAAAGCCGGCTCCCACCAGTCGGTGCTGCCGAGCAGTCCGATTATGAGCACCAGGGGGTGTCCTTCGCCGGTCAGTGTATAGCGGATATCGAGGTCGCCGACGCGGGCAGTTTGCGTGTGGCTCTTAAGGGTGTCCTCGCCCACGATGCTCCTTTCGCAGCTTACCGGGTAGGATATCACAGCAGGCGAACCGGGTACGCGCACAGGAGCGCTTGAGGATGCCTCTCACTGGTGTTTTAATAGTTCCGCGAGCGGGAGTAGCTCAGTTGGCAGAGCGAGAGCCTTCCAAGCTCTAGGTCGCCGGTTCGAACCCGGTCTCCCGCTCCAACTCTCAATTATCCTTGCTCCCACCTATCTAGGTGAGAACCGGCGACTCAGGGGGGCCGGGGGAAGTATTCCCCCGCTATTCTCACTCAGAGGGGGGTACAGCGAGCGTTAGCGAGCGACACCCCACGCATGCCGGCATGCGTGGTGACCCCGGGGGACGGTAGAGTCCCCCCTGGTGAAGCGGAGCGACGAGCGCAAGCGAGGAGAGCAGCGACGTCGTCGCGTTCGAGTCCGGTCTCCCGCTCCACGCCAAAGAAGTTGGTGGCGAGATGGTTTTAGGCTCTTTGGCTTTCCCCCATCGTGGAGTTCACCTGACAACC